>VOFJ01002127.1_pt1 | contig 14425 bp, 30 predicted proteins | sample 5384081 | NCBI WGS metagenome assembly VOFJ01 (sample SAMN12384729, study PRJNA508395) | human gut metagenome | isolation source: healthy gut I | host: Homo sapiens
GAGCTGGCGGACTCTTACAAAGGAGGCCCAGACTGCCATTGATGTGGGTAAGGTCTTTGATACAGAGAAGACCATCATCAACTACGAAAATCTGGGGATTGGCCGGCTGATTTACCAGCTGCCTACGACGCTGTGTGAGATTTTCCTGACTGAGGTGTTTAAGAAAAATTCCATGAGACTCCCTGGACCAGGAGACTCTCTTTACCATCAATAAGTTTTTTGAGAATAATCTGAATGTGTCGGAGACCTCCCGGAAGCTGTTTGTCCACCGGAATACCCTGGTGTACCGGCTAGAGAAGATCAAAAAGCTCACGGGGCTGGACCTGCGGCAGTTCGACCACGCCATTATTTTCAAGGTTGCCCTCATGGTTCGGAAATATTTGTCTTCTCGCGACATCCATCCTGCCTGATTTCGGCAAATAATCTGGAGCAAAGGAATTATGATAGAATTTACAAATGTGGTAAAAAGCATACCACACCGGTAACAAAGCCTTGAAGGGCATTTCCATGCACATTAACGATGGAGAATTTGTCTTTCTGGTGGGCCCTTCCGGCGCCGGCAAATCCACCATCATCAAGCTCATCACCGGTGAAATCCAGCCGACGGAGGGAAACGTCCTGGTGAATCAATTCCACCTGGAGTCCATACGCAGCCGGGAGATCCCCCTATTTGCGCAGGACGGTGGGGGTGGTCTTCCAGGATTTTCGCTTAATTGCCAATAAGACTGTTTATGAAAATATCGCGTTTGCCATGCGGGTCATCGGGGCGCGGGGAAAAAAAATCCGCAGCCGGGTGCCCCTACGTCCTGGAGCTGGTCGGACTGGAGAACAAGGGCCGCCGCCACCCTGGCGAGCTCTCCGGCGGCCAGCAGCAGCGGGTGGCCATTGCCAGAGCATTGGTGAACAATCCCTCCATGATCATCGCCGATGAGCCGACCGGCAACCTCGACCCGGCCCGGTCCTATGAGATCATGCTTCTGCTGGAGGAGATCAACAACCCCTGGGCACCACAGTCCTAGTGGTGACCCACGAGCGGGAGCTGGTGGAGCGGTTCACCAAACGAGTGATTGCCATTGACGATGGCAAGGTAATCAGCGACGGAATGGACGGGTATTATCACTATGAAGAGCAATAATTTTGGTTATCTTTTGAAGGAGGGCGTTCGGGGCATTTTCCTCCATGGCTTTATGTCCTTTGCCGCGGTGTGCGTCACGGTTGCCTGCCTGATTATCATTGGAAGCTTCTCTATGCTTTTGTATAACCTGAACATCATGGTGGCGGAGGTGGAGCAGGACGCGGAGATACTGGTCTACATCGACGAGAACTATACGGAGGCAGAGGCCAAAAGTGTGGGTTCCAAAATTAATATGATTGAAAATGTTCACCAGGCGACCTTTGTCAGCCGGCAGCAGGCTCTGGAGGAGTTTGTGGCCAAACAGGGAAATGAAGCTGCCTTCCAGGGGATCCAGGCGGATGTTTTGCGGGACCGGTTTATTGTGAGGCCCTGGAGGACAACAACCGGATGAAGGAAACGGTTCCCATGATTGAGGCAGTTTCCGGTGTGGACGAGGTGAATGCGCCGTACCGGGTGGCGGAGGCCTTTGCCACCGTTCAGCACATCCTGCGCATTGTTTCTGCCGCCGTGATTATCTTGCTGCTGGTGGTGTCTCTTCTCATCATTTCCAATACAGTCAAGCTGGCCATGTATGACCGCCGGGATGAGATTGCCATTATGAAGATGGTAGGCGCTACCAATGCCTTCATCCGGTTCCCCCTTTGTGGTGGAAGGCTTCCTCTTGGGTATGTTTGGCGCGGCTATGGCATTCTTCCTGGAGTGGGGCTTGTACAATGCTCTGGTTAGCTGGATTGGCAAGGTGGATGCCCTGAACCTGCTGCAGTTTGTCCCATTTGCGGAACTACTTTGGCCCATGATGGGGACCTTTGGCGCTGCCGGACTGTTTGTTGGTATTTTTGGCAGCTTTACCTCCATTCGAAGATTCCCTGGACGTGTAAGGCTCGTTGCAAAGGAGATCATGAAACGATGAAGCGAAAAAAACTAATCAGTATTGTGGCTGCGGGTATGGTGTTTTTTCTGATCCTGACCCTAATTTTGAGCCTGATCCCGGCGACAGTCTTTGCTGCCAGCTCTTCAGAAATTCAAGAGGAGCTGAACAGCCTGGAAAGTCAGGCCCAGGAGATTCAACAGGCCAAAAAAACGAACTGGCTCAGCAGCAAGCCAGCAATGCCTCGGATACCCGGGACGTAGTCTCCCGAAAGAAGGACATTGATCAGGAAATCAAACTGATTCACGATGAGATTGACAATTTAAACGCCCAGATCCAAACTTATAACCAGCTGATTGCAGAAAAGCAGAAGGAACTGGACGATGCCCAGGCCCGGCAGACCGAGCTCAATCAGCAGTACCGGGTTCGTATCCGCACCATGGAGGAGAGTGGTAAAATCTCCTATTGGTCCGTCCTCTTCCGGGCCAACAGCTTTACGGATCTGCTGGACACCATTAACAAAATTTCGGAGATTGCAGCCCACGACCAGGCAATGCTGGCGGAGCTGGATCAGGTTGCCCAGGAGATTCAAACGGCGCAGGCCGAGTTTGCCCAAGAGAAGTCCGAGCTGGATGCCCAAAAAACAGCTTTGGCGGAGAGCCAGGCGGAGTTGGATGAAAAGAGCGCAGAGGCAAATGAAATTTTAGCGGAGCTTACGGCTGACGCAGCCAAGCTGGATAGCCTGTATGCCTCGTATGAGGACAAGGAAGCGGCTCTGACCGATGAAATTGCCCAGAAAGAGAAGGAATATACCGATGCCCTGGCACAGGAGGAAGAGGCCAGAAGGCAAGAAGAGGAGCGCCGCCGGCAAGAAGAGGAGGAGCGCAGAGAGGAGGAAAATAGGGGCGGAAACAGCGAAAGTGGCAGCGGAAGCAATGAGGGCGGCAGCCCGTCTTCTTCTGGCTGGCTGTACCCACTGCCTTATCGCGTCCCGGTGACCAGTGCCTATGGCTACCGGGTACACCCGGTGACCGGAGACTGGAGCTTCCACACCGGCGTGGACTTGGGCGCAGGAGGAGGGCACCCCGATTTACGCCACCCGCAGCGGAACCGTTACAACGGCTACATACAGCGACGTTTACGGCAACTATGTCACCATCAACCACGGTGACGGCTATTCCAGCTTATATGGGCATATGACTCATTACGTGGTTTACGCCGGGGAGTATGTCTCTCAAGGTCAAATCATCGGCTATGTGGGCAGCACCGGCTGGTCTACAGGCGCTCACCTGCATTTTACCATCTATTACAATGGTTCCACAGTGAACCCGATGGATTATATTTAACCCTGCCGCAGAGGCTGTCTCAAAGCGCTATTTTGGGACGGCCTTTGTCAGACTTTTTTAGGATGTGATCAGTATGTACTGGAAGAATCTGGATAAAATTTGGATGATAGTAACTCATCTGGCAGCAGCATTTTTAGGCGCGTTTTTGATTTCGTTTCTTTTCGTTGACGATGTACAGTATCAGGACCAGAAGCTCTATCAATTGCTCGATATCATTGAAAATCGGTTTGTGGAAGATGCGAATACGACTACTTTGGAGGACGTTGCTGCCTATGCTATGGTAAAGGCAACGGGGGGACCAGTGGAGCTATTATATTCCGGCATCCCAATATCAGGCCCATGTGGAGAGTACGGAAAATATCTATGTGGGTGTGGGAGCCACCATGGATCGCAAGGATGATGGGTCTGGCCTGGAGGTGACTGAGCTCACGGAAGGGGGCGGCGCCGCAGAGGCTGGTATTCAACTTCATGATGTACTGATCCGGGTGGACGGGAAAAGCTGTGCGGGTATCGAACTGAAAGAGGTAACACCCTGGGTTCGGGGGAGAGGAAGGAAGTACTGTGGTCCTCACGGTAAATCGTAACGGCCAGGAGCTGGATTTTACCGTCACCCGTAAGCGGGTTGAAATACCGGTGGCGACTTATGAGATGCTGCCCCTCTGGCTATGGACTCGTCACCATTGAGAACTTTGAAGCCAGAGCGTCAGAGGAGACTTTGGAAGCCATTGATGCGCGGATGGAGCAGGGAGCGAAGGGCCTCATTTTTGACGTGCGTTTCAATCCCGGTGGGTACACCACCGAATTGGTAAAGATCTTGGACTATCTCTTGCCTGAAGGACCCTTGTTCCGAAGGGAGAGCTACGATGGTCAGACCAGTGTGGATTACTCCGATGCCCAGTGCGTGGATCTACCCATGGCCGTGCTGGCCAACAAGTCGTCCTATTCCGCTGCGGAGTTCTTTGCTGCCGCCTTGCAAGAATATGACGCGGCTGTGGTGGTGGGCGAACAAACCACTGGGAAGGGATATTATCAAAATACCTTTCGGTTAGTAGATGGCTCTGCGGTGGCCATTTCCACGGGGAAATACTTTACGCCCAAGGGAGAAAGCCTGGCTGGTGTCGGCGTTATGCCGGATGTGCCGGTCAAGCTGGATCAGGGAGAGCTCCGATGCGCTCGACCAGGGGATCTTGGAGAGGGAGAAAGATCTACAGCTCCAGGCGGCAGTTGCTGCACTGGAGGAGGCTGCCTAAGGTGGCCGCCCGCTACGTTTCCCAGAGAGGGGCCCTCGGAGGCGCCCACGCCTCTTAGTCTATGAAAGTGTCCTGCAGGTTGGGCAAAGGGCCGGTTTGGTGGTTGATTGTGTCAATTTCACAAATAGAACTTGACTGACCTGAGAAAATCTCTTATAATCACAGGCGAAACTGAAATTTGTGGATGCAAATCCGAAGAAAGGGCTCGATTTGTTATGGCGAAAGAATTCAAGCCAACCGCTGCAAGAGTCAAGGAACTGGAAGAGGAACTGAATTACCTGAAAACTACCCGGATGCAGGAGGTAGTAGAGGATATTAAAGAAGCGCGCTCCCAGGGCGACCTGTCTGAAAAACAGTGAATACGACGAGGCCAGAAATGAGCAGGCAAAGCTGTTTGGCCGTATCACGGAAATTGAGGATATCCTTTGCCCATGCGGTGATCATTGAAGACGAAAACGAAGCCAGTGGTCACATTGGTCTGGGCTGTACGGTGCAGATTCAGGATCTGTCTTCCGGGAGCTTCTGGAGTTCCGAATTACAGGCTCTCAGGAGGCTAATCCTATGATGGGCAAAATGTCTGATGATTCCCCTTTGGGCGGGCTCTTGTGGGCCATGGTCCCGGGGAAGTGGTGACTGTGGAGGCCCCTGCCGGCCGGTTTGAAGCCTAAAATCCTCAGCGTGACGAGATAATACTATAGAACAGCAAGATTTGAGAGGTTATTATGGGAAAGTTTGTACCCGCATCTGAGATGTCTTTTGAGCGATCAGGTCCAGATCCGCCGGGAGAAGCTGGCGCAGCTTCAGGCGGAAGGCATGGACCCCTTTGTCCAGACAAAGTTTGAGTTTGACTCTTGCAGCACAGAGATCAAGGACCATTTTGAGGCCATGGAGGGCAAAACCGTCTCCTTGGCGGGCCGCATTGTGAGCAAGCGCGGCATGGGGAAGGTCATGTTCTGTGATTTGAAGGATTATGCCGGCCGAATTCAGCTCTACGTCCGAATGGACGAAATGGAGACCCCGGAAGCTTATGACCGGTTTAAAAAAATGGATATCGGCGACATTGTGGGGGTCAAGGGGGATGTATTCCGCACCCAAAAGGGGGGGAGATTTCTCTCCGGGTCCACGAGGCGACCCTGCTCAGCAAGGCGCTCCTGCCCCTGCCGGAGAAGTTCCACGGCCTGACAGATCTGGAGCTCCGGTACCGCCAGCGCTATGTGGACCTGATTGTCAATCCCGAAGTGCGCCGTACCTTTGAAATTCGTTCCAGATTCATCTCCTATATTCGCCGGTTCCTGGATGAACGGGGCTATATGGAGGTGGAGACGCCGGTGCTCAACACCATCGCCGGCGGCGCTGCCGCCCGGCCTTTCATTACCCATCACAACACCCTGGACATCACCATGTATAATGCGAATCGCCACGGAGCTGCATCTGAAGCGGCTGGTGGTAGGCGGCTTGGACCGGGTGTATGAAATTGGACGTGTTTTCCGGAACGAAGGAATGGACTCCCAAGCACAATCCGGAATTTACGACTGTGGAGTTGTACCAGGCGTATGCTGACTTTCACGATATGATGGATCTGTTTGAAGCCCTGCTCTCCGGGGCGGCCAAGGAGATTCTGGGCACATATCAGATGCATTGATGGGCGAAGACGTAGATCTGACTCGGGGTGGCCCAGAATGACCATGGCAGAGGCTGTGCGGAAGTACTTGGGTGTGGACTTTATGTCTGTTACCACGGATGCAGAAGCGGAAGCGCTGGCTGCTTCGGTGGGCGTGGAACTGGGGCCGGAAAAGGACCACACCTGGGGCAATTTCTTGTATGAGTGCTTTGACCAGAAGGTGGAGGAGAAGCTGGTGCAGCCCACCTTCATCACCATGCACCCTGTGGATGTGTCGCCTTTTGGCGAAGCGGTCCCCCAAGGACCCCAGACTCACAGAGCGCTTTGACCTCTTCATCTGCCGCAGCGAAAGGGGCAACGCCTTCTCAGAGCTGAACGATCCCATAGACCAAAAAAGGCCCGTTTCCAGAAGCAGGTGGAGATGCGGGAGCATGGAGACGAAGAGGCTGGTATGATGGATACAGACTATATCACAGCCCTGAATATGGTCTGCCCCCACAGGTGGCTTAGGCATCGGAATCGACCGGTGTGTCATGCTCCTGACCGGCCAGGATAGCGTTCGGGAGGTTATTTTGTTCCCCACGATGAAGCCCATCGGCGGAAAAAAGACCAGTAAAATCAAGGGTTTCCGGCAACTCAAATCTTATTCGACAACAATTTTTTGCATCAATAGGAAGAATTACGGCGTAGGATGCATTGTTGTCAGGCTAACATGCAATACGGCACATGCTGTTAAGAGAACATTTTTTTGAAAGAAATTTCGGAAGGTGTTTCTCTTTTTTTGTTGGGCGGCTTTTGCTGTGACGGGAAAATATGCAGTAGTATCAAGAGCTATGGGCAAATTATTGTTCAGCTTTATTAGAAATAGATTGCAGAGGGGGCTTAACTGCCCTCAAAAATCAATCTCTAATAAAGCTGAACAATAATTCACCCATAACCCGTGACACTACTGAGAGATTGAGTATAAACAAAAATGTAGCAAAATGCGTACGCCGCCCGTGAAAATCAGCTCGACCGGCGAAATTGAGCAGCGGTTCCGCTTGAATTGAGCAATGGAACCGCCCGGATTGAGCAGTCCCACCGCACAGGTTGCGTATGGCCAGGGTTGAGCCGCTAAGGTGTTATCAGTGTGTCCCAGCGTCTTGTTTGGGTTCGTATAAGCTCTCCGCAGCTATCGCAAAAGGGAATCGAGCCCCTCGCAGATGTCAGATTTCCTGCAGACCTTTCTGCTTGCGCATAGACTCCTGCCGCCAATTACCACGGTATAGGCATCGTGGACGCTTCGGTCGCAGATGGCATCAGCCAGCAGTGGGTCAGACAGCTTTTCCGGCCAACCCGGAATGTCAAACTGGGAACAGAAGGTCGTGGAGTTTCGCTTGTACCGGGACTCCACGATTTCCAATAAGTCCCTGGCTTCCGTGTTTACTTGACAGGGAGAACTTCATGTGGGGAAGGCGGCCAGTTTGATATGGGGATTTGAGGCGGCTTACAGATGGAGGACCCGGTCCCGGATCTCCTGGGTTCGGCCCTGGTTCCAAAATTGGGTGCCGATATAACCGCAGGTGCGGCGGGCTACGTTCATTTTGCTCTGATCCCGGTTGCCGCACTGGGGGCAGGTCCAGACCAGCTTGCCATCGGGATCTTCTTGATTTCAATTTCTCCGTCATAGCCACAGACCTGGCAGTAGTCGGACTTGGTGTTCAACTCAGCGTACATGATGTTGTCGTAGATGAACTGCATCACTTCCAGCACCGCGTCGATGTTATTCTGCATGTTGGGGAACTTCCACATAACTGATAGCGCCGCCGGGGCTGAGGCGCTGGAACTGCGCTTCGAAGGACAGCTTGGTAAAGGCGTCGATGGGCTCGGTCACATGGACGTGGTAGGAGTTGGTGATGTAGCTCTTGTCCGTAATGCCGGGGATCAGGCCGAAGCGCTTCTGCAGGCACTTGGCGAACTTGTAGGTGGTGGATTCCAAGGGAGTGCCGTAGAGGCTGAAGTCGATGTTGTGCTCTTTCTTCCATTTGGCGCAGGCGTCGTTCATATGCTGCATGACCGACAGGGCAAAGGGGGTGGCCTCAGCGTCGGTGTGGGAGTGGCCGGTCATGTACTTTACGCACTCATACAGCCCGGCGTAGCCCAGGGAGATGGTGGAGTATCCGCCGTACAGGAGCTTGTCAATGGGCTCGCCCTTCTGGAGGCGGGCCAATGCGCCGTACTGCCACAAAATGGGCGCAGCATCGGAGAGGGTGCCCTTGAGTCGGTTGTGGCGGCACATGAGGGGGCCTGGTGGCACAGCTCCAGCCGCTCGTCGAAAATCTTCCAGAACTTCTCCTGATCCTTGCCGGAGGACAGGGGCCACGTCCGGTAGGTTGATGGTGACCACGCCCTGATTGAACCGACCGTAGTATTTGTGCTTGCCGGTTTCATCCACATAGGGAGTCAGGAAGGAGCGGCAGCCCATGCAGGTGTAGCAGTGGCCTTCCCCGTTTTTGTCGATCTTCAGCTCCAGCATCTTCTTTGCGGAGATATAGTCGGGGTACATCCGCTTGGCGGAGCACTGGGCGGCCAGCCGGGTCAGGTACCAGTAAGGTGTGCCCCTCCCGGACGTTGTCTTCCTCCAGAACGTAAATGAGCTTGGGGAAAGCGGGAGTGACCCACACGCCGGTTTCATTCTTGACGCCCTCGCACCGCTGCAGGAGCATTTCCTCGATGATCACCGCCAGGTCCTTCTTTTTCCTGCTCGCTTTTTGGCCTCATTCAGGTACATGAACACGGTGATGAAGGGGGGCCTGACCGTTGGTGGTCATGAGGGTGACCACCTGATACTGAATGGTTTGGACGCCCCGGCGGATCTCCTCCTCGCAGCCGCTCCTCTACCACCTGGGATATGATCTCTGGGGGGGGGGAGACGTGAAATTCCCGAAGCTCTCGCCCACAGCGGCCCGAATCTTTTCCCGGCTGACCTGAACAAAGGGGGCAAGATGCGTCAGGGAAATGGACTGTCCGCCATATTGGTTGGATGCCACCTGCGCGATGATCTGGGTGGCGATGTTGCAGGCGGTGGCGAAGGAATGGGGCTTCTCGATCAGGGTGCCGGAGATGACGGTGCCGTTTTGCAGCATGTCCTCCAGATTTACCAGGTCGCAATTGTGCATGTGCTGGGCGTAATAGTCCGAGTCGTGGAAGTGGATGATGCCGGCCTCATGGGCCTCCACGATTTCTTTGGGCAGCAAAATCCGCCGGGTGATGTCTTTAGAGACCTCGCCAGCCATGTAATCCCGCGCTGAACGGCATTCACCGTGGGGTTTTTATTGGCGTTTTCCTGCTTGACTTCCTCGTTGTTGCTTTCGATGAGGAGAGAATCCGGTCATCGGTGGTGTTGGACTTCCGGATGAGGCTCGGGTGTAGCGGTAAGTGATGTATTGTTTGGCCACCTCGAAAGCGCCGTGAGCCATGATGGCCTTTTCCACCAGATCCTGAATTTCCTCTACAGACGGGCTGCGGCCCATTTCCTGGCAGCTGAGGGCCACGCTTTCAGCAATCCGGTGAATCTGGGTGGCAGTCATCTGAAATTGCTCTGCCACGGCGGCATTGGCCCGGGTGATGGCGGATTCGATTTTGGAAATGTCAAAGGCGGCCTCTGCACCGTTGCGTTTGATGATCTTCATAGGGGTTTCTCCTCTCTGCTGTACCATTGGGGGCGTTTTCCGTATGCTATGCCGGGACGAGTCCGGCGTATCGGTTCTGGTGGGTAGCGGCTTTTATTATACTACATCTTGTGCTGTTTTTGCAAGCCCCAAAACACAAAATTTTGTGTTTTGGGATTTTTTGGAACTTTTTGTGATTTTTTGACACAGCAGCGTTCCAGATCACCGGGAAAAGATTCGGAAAAAGCGTCCGGTTTTTGGGATTGGGGTTTGAATTTCAGGGGGCGTTCCAGTATAATGTGGGCAGGTACCTGCCGCATTCGGGAGGCCGGAATATCACTTTTTCAGCGAAGGAGCTTGGAATATGACACGGAGCTTTGGCACGTTGCCGGGCGGAGAGACCGCCCATCTGTACACCATATGTGGGGGTGGCCTCACTGCCGGGATTTCGGATTTTGGAGCGACCCTGGTGAGTCTGCTGGCACCGGACCGGGAGGGACATTTGGCCGATGTGGTCCTGGGCTTTGACACGGCGGGGGAATACCTGCATGGCAGCGGCTGCCTGGGTGCTACGGTGGGCCGGAACGCCAACCGGGTGGGCGGCTCCTGCCTGCCGGTGGGGGACAGAAGGGTATGTGCCTGACCCCCCAACGAGGGACCCAACAACCTCCACAGTGGGCCGGAGTACTGGTTCCACCGGATGTGGATGGTGGACCGTCTGACGGAAAGCGCCATCACCCTGGCCCTGGAGACGCCGGAGGGAGACCAGGGCTTCCCCGGGATGGGACGGGTGGAGGTGACCTATGCCCTGGCCGAGGGGCGTTTGCGAATTACTTACCAGGGTGTTTTTGACCGGGATACAGTGTTTAATATGACCAATCACAGCTACTTTAACCTGGCGGGAGAGGAGCGGCCGGAGGCGGCCATGGAGCAGACCCTGCAGCTCCGGGCAGAGCGGTTTACGGAGGTGGATGCGGCTTCCATCCCCACGGGCCGCCTTCTGCCGGTGGCGGGAACGGCTCTGGATTTCCGCAGGCCCAAGGCCCTGAAGCTGGACCAGGAGGACCATCTGCTGGCTCCTCAGGGGGGAATTGACCACAATTTTGTCCTGGACCCAGGGGAAGGCCCTGCTGCCCCGGCTGGTGTGTGAGGAGACGGGCCGGGTTCTGACGGTGTACACCGACTGCCCCGGCGTCCAGGTCTACACCGCAAACTTCCTGGAGGCCAGGGGGGGAAGGGCGGCAGAGTCTATGGCAAGGGCAGCGGCGTTTGTCTGGAGACCCAGTTCTACCCCGACAGCCCCAATCATCCTGGTGGCCCAGTCCCCTGGTAAAGGCCGGGGGAGCGGAAGGAATCGGTGACGGAGTTTGTCTTTGGGATTTGCTGAGACAGGCAGGAGTACGGGAGGGACTATGTTGCGACCGTAAGACTGTCGGACAGGATCGATTGAGACGCCCCTACTTCCGTCTGCCCCCGAGGCGGTAGGGTGCGGCATCCTTGACACACCGGCGGCAGAACGCTCCGGGACCTGTTACGGTTCCGGCAAATCCGGGCTGACTCTCAGGCCGGTACGAATTCGCCTGGGGCTCCGGCAACCAGCCGGCCTCTTCTGCCGGCGCGCCCGGGAGGCCGCCCCCCGTCAGTGCAAAAAAAGGGTAAGGTCGTGCGTTTCGCCTTCAGATTTGCGGCGGTGCGGAAGGAGATGGTGTAAGAGGCCATGTAGTAGCCTTCCCACCTGGGGGCGGGGAATAGACGGCGGGTAAATGGGAATATGAAACCAAGAGGGAAATTCCGACAGGGCGTGGGGATTTTTTTGAAAAGTCCCGTACGCCCCTTTCCTTTTTGGAGAATTGGTATATAATGGAATTATGACGCAGGGCTATCCTGCTGCAATGAAAAATAAAGGATGGAGTCTATGGAGCAAACAATCGAGCTGTTTCCCCGGTGTGAGCCTCCGGGGCGTAACCACCGGGCGGTTTAAAAGCGCCTGCCTCAGCTGTAGCTTTCTCCGGCCTCTGTGCCGGTCCGAGGCGGCGAAAAAATGCCCTCCTGGCCAACGTGCTGATCCAGGGTACAGATGTACACCCGGATTTGCAGAGCATTTCCCAGGCGCTGGACGGCCTGTATGGCGCAAGCCTGGGGCCTCTGGTGCGGAAGAATGGGGAAATCCAGACCTGGGGCTTCTACCTCAGCTTTTTGGAGGACCGGTTTGCCCTGGAGGGGGACCGGGTTTTGGAGCCTATGACGGAGCTGCTGGGGAGGTGCTTCTCCGGCCCCGGCTGGTGGGGGGCGCCTTGGATCCGGACTATGTGGGCAGGGAGAAGGAAAACCTCATCAGCACCATAGAGACCTCCCTCAATGACAAGCGGGTCTACGCCGGGCAGCAGATGCTCCGGGCCATGTGCCGGGACGACGGCTTCGGCGTCCCCGGCTGGGAGAGCCGGAGGATGTGGCGGCCATAACTCCCGGGGGAGCTGTACCGACATTACCGGCAGGTTTTGGGCACCTCCCAGGTGGAGCTGTTTTATGCCGGCAGCGCTCCCCTGGAGGCGGTGGCGGAGCTGCTGCGCCGGGTGCTGCAGGAGCTGCCACGCCAGACCCCGGAGCCTCTGCCCTTTGCCTCCATGGGCAGGCGGGGGGAGCCCCAGTATTTGGAAGAAACCATGGACTTAACACAGGGAAAGCTATCTATGGGTTTCACCACAGGCATTACCACCCGGGACGCCGGTTTTCCGGCACTGATGGTCCTGAACGCCCTGTTTGGCGGGGACCTGACCAGCAAGCTGTTTCTCCACGTGCGGGAGAAGCTGTCCCTGTGCTACTATGCGTCCTCTTCCGTCTATGGAGCCAAGGGCATCCTCACCGTTTCCTCCGGCATTGACACCTGCAACTACCAGCGGACCAAGGAGGAGATCCTCCGGCAGCTGGCCGCCTGCCAGGCCGGAGAGATCACCCAGGAGGAGCTGAAGGCAGCTCAGGAGGCCATTTGCTCCAGCCTGCGCACCATTCCCGACGCCCTGGGACGGATGGAGGACTTCGCCCTGTTCCGTCTGCTGAGCGGGTTCCCCCTGACCGGACGGGCTACCGGGACGCCGTCCGAGCAGTCACCGTGGCTGACGCCGCCTGGGCGGCCAGACAGGTGGAGCTGGACACCATCTTTTTTCCTGAAGGGGGCCAAGGTATGAAGGAACAGCGTTATCCCCAGCTGGACGAACGGGCGGTGACAGCCACCCTGCCCAACGGACTACCCGTATGCGTGGTGCCAAAGCCGGGGTTTGCCAAAAGTGCGCTTATTTTGTCACCAATTACGGTTCCATGGATACCAGATTTACCTGGATGGGCCGGGCTTATGATGATACCCCGGCGGGCGTGGCCCATTACCTGGAGCACAAGATGTTTGAGATGCCGGACCGGGACGTGATGCAGGAGTTTTTCCGCCCTGGGCGCCAATCCCAACGCCTTTACCAGTTATAACATGACGGCCTACTACTTCGACTGCACGGAGCATTTTGAGGCCTGCCTGGAGCTGCTGCTCACCTTTGTCTCCACCCCCTATTTCACCGAGGAATCTGTGGAGCGGGAGCGGGGGATTATCGCCCAGGAGATCCGGATGTATGAGGACAGCGCGGACAGCCAGGTTTTATGAGGACCTGTTTGCCGCCATGTACCGCCACCATCCCGTCCGGGTGCCCATTGCCGGGACTGTGGAGAGCATTGAGGCCATTACACCGGAGATTCTCCGGAGCTGCTATGATGCCTTTTACCATCCTGCCAACATGATGCTCTGCGTGGTGGGGGATGTGGACCCGGCCCAGGTGGTGGCGGCGGCGGAGCGGATTTTGCCTCAGGAGCGCCGCCCTCTTCCGGTGCGGGACTACGGGCCGCCGGAGGAGCCGGGGTGCTGCACCTCCAGTACCTGCCGGCAGATGGATGTGGCCATGCCCACCTTCCAGATGGGCTTCAAGTGCCCCTGGCCCGGCTTTGGACCGGCAGGCGCCCGCCAGGAGCTGGTAGGAGACCTGGCGGCGGAGGCCCTGATGGGGAGTCCTCCCGGCTGTATCTGAGCTGTACCAGGCGGGGCTCATCGACTCCTCCTTTGCTGCCGGATATGAAGACATGCCCGGAGTGGCCCTCCTCAGCTGTGGCGGAGACAGCCGGAATCCAGAGGCCGTCCGGGACGCCATTTGCGCCGGGGCGCGCCGGTTGGCTGCCGAGGGGGTGGAGGAGGAGCTGTTCCACCGGCTGAAGCGGTCCGCCCTGGGCCGCCGGGTCCGGGCCCTGGATAGTTTTGACAGCACCTGCTTCCCGCCTGTGCCAGGCCCATTTTTCCGGCACGGACTTCTGGACCTTCCCGGCGGAATACGATGCCGTCACCAAGGAGGAAGTGGAAGCATTTCTGCGGCAGACTGTGCGAGAGGACCTTTGCGCCATTTCCGTGGTTCTGCCGCGCCAGCAGGAGGTATGACAATGCTCACATATACAGAAATTTCCTTCCCAGGTCTGGGGATTTCTCTAAATCCCTCAGCAATACGTAACTGAAATCGAAGTACAATTG
>VOFJ01002314.1_pt1 | contig 14421 bp, 21 predicted proteins | sample 5384081 | NCBI WGS metagenome assembly VOFJ01 (sample SAMN12384729, study PRJNA508395) | human gut metagenome | isolation source: healthy gut I | host: Homo sapiens
AGAGTTTCACCACGATAGGAACATACTTGGCGATTTCCTCGCTCACTTGGGTCAGTGCCGCTGTTCCGGCCGAGTAGTCTCCTGCGGTAGTCTGTGCCATCAAAGCGGTCACTCCGCACACCATCATCAGGCAGGTCATCTGCGTTTTTCTTTGAAGTCGCGATCTTCTTTGCGAATCGTTTTACTTTTTCAAACATACTTGTCTTGTTTTAATTGAACTTTATTGATTGTTTTTACACTCGTGATTTTCTAAATTCGATAGCCGAAAAATGCCGGAAAGACTATTGTCGCACCGATGATGAAAAAGGCAGGCTCCGACCAGCGTGAGTATATGCTTGGTGATTCCGTCCTCGCCTGTGTTCATCTTGATATATATCTGGAATGCGGCTATGACCGCAAAACCTCCTGCAACCGCGTAAAATGATGTACTGGACATAGAGCATCATCGTCACCACATAGTCGTGCATGGAAGCCAGCGCGTCCGCTCCCCACGAGTAGTTCACGCCGCCGCTTTTAGCGAAGACGGAACAAAGGGAGCAGCGTACACAGTGCGCTTAGTATTCTTTTTGCCATTGTGTCGGGTCATAGTTCATCAATTACGTTCTTGGTGGTTACACCTCCGTCCGGATGCAATTCTCCAATGCCATTTTTGAATCATCAGCTTGTACAGCTCTGCGGAGTTATAAGGATTGGAGAAGGTGACCTGTGTCTCTTCCATGTTAGCCTTGACCTTGTTGTTCAGAGCCTCGATGACATCCTGTCTCGGCTTTTTCGTCTGTGGGATTTGTTTCCTCCGACACATTCTGTGTCTCATCGATGTAGTGTGTCTCATACTCGTTATCTCCGATATTGAATCCCTTGTCGTTCTCCACCACGCTGACGCTTTCTTCCTCGTCAAAATCGCTCACGTCAAATTCTTCTTCTCCGGATTTTATCTTTTTCCCCGTTTTTACCATAAAGGTCTCTTGCTATCATCACAGCGTAGTAGATGATGTATGCTGCACGGTCAGCGCAATGGCGAAGATGAAATATGCTTTCATATCTTATAGTCTGATTTTAGAATATGATTAAAATATGAACGCAAAGGAAGTACAATAATTTCATACTACGAAATATCCTTGCGAAAAGCGGCTGAATATTAAACATTATTCTGAGAAAATCTAAAATCATACTCAATTATCATACTTTAAGCGCAATTTTGAACCGAAAAACGAGCCGGATTGAGACGAGGATGAAAGATGAACAGGTTGTCCGGTTTGCCCGGCTTAATGTCTTTACTTGTATTTTCCAAAGAAGATCAGATGAAAGTCTCTTATTCATCAATGACTATTAAACCAATCACCCGTTTCTTTGCTCAACTCGTGCAAAATCATTAACTTTGCAACAGATTTTCAAGGTGTTTGTGGTAATAAAAGACGAAAACGCAAAACTGCCATGTATATTTTGAAAGACGAACAGAGAACAATTACCATTAAGCGGATGAATAATTATGGCACTTGCTTTATCAACATAGACGACCTGCTGAACAAACAGAGGATAGAATCCAATCGGATTGAATTTAAGAAAGGTTGGAATCCGGTGAGCATATACCACAGCGTATGCGCTTTCGCAAATGATTTTGACGACCTTGGTGGCGGTTACATCGTGGTAGGCGTTGACACTGACGACAAGACCGGAGTTGCCATTCGGCCTGTTGAAGGAATACCCATTGAAGAGATTGATGACATCCTTCAGGATATGGTCGGCTATAATAACAAGATAGCCCCGTACTATATGCCTCGGACAAGCACGGAGGAAGTGGACGGCAAGACTGTACTCGTAATATGGTGCCCTGCCGGGATTAACCGTCCGTATTCTGTTCCGGAGAATGTAACGGCAAAGAACGGTTCCAAGGAATACTTCTATATCCGCAGTGGAACAAGCAGCATTATCGCCAAAGGTGAGGTGCTGGATGAGCTTCGCGAACTTGCCAGTCGTGTGCCATTTGATGAAAGGGGCAACCCCTGACATTCGTTTGGAAGACATATCCACTTTGCTTTTGCGTGAATACCTGGTGAAAGTCGGAAGCAAACTGGCAAGCGAGATTAACATCAGACCACTGCAAGAGATTCTGGAGCAGATGGACTTGTTTGTCCCCGAAGGAAAACCGTATGCTGAGAAATGTGGCTGCCATGATGTTCTGTGAGAATCCAAGCAAATTTTTCAAGCGGACACAGGTGGAGATTGTCTATTTCCCTGAAGGAAGGCTGAATAATCCGAGTAACCTTTACGAAGGAGCAGTCATCACAGGCTCTGTTCCGCAGATTATAGACCGCACCTTGGAATACTTGAAGCGTATGCTCGTGATGCAGAGTATCATCAAACCGGAGAATGACTATCGCAGTAGGAAATTCTATACTTATCCTTATCAGGCATTAGAAGAAAGTGTCACGAACTCGCTTTATCATCGTGACTATCGGGAATGGAACCTGTCGTAATAACAGTAGAGCCGGATAGTATTACTGCCATTCAAAAAATGTGGGATCGGATCGAAGTATATCTGCCGCTGACATTTCCCGTTGTGAGATTCTTGTCTCAAAACGTTACCGCAACCGTCGCTTGGGTGAATATCTTAAAGAACTGGACATGACCGAAGGGCGTTCTACAGGTATTCCGACCATACAAAATGTGTTGGAGAATAATGGCTCTCCACGTGCAACCGTTGTCACGGATGAAGACCGCACATTCTTCCGCATCACGATTCCTTGCCACGAAGCTGCCGGAAATATAATAGCCGACATAGCCAACAAAGATGCTTCCGTGAAGGCATCAAGGCGAGGTGCACTCAAAACTGCACTACAAACTGCACTACAAACTGCACCAGAAACTGCACTACAAATTTTGGAACAAATACAAATCAATCCCAAAGTAACCATGACAGACCTTGCTAATCTGACAGGTTATTCAAGAAGGTGGGTAGCCCAAACAATGAAGCAGCTTCAGGAATTGAATGTTATTAAGAGGGTAGGTTCTACTAAGACCGGCTATTGGGAGATTATAGCCAAATAGATAGTAGGGAAAATCCATAACCAGGTTTACTTACACACATATCCACGAAAATCCCTCCTGTGCGGAGAGCCTTTCGTGGATACTATATTTCTATCAAAGGGAATACAAAGACTAACGCCTTTTGCCTCTCAGATAGTCATTGAGGTCTTTGTAGTTATAATAACATTCCGAATGGTCAGTTACACGGTTGCCACAAAGTCCGGCAATGGTTTCGACTGTTTTTCGCCCGGCAAGGTCGTTATCCAGATAGCAATGGATGGCGATGTACCGTTCCAGTTCCACAAGACACTTTTTCAGATTACTGACTGAGTTCATCACAAGAAAATCGGTAGGACTGTCGATGCAGACATGATAGTCTCCTTTTCTATGAAGTTCTTGGTAAGACAAGAAGTCCATAAAGCCCTCGAACACGCAGACATGATTTTTGGATTATATCCCTTGTTTATACCTGATGACGGATATGTCTTTCCCCTTTATACATCCTTTATAATAAGGATTTGCGCACCTCGTAACCGCCGGTCTTGTTTTTCAAAGGCTATGGCGAAATAGTGTCTTTGCGTAGCTCATAATGAATTTCCTTGCAATAAAGCCTGCCGATATTCTCACTGATATACCTGGAACGGAGGTAAAGACAACAGGGCATGGTGGCTCAGTTCTTTTACTTCCACGTTTTCCATTTCTTCCTCGATAGGACAGGGACGGACACTCCGGCTTTTGTAATTGTTGAAAAAGGTACGCCAATGGCATTCTCGCTGATGCGGAGCAATACCATACTTACATTGCCAGTACGATAAAAGGTGTTTTTCCCAGTTCTATGATGTCACCTCCGGCAGAAAAGCCCCCAAAGTCGTACCATTCGTTCAAATTATCGTTGACCTTGAACGAGGGGGTACGTTCTCTCTCGCAATGGGGGAGGAGGTACCAATACTGGCAGCTACGCGCATTGACCGGAGAATGTCCTATTATCCGCAGATATTCCACGAGCCGTATCTGTTTCGCTTCTTTTTTTTATATTCATTTTAGTATGGTTTTACTTATATATACCCACAAACTAAACCATACTGCTTAGAGATGGAAAGAACTATTATAGGAGTAGGTACGACCGTTTTTTGTAATGGCATGATTTTCCAACAGGAACTTACACAAGTTTACCAATGTGTTTCTTCCTCTTGAATACCCAATGCTCTCATATCCCTTTTTAAGAGCTTCAAGCAAAGATTGATAGCCATATTCCGCGCATTCTTCAAAGGTTACTTCCAAGGCGGTTCGGTGTTGCTGCTCGGTCATATCTATATAAGAAGCCAGTCTGTCCATTTTGTTCTTTTTTGAATTGATGTTCTTTTTTACCAGGTGTGGGAGAGAGTCTTCTCCGATTTCAAATGCGAAAGGCGTAAATTCCCTGTCCCTTATGTGCATGGCTCTTACTTCGCTGATTTTTCCATTTTTCATTGTTTTTTGATATTTGCAGGATAGTCTCGGCCTTATTGTTCAGTTCTGTTCCGATATGCCCTCTGGTATTGTCATCCCCTTTGTTTAGATGTAAGACGGTGTGGATATGCAGTTCGTAATAGCTTGACCATCTCATCAGTTCATTGATTATGTCAAGAGATTCACTGGGACTGTTTATGTCATGGATTAAATCACGGATGCCGTCAATGATTACGAGCCCGATGTTTTGCTCTTCGTGGGTGCCCATCGTATAATATCTCTCCTTTGGTCGGGAGTGTATTCTCGCAGAACCAAGAATTGGATGTTGTCATTTTCCTGGTCAGTAGGCAATCCTGCCAGTTTGAGGATTCGATGAAGGCACTTTGTGGCAATGGCATCTTGCTTTGTTCTGTGTCGATGTATAGGATTCGATTCTTGCAAGATGGCAGTTCTGCTTTGTACTTTAGAATCTCCTTTCCGGAAAGAGCCGATGCGACAATAGCACTGACATTGAATGTCTTTTTGCTTTTGGGTTTGCCGGTGGAAGCACTGAAATTTCCGATTGTGGCAATGGTAACACCGTCTATTTGTACGATTTCCTGTGGAAACTCATATTTTTTCGGTAACACTCAGCCGTATATATTTCAATAAAGACTTATATTTGGCTTCGTCTATCCGATAATTGTTGGGTTGTATCATATCAGGTTGCATTATTTTTTCCCTCCTTTTTGTTGGTTTGTTCTTACTTTTTTTTGTCCCAATGTGTAAGCGATGATATTGGCTTGCCTTTCTATTTCTGTATTGGAGAAACAGGGGTTGCGCTTTATCCATCGGTTCAGGTCATCCCTGAGAAGAATGAATATGTTTTTCCATTCGGCTTATACACGGTAAAGTTCTTTCTGCATGGTTAACTTATAGACATAGCCTTTGGACACTTGTAGATAGGCGGCTACCTCGTCTATATTGAGAAACTCTTTTGCGGCATAAGCTATCTTTTTCCACATTTTCAAGATGGGATAGCAGTTCGGCCAAAGAACCGAATCGTTTCAGGTAATTTTCAACATTCAGGATTTCCTGCTGAAAATTTTCCAAGGAGTTGTTTTCGAGGAATGATTTCAAATCCTTCGATACGGGAGTAGTAAGTCTATTTCTTTTTCTATTCATAATTCTTCTCTTGTTATAGCAGCAGGTTGCCCTATTGTTTTTTTATCTTGATTTCTCATTGCCCATTCGCATAGCTCCTTTCTGTTGAAATACACCAATTTGCCGTTAGGCTTGTAGTGGGGTATCTGTTTCGTGGATGTGAGTTTGTAGATGTAGCTTTCCGGACAAGTCCCAGATAGGCTGATGCTTCGGCGGTAGTCAGCACCTCCTTGATATCCCATATCTGTTCCTTCATCTGTGCAATGTAATTCTCGATGAATATCCCTTCGTTGATCTTTTTTTTCTAATGAAAGGATGCCGCTCAAGAGGCTTTTCCGACACCATCATCGAAAGCATCTTTTCCATCTGTTCGAGATGGCTGATGTTCATTTTTTTCTTTCCCATTGTCTTTATATGCTGTTAAATTTGACAATAGAGGTTTTGTCCTCCGCAGTAACCGGTTACGGAGGACAAAGGTAGGATGAGTATATGTCATGTTGATTATGTTGAGATTGTTGAGTATCAACACAATTCTCAATACAACTCTCAACAATTTGTTATTCCTTTGTTATACTTTCTGTTTTTGATTAGAGTGATATACTTGTCTATGATAGCAAAAAACATTTTCTCCTGCACGCCGGGCGAGTGGTGTCTTTTTATCCGATTGAGGGTTGATGACATATCGTGTTGGGTCAGGTAATTTCTTCCTTGAAGAACTGATGACAAGATGTTTTTGGGCAATTACCGATTGCCAGTTAGGTTATCATGCATCGTGTGAAAGCCAGTTTGTCCAACAATAAAACCAATTTGCTGTTGTTTCTTGAAGTCACAGTCTGCAATGTGTCTGCCGCATAACAAATGGCAACATTGTCCGGCATGCAAAAAACTTCCTTAAACAAACAGACCTCATTGGCAAGTCTGCACAATGAGGTCCGGAAATGTCTGTCAAGTAAAGGTTTGATGTTGGTTTTCTGATTGGTCTGGTGTTCCCCTGGACTGGTTTTCCGGGGCTGTTTAGGTGGATGGGACAGGTCAAAGAATAAAATTCGTTCAAGCAAATTTTAAATCCCGTTTTTCGTCCAATAGGTTATGGTGCAAAATGTTTGCGAACCAAACTTTCATGCTTCCCCAGCAGATCTATTTATCGTGTGGTAATTCTTTAGATGTTCATTCTTGCTCAGGCATCATTCGTCATCGTGAAACCGATGTGAATGGGTAAAGTCAAGCACGTATCGCCTGTAGTTCTTTTGTCGTGTTGTGACTTCGGCTTTATACAGCTTTTGGGCTTGCTCAACCAACCGGTATAGCCCTTGTTCCCCGGTCTGTGCCGGTGTCCGTTGGGACTCTCGCTTCGCCTTTTTCAAAAAGAGAGAAGCTCAAAGATAGATTTCTTTGTCATAGACGTTGTGTTTTAATTATTATAATTGCCCTCCGATTCTCGTATGGAGGATTATCTTCTTATAGGTCGTTATTATAAACATAACTATCGGCTATGTTTTTTAGTTCCGTGTCGTAGGTGTCTAATATACCTTTTTGAATGAAATTTCTAAAATTGCAATGCAGGCTTTCGCGGTTCGGCTTTTTTCCGTTGGCCATACAGAAGCAATACACACTCTTTACCCATATATCGAAAGGGTTGTCGTTCTTAAAGGCCAAATAGACAAAATACATAAGCTGTGCCTGCTTTTTTATCCATTTCACTGGATGCTGAACTCCGTTTCATCAAAAATACCCTTAAATATAGCAAAAGTTGTGTCGCGGCAATGTATTCTCCCTGAATAAGTGCCGAATACATTAAATTTCTTCTTTTCATCGGCTGTACTGACTGGAAAACACGAGCTTGCTGGTATGTATCAGCCTTTGGGTTTCAGGTGGTAGGCGTGGTTCCGTAGTGTCGATATGATTGAATCTGTCGCAGATTGATTTTAGCCTCACGTCATACGCATCCAGCAATCCGTCACGCTTGATCTGGCTGTAACCCGATACAAAGCAAGCCCTGTGGGGGATTCTGCCGTTGATGCGGAAACAGCATTCTCCCTTTATCCATAGGTTCTGTTTGTTGTATGTGCTGAATGCCGTGTAAAGCAGAAACGCCAGTTGCCGTTGATTCTTTATCCATTCTATCGGTTGCTTGAATCTCTCTTTGTTGAAGATACCATAGAATGCTTCGAGAGGCGTGTCCGGTGCGATATATCCGTACTTCACTCAGTTCCATATACAGGTTCTCGATGTCCTGTTCGCTCTGTGGGAGTATATAAGGTGTCGATTTCATGCGCCACCTCAAAGTTGGAGAAGTCCACTTCGGGATAAAGGGCTTTCGTCTGTCATAATAGCTGGTGTCACGTTTTTGGAAGCCGGCTTGTACTGAATCGTTTCCATATCTCCCTTTTGCCATTGCTTTTCAAGAAATGGGATGTATGGATGTGACAAGCTTGCAAAGGGTCGATACGGCATAAGCGATGATTTTCAGGTTCACCGATTTCTTTGCGGGTAGGCTGGTAGTGGCGTCAAGCAACCTGCGCATCGACGGCCCTTCCAATAATGTGGCGACCTCTTTGTTGGCCAATGTCTCTGTCAGGTCGGTGTACTTGCCTTTTCTGTTCGGTTCTTGCCTTTTGCAAAGCCGACGTCAATGCGTGCATATTGTTCGCATACAGTCAATTACCTTGACGTATGCAGAATCAATTTCTCGGCATGACTTGACAGGTAGTCTCGATTATATCCGTGAATCCGATATTTTGCTACGAGGCGGTACAATCAGGAGACGGCTTCTTCCTCGATATATGGACATTTCTCTTTATCCATTTTGCAATTCATCCAAAATCGGGGTCAAGCGGCTTCAAATTTGATTTTGCCGCCCAAATCCATCTCATATTTCAGTTCCCCGATGATACGGGAGATTTTCGATATTTTTATAACAACTTCCTGTCTGGTCATAGTCTCCTGCTTTATTAAATTTCCGGAATCAGCGATACCGCATTTTGCTTACTCTTATCCAGCACTTTGGCGTATATCTGTGTGGTCGCCAGTTCTTTGTGGCCAAGCAATTTAGACAGGGTGTAAATGTCCGCCCCCAAATCAAGCATCAGAACGGCAAATGTATGGCGTCCACAGTGAAATGTCAACCTCTTGTTGATTCCGGCTTCCATGCTCCAACGCTGTAACTCAAGGGATGTCCATGAGCCATAAGAGAACCCGGTAAATACACAATCGTCCGGATTGCCCCTTTCGCCAAGATATTTCTCGGCTTGCGGAGTAATGTCAAGGTATTCCTGACCTCCGGTTTTCTTCTGCTTGAACACGATCCGCATATAATCTCCGAATTTTTGCACTTCGCCCCAAGTCAGTTTTAGAATGTCGCTCTTTCGGAGGCCGGTCAGGCATGAAAAGAAACGTGCGTTTCAGGACTGGGTATCGGCAAGGAGTGGCCGCTAATTTTCTTATCTCTTCCAATGTAAGGTAATCGCGTTTCACTTCCGCCTCCTTGAATCCTTCAATCCCACGGAGAGGGTTGTAGGGTATGATTCTTTCATCATACGCATGGTTGATACAGGCTCGCAGTTTATTGAAGTAGGACACTTTGGAATTTTGCGACAAGCCTTGAAAGGTGTCCCTTTCTCTACGAGGGCCGGTACGTTTGTGCGTGTCTTTCTCCACATTGTTCAGAAACTCCTTGAATCCTAATACAAACTCAGGCGTGACATCTTTGAATGTGGTTTTTTCATCACAGTAGATCTCAAGGTAGCGCAGGCAGCTTCTCCAGTTTCCCCAATTCCCTTTCGAATCCGGATTATTGCGTCTCTCCTCTACCATTTTGCGGTAATACTCCAAAAACGGAGTATTCTCCTTGAACTGTCGGGTGAACGAATACTCTCCGTTCTGAAGCTCGATGAGCCGCTTTGACTTTATCGCTTGCGCCGTTGCCAACGTTTGGCGGTTCTGCTCCCTTTCAAAAGGAGTGGTCGCGTTTATCAGATAAAGTTTCAGATACTCCTTATGCCTTTTACCGTTACGGTAGATGTCCAGAAATAAGCTGATGTTCCCATTCGACAACTTCTTCTCTCGAAGTTTGACGGGTTCTTTTTGATTCGTTGTTTTCTTTGCCATAGCCTGCTTCCTATTTTTATTGTGGGGTTGATAAAGTTGTCTATTCTGTGATTCCCGGGGGACAGAATTTTGTCCCTCGTAAATTTTCAGGGGGCACAATCTGGGGACAAAATTACGAAAAAAATATGAAAACAGACAGAAAAAACGGAGAAAAAGAGAAAATATAAATCTTTCAAAAATCGCTGATTTTGCGCGTTTTACGGACTTATATTTTCTCTTTTTCTTAGCTTTTTTCTTTTCAGTACATCATTTTCCGATGCAAAAATGCTGAAAAATATTCTGAAGCACCATAATCATTTGTTACTTCCCCTGCAATATCCGAAATGAAGAAAATACACTCTCGTATATCTTGCGAAAGAAAATCTCCGGATATATGTGAATCAAGCCCATCCTGCACTCGATGAATAGCATCTAAAGCTTTACTTAAAGCTTCATAATGCCTTACGTTTGTCACAATAATATCATTTTGTGTTACCGTAGGCAGATGTGCTGCGTTAATAAGCATCTTTTGTAACTCGTCGGTCTGTCTACGTTCTTTTGCCGATATGAAGATAGATTTCGTGTATTCTTTAGGAAAGTCCTTTAATAAAGCAGATAATTCTTCTTTTCTGCTTTTCCTCAATCAAATCCGCTTTGTTGAATACAACAATTAGTTGTTTCTCCTCACAACGAGGGATGATCTTTTCTGATAATTGCTTTATCTGAGAAGATGCATCAGATGAATCAACCATCCAAAGTACAATCTCCGCTTGATCCAACTTTTGGAATGTACGTTCGATACCAAGACTTTCAATGGTATCATTTGTTTCCCGGATTCCGGCAGTATCAATGAATCGGAAAGTGATGCCACCTATATTAATAGTATCTTCAATGACATCACGTGTGGTACCATGAATATCACTGACAATGGCTTTATCCTCATTCAGTAATACATTCAGTAAAGTTGATTTTCCGGCATTCGTTTCACCGATGATAGCTACGGGAACACCATTCTTAATGGCGTTCCCGACACTAAATGAATGAACCAGTCGGGAGATAACCTGCTCTATTTCATCTGCGAGTTTTCGCAATGCCGAACGATCAGCAAACTCCACATCTTCTTCGCTGAAGTCAAGTTCCAGTTCGATCATGGAAGTGAAGTTTAGCAACTTACTTGCGTAGGTCCGTTAACTCTTTGCTAAAACCTCCCCGCATCTGACTCATGGCCAAACGATGAGTGGCTGCGGAAGAAGATGCAATCAAATCGGCTACAGCCTCCGCCTGACTTAAGTCCATCTTTCCGTTGAGGAAATGCGCGTTGGGTATATTCTCCCGGTTGAGCCATACGGCAACCGTTCTTAATCAACAATTGCATTACTTGCTGAAGAATATAGGAAGAACCATGACACGTGATTTCTGTACTATCCTCTCCCGTATAAGAATGAGGAGCCCGGAAAAGACTCACAAGGACTTCATCTATGACTTCTTCTCCATTATAGATACGCCCGAATGTCAGCGTATAAGGCTTTTGTTCACTAAGTAATTTGCCGGCTTTGGCTGGTTGGAAGATGCGGCTTGTAATGGAAATAGCTTCAGGACCGGAAACACGGATGCTTCCGATGGCACCTCCTTGAGCGGTAGCAATAGCGCAGATAGTATCTTGATTCATTATATTTTCTTTTTGGATGATGCAAAGATAATTGTTTCTAAGTAAAAAAAATAAGATTAGACACAACTTGTGCTTTATTTGTTTATATTTGCTGCCGTTCAAACAATGCACATACAAAATATAATGATAGTCTATGGAGCCGGATACAAACTTATATTCACCAAATGAGAATAATGAAATCATACGGGAAAATTCACAAAAGATACTTTATGTACTTGCAGCTCATCAAATAGCTTTATGGGAATATGATATCATTACGGGCAAATGCTCCTTTTCAAACGATTATTTTTTACACTGGGATTAAAGGATGCCGGGATCAGTTTTTGAAGATATAGATGATTTCTATCGGTTTATTCATCCGGAAGATATTGAATTGCCTATAAACAAGCCTTTGCAAAATGCTTTCATCAGACTCATAAGACCTCACAAATTACAGAGTTCGTTGTATAAGTGAACAAGGGAAAGTAATTTGGCTGGAAGATCATTTTCTGTCTTACAAAGAGAGTTGCGAAAGTCATCCGGGTAAACTGCTGGCATATACGGTGAACGTCACTTCACAATGCGAAAAGGAGCAACATATCAAATATCTGGAAGAGTATAATCGCAAAAATAATTGAAGCATTGCCGGAATTCATTTTTTTTATTTTTGATGATAATTTCTTTATTACCGATGTCCTGATGGCACCGGGAACGATATTGCTTCACCCTGTGGAAGTGCTACGCGGAGCAGATGGACGATCTATTTATTCACCGGAGGTTAGCGACTTGTTCATTTGTAACATTAGGGAATGTTTGCGTGATGGTAAGTTGAAGGAAATAGAATATCCGCTTGAAGTGGATGGAAGTCTGCATTATCTTCAGGCACGTATCGCCCCCTTTGAAGGAAACAGGGTACTTGGCGTTGATACATGATATCGGAGACCGGATTCAGCGTTCGCAGGAATTGATCGAAGCTAAACGTCGTGCGGAAGATGCTGATAAAATGAAGTCGGTCTTTTTTAGCTAATATGAGCCATGAAATTCGTACTCCGTTGAATGCTATTGTTAGTTTTTCGGAGATTATCGCAGTGACAGAAAGTGAAGAAGAGAAAATGGAGTATCTGGAAATTATTCAGAAAAACAGTAACTTGTTACTACAGTTAATCAATGATATTTTAGACCTTTCCCGTATTGAATCCGGCAAATCGGAAATGCATTTCCAGCAGGTTGAGATCGCAGGACTAGTGGAAGAAGTGGAAAAAGTGCACCAGCTGAAGATGAAGTCGAATGTAGAATTGAAAGTGATTCGTCCCGAAGGAGAATACTGGACTTCTACTGATCGTAACCGTGTGATGCAGGTATTGTTCAATTTCTTGTCGAACGCAATTAAAAATACGGAAAAGGGAAGTATAACTTTTAGGCTTGAAACATGAAGGCTCCTGGCTGAAACTGTATGTCAGCGATACGGGTTGCGGTATATCCAAAGAGAAACTCCCTCAAATTTTCACCCGGTTTGAGAAACTGAATGATTTTGTGCAAGGCACCGGATTAGGGCTTTCAATTTGTAAAAGCATTGTAGAACGACTGGGCGGCCGTATCGAGGTAACTTCAGAATTGGGGCAGGGGAGTACGTTTGCACTCTATTTGCCTTATCAGGAAGTACGCCCGAAAGAAGTTGCTGAAAGAAGCCTCTCACATAAGAAGAACGTTGATGAGGATAAACGTAAAAAGATATTAGTGGTAGAAGACATTGAGTCGAACTTTGTCCAACTTAATATTCTTCTGAATAAGGAATATATTATTTCATGGGTACGCAACGGACAGGAAGCCATCAATAGTTTTATCCGCGAAAAGCCGGATTTGATTCTGATGGATATTCGTATGCCGATCATGGACGGTATTCAAGCCACTGAAAAAGATCCGTACTATTTCTCTTTCGGTTCCTATTATTGCAGTCACTGCCTATGCGTTCTATACGGAACAGCAACAGGCTATTCAGGCTGGATGCAATGCAGTTATCTCAAACCATATTCTTTGGAAAGGTTGAAAGAGACAATAGAATCTTATATCGGATAATTAATTTTCTAAAAAGGAGACCAACATTCTGAAAGTTAGATTGTTATTAAACTAATAATAACAATCTAATTTTTGTTGGAATATGGAGAAAGTGAAAAAGATGGTCCTCATCGGAGCTAGCGGCTTTGTTGGTTCCGCTCTGCTAAATGAGGCATTGAATCGTGGCTTTGAAGTGACAGCTGTAGTTCGTCATCCCGAAAAAATAAAGATAGAGAACGAACATCTGAAAGTAAAGAAAGCGGATGTCTCTTCGCTCGATGAAGTATGCGAAGTTTGCAAAGGAGCGGATGCCGTTATCAGTGCATTCAATCCGGGATGGAATAATCCTAATATATATGACGAAACCATCAAAGTATATCTGACCATCATTGATGGAGTGAAGAAAGCGGGTGTTAATCGCTTTTTGATGGTAGGCGGTGCCGGTTCACTGTTTATCGCTCCGGGCTTGCGTCTGATGGATTCCGGTGAAGTTCCTGAAAATATACTGCCCGGAGTTAAAGCTTTGGGAGAGTTTTATTTGAATTTCCTGATGAAGGAGAAAGAGATTGACTGGGTATTTTTCTCTCCGGCAGCAGATATGAGACCGGGAGTACGCACCGGACGTTACCGTTTGGGCAAAGATGATATGATTGTGGATATCGTGGGTAACAGCCATATTTCTGTAGAAGACTATGCGGCTGCAATGATCGATGAACTGGAACATCCCAAGCATCATCAGGAGAGATTTACGATTGGATATTAATGAAAAAATGGCTTGAATCTACACATATTATCAGTGAAAGATTCAAGCCGTTATACATTCTTTTAATTGCAATTTTATTCTTTCGATTACAATTTAACTCTCCTGAATATAGATTTATATCCTGTCAAGTACTGTCTTAATCAGTGTATCGATTGTATTCTTATATCCGGTATTAGCCTCTTTTGATCAGTCGGTTGGCTATCACCATGCATTTGTCAGCAAATACGTAACGGAACGGAAGTGAAATTTG
>VOFJ01001555.1_pt1 | contig 14416 bp, 19 predicted proteins | sample 5384081 | NCBI WGS metagenome assembly VOFJ01 (sample SAMN12384729, study PRJNA508395) | human gut metagenome | isolation source: healthy gut I | host: Homo sapiens
CTGACCTGTTTAACTAAAGGCCAAATAATTCTGCGGGAACAAGGTCACAATGTGCTACAGTTCTCAAAAGTTTTCAGTATAAAACTTTCCTCTCGTAATACGAACAACGGTGCGGCTACCAGTTTTCTGGCAGCCGCACCGTATGTTCTGAACGGTTTTAGATATTGTCCTTATTCGTGGTAGTCTTTACGGTGTCCTCTTTTTTTGAGTATTTTACTTGCTCGCCTTCGCGGCCTTGAAGGCCTCGATCAGCATCGGGGTGACCTTGAACAGGTCGCCGCAGATGCCGTAGTCGGCGATCTCGAAGATGGGAGCGGTGTCGTTCTTGTTGACCGCGATGATGCACTCGGACTCGCTCATACCGGCCTTGTGCTGGATGGAGCCGGAGATACCGAGGGCAACGTAGACCTTCGGGTGGACGGTCTTGCCGGTCTGACCGACCTGATGGTCGGCAGTGAGCCAGCCGGAGTCGATGGCAACACGGGAGCCGCCAACAACGCCGCCGAGCACGTCCGCGAGCTCGTGAGCGAGCTTGATGCCGCCCTCGACGTCCTTGGAGATACCACGGCCAACGGACACGATGAAGTCGGCGCCGATCAGGTCGACCAGCTTCTTGGCAGCCTTGACGACCTCGACGACCTCGGTCTGGAGATCGGCGGCGTCGAGCTTGACGTCGTACTTGGTGACCTTAACGGCCTTGGCCTTCGCCTCGTCGTAAGCAGCCTTCTTCATCACGCCGGGGCGAACGGTCGCCATGGCGGGACGGAAGCGGGGGCAGATGATGGAGGCCATCAGGTGACCGCCGAAGGCAGGACGGGTCATCTTCAGGTCGCGAGAGACATCGTGGTCCTGACCCATGACCTTGGCGGTGGTCCATGCCGTCGATCTTGGCCTCGGGCAGCGTGGAAGCGCCGCGCAGGAAGTCCTTGTAGATGGGCATGTCAACGTCCAGGTGGGTGCAGTCGGCGCAGAGACCGGTGTGCAGACGGGCCGCGCAGCGGGGACCGAGGTCACGGCCGATGTTGGTCGCGCCGATGAGGAATGCCTCAGGCTTCATCTCGGAGATGACGTCGCAGATGACCTTGGCATACGCGTCGGTCGTGTAGTTCTTGAGCAGAGGATGCTCGCAGACGATGACCTCATCAGCGCCGTAGCCGCCAATGCTCTCGGCGAGATCGCCGACATTGTCGCCGACCAGCAGACCGCAGAGCTTCACGCCCAGCTCGTCCGCCAGCTTGCGGCCCTCGGAGATCAGCTCATAGGTGGTGGACATCATCTTGCCCTGACGCTGTTCGCAGAAGACCCATACGTTCTTGAACTCTTCGATCTTGGAGGAGTCATAGTTGGGATTAGCAAGTTTCACTTCGTTACGCATCGTATTGATCTCCTTTCCTTAAATGATGTGTTTTTCGAGCAGGATACCGGCGAGCTTCTCGCAGGTAGCCATGTCGTTGCCCTCGAGCATCTGACCGGCGCCCTTCTGGGGAGGCGTAAAGGAGGTCAGGATGTTGGTCGGGGAGCCCTTGAGGCCGATGGTGGTAGCGTCGATGAGGGGGTGATCCTTCAGGGCGTTGTAGTCCAGAACGGTCATGGGCTTGGAGTAGCACTCAAACACACCGGAGACGCTCATGTAACGCGGGGTGTTCAGCTCCTTGATGCAGGTGATCAGGCACGGAGTCTGAGCCTTGATGGTCATGTAGCCGTCCTCCAGCATCCGCTTGACGGTCAGGGTGTCGCCTTCCTTGGGGATCTCGGCGGCATAGGTCACCTGGGGCAGATGCAGCTTCTCAGCGATCTGAGGGCCCACCTGGGCGGTATCACCGTCGATGGCCTGACGGCCGCAGAAGACGATGTCGTCCTTGTCGAGGCCGATGGTATCCAGAGCGGCGGCAAGGATCTGGGAGGTGGCGTACGTATCGGAGCCGCCGAACTCACGGGCAGAAACGAGATAGCCTTCATCAGCGCCCATGGCCATCAGCTCGCGCAGCATACCCTCTGCCGGCGGGGGGCCCATGGTGACGACGAGGACCTTGCAGCCCAGCTCGTCCTTGAGCTTGAGGGCGGCCTCGACGGCGTTCATATCATCGGGGTTGATGATGGTCTGCATGGACGCACGGTCCAGAGTGCCATCGGGGTTCACGGCAACCTTACCGGAGGTATCGGGGACCTGCTTAACGCAAACAAGATCTTCATTATATCTTTACCTCCTTTTTTAGTTCACACCGAGATACTTGGCGACGACCATACGCTGGACTTCGGAAGTGCCCTCGTAGATCTCGGTGATCTTGGCGTCACGCATCATGCGCTCCACGGGATACTCACGGGTGTAGCCGTAACCGCCGAACAGCTGGACGGCGCGGCGGGTCACATCGGAAGCGGCCTCAGCGGCGAACAGCTTGGCCATGGCAGCGTCCATGGAGTAATCCTCGTGGTTCTGCTTCTTCATGGCAGCAGCGTAAACGAGGTACTGAGCAGCCTGATGCGGGTGTGCATATCGGCCAGCTGGAACTGGGTGTTCTGGAACTGGCTCAGGCGACGGCCGAACTGGACACGCTCCTTGGTGTACTTGACAGCCTCGTTGATGGCGCCCTCGGCAAGACCCAGAGCCTGGGAGGCGATGCCGATACGGCCGCCGTCGAGGGTCTTCATGGCGATCTTGAAGCCCTCGCCTTCCTTACCGAGCAGGTTCTCCTTGGGAACGACGCAGTCCTCGAAGACGAGGTCGCAGGTGGAGCTGCCGCGGATACCCATCTTCTTCTCGTGCTTGCCGGTGGAGAAGCCGGGGAAGTCCTTCTCAACGATGAAGGCGGAGATGCCGTGGTTGCCCTTGCTCTTGTCGGTCATGGCGAACACGACGAAAGTGGAGGCAACGTTACCGTTGGTGATGAAGCACTTGCTGCCGTTGAGGACGTAGTCGCCGTTCTCATTCTTGACAGCGATGGTCTGCTGGCCGGAAGCGTCCGTGCCGGCGCCGGGCTCGGTCAGGCCGAACGCGCCGATTTCTTGCCGGAGAGCAGGTCGGGCAGATACTTCATCTTCTGCTCCTCGGTGCCGTGCTCAAAGATGGGGGCGCAGCACAGGGAGGTATGGGCGGAAACGATAACCGCGGTGGTGCCGCAGACCTTCGCCAGCTCCTCCACGCACATGGCATAGCTCAGAACGTCGCCGCCAGCGCCGCCGTACTGCTTGGGGAAGTAAATGCCCATCATGCCCAGCTTGGCCATCTTTTCGACGGTCTCCATGGGGAAGCGCTCTTCCTCATCGAGTTCCTCAGCTAAAGGCTTGACTTCGTTTTCTGCAAATTCGCGATACATTTTGCGGACCAGCAGATGTTCTTTGGACAGATGGAAATCCATAGTCTTTTGCTCCTTCACTATAAAAATAATTGGATTGTCTAATTTCACAAATCAGTTCCGTGACTTACATTATATCCTGTGCGTTTTATTTTCGCAAGAGGAACTATCATTCCTTTTTGGAATTCGTGCTTTTCGCCGAATTCATTAAAGTCTTTTTGACATTTCCGTTCCTTTTATGACAGTTTTCTGTCATTTTCAGGAATCCTTTCCATTCCAAAAGGAGAAAAGGGGAGGCAGTTTTTGTAAACTGCCTCTCCTTTTTATCCTTTTAGGGACGGATTACTTCTTGCTGTAATCGTAGAAGCCCTTGCCGGACTTCTTGCCGAGCTGGCCGCCGCGGACCATCTTCTTGAGCAGCAGAGCGGGGCGGTACTTGGGATCGCCGGTCTCGCTGTAGAGGACGTTCATGATGGCGAGGCAGACGTCGAGGCCGATGAAGTCGCCGAGGGCGAGGGGGCCCATGGGATGGTTCGCGCCGAGCATCATGGCCTTGTCGATGTCCTCGACGGAGGCGACGCCGGTCTCAACGAGGCCGATGGCTTCGTTGATCATGGGGATGAGGATCTTGTTGACGACGAAGCCGGGAGCCTCGGCGACCTCGACCGGCTGCTTGCCGATCTCCTCGGAGAGCTTGTAGATGAAGTCGAAGGTCTCCTGCGTGGTGTTCGCGCCGCGGATGACCTCAACGAGCTTCATGCTGGGCACGGGGTTGAAGAAGTGCATGCCGATGACGGCGTGCTTGAGGCCGAGACCCATCTCGGTGACAGACAGAGAAGAGGTGTTGGTCGCGAAGACGGCGCTCTCCTTGCACATCTCGTCGAGCTCGCCGAGGAGCTGACGCTTGGTGTCCATGTTCTCCGCCACGCACTCGATGACGAGGTCGGCGTCCGCCGCGGCAGACTTCTCCTCGACGAGGATGTTGTTCAGGATGGCGTCCTTGGCCTCTTCGGTCATCTTGCCCTTCTCGACGCGCTTCTGCAGGGAAGCGGCGAGCTTATCCTTGTGGCGCTGAGCGGAAGCGACGCTGGACGCGTACATCAGAGTGGTGTGGCCCTGGGCCGCGAAGACCTGCGCGATGCCGCTGCCCATGGTGCCGGCGCCGAAAACTGCAACTTTCATTGTGTGTATCCTCCTACAATATAAATAGATAATTCTATGGAATCACTTGTTGATAAAGGGCTCGTGCTTGCGCTTTTCGAGGAAGGCGCCCATGCCCTCCTGCTGGTCGGCGCTCTGGAAGCAGGAGCCGAAGGCCTTCTCCTCGATCACGACGGCGCGGTCAATGTCGACCTGAAGACCGTCGTTGATTGCCTGCTTGGACGCGCGCACCGCGATGGGCGCGTTGCCAGCGATCTGGCCGGCGAGCTTTTCCGCCGCGGCGTAGAGGTCAGAAAGCGGATAGACCGCGTTGACAAGGCCGATGCGGTAGGCCTCGTCCGCCTTGATGTTGCGGGCGGTGTAGATCATCTGCTTGGCCATGCCGGGGCCGACCAGACGCGCGAGGCGCTGGGTGCCGCCGAAGCCGGGGGTGATGCCGAGACCCGTCTCGGGCTGACCGAACACGGCGGTATCGGAGCAGATGCGGAAATCGCAGCTCATCGCGAGCTCGCAGCCGCCGAGGGCATAGCCGCCCACCGCCGCGATCGTCGGGATGGGGAACGCTTCGAGCTTGCGCATGACGTCGTTGCCCTGCTTGCCGAAGGCCTCGGCCTCCTCCTTGCTGAGCTCCTTCATCTGCGCGATGTCCGCGCCGGCGACAAAGGACTTCTCGCCCGCGCCGCGGACGATCAGGCAGCGGATCTCGCTTAAGTCCACCGCGTCGAGCGCGGCATCGAGATCGGCGAGCACCTGAGAATTGAGCGCGTTGAGCGCCTTTTCGCGGTCAATGATGAGATAGGCAATGTTGCCCTTGGGTTCATATTTGACAAAAGACATCGTGTGTCTCCTCCTGTCTTCTTCAACTGCCCCCTATTATATGGGCGGCAAGGCATATTTGCAAGAGAAAAATCACTTTTTTCAAAAAAGTTTCACACTTTTCCGGTGCCATTGCAAGAAACGTTGCATTTTTAATGATCTTTTCTCCCAATGCAGCAACTCTTGTATAAAATTTTTAAAATGACTTGTCTCTTGCACCAATTTTCGATATGATAGGCTTTAATTATAGGAAAACGAGGTTCATTCTATGCGAATGCGCAAAAAGAAAAACCTGCTTCCCCGCATGGAGCGGTGCGGGGCGTATCAGATCAAGGACCCCTACGAGCGCAAGGGCCGCTGGCACGACTTGATGCCCGAGGCGAAGGAGATCCGCGTGGAGCTCGGCTGCGGCAAGGGCCGCTTCACCGTCGAGACGGCCGCGGCGGAGCCCGACGTGCTGCTCATCGCGGTCGAAAAGGTGCCCGACGCGATGGTCGTCGCGATGGAGCGCGCGGCGAAGGCAGAGCTGCACAACGTCTTCTTCATCGACATCGACGCCAACCAGCTGCCCGAAATTTTCGATGCAGGCGAGGTCGACCGCATCTATGTCAACTTCTGCGACCCGTGGCCGACGAAGCGCCAGGCCAAGCGCCGTCTGACGCACGGCAATTTCCTCAAGCTCTACCGCAAGGTGCTCAAGGACGGCGGGCAGATCCATTTCAAGACCGACAACGACCCGCTGTTTGAGTGGTCAATCGAGGAGATCCCGCAGTTTGGCTTCGAACTCTCCGAGGTCACAGACGATCTGCACGCGAACGGCGCCGTCGGCGTGATGACCGACTACGAGGCCAAATTCCACGAGCTGGGCACGCCCATCCACCGTCTGGTCGCCACGATGACGCCGTGGGAGGAGCCGGAGGAAGAATAACGGCCGCGCAACGCGCGGCAACGTATAACAAAGGGGGTATTCTCTACCGTAGAGAATACCCCCTTTAGAACCCAAAGAGAGCGCAAGGGGCAAGCCCCTCGACCCCCGAACCGCTCATATTAAATCAGCTTTCAGCAACCGTATGAGAGTGCATCGGCGCGGCGCAGCCGCGCTTTTTGCGGCTTTCGATTTGATCTGCTCCTTGCGGCCGCTGCCGCTCTGCGGTGAGGTCTGAAGGCATCGGCCTTCGGCGACACCGCTTTTTTGCGCGAAAAAGCGGTGAGAAAACGCGCGAGGGGGCGCACCCCCTCAACCCCGCCATCGGAAGCCTGACAATAGGCCGACTGCACGCGCTGTGCAAAATACTGCCTGCAATGCTTGGCGCGGCTTTCGATCTGGACTGCTCCTTGCGGCCGCTGCCGCTCTGCGGTGAGGTTACGGACTATTTCTTTTTCGGCGGAGCAAACGTGTCTGTGCGGCCAAGGAGATAATCGGTCGTCGTTCCGTAAATATCCGCAAGCTTCAATAAAATAGAAGTCGGAATATCATTTTCTCCCGTCTCATATTTTGAATATCCGGTCTGCGACATACCGAGCATGGCTGCAAGCTCTTTTTGCGTCCAGTCTCTATCCTCGCGCAGATCGCGCAAACGCTGATACATTCTTATCACCCCGTCAGCACTATACGGCAACCTGAAACAGGGTATTGCAGCATAGCCTGTTTCAGGTTATAATGTGCTGTAAGGAGTGATTTTTATGCCGACTTATGAGAATATGTATTATTATCTCGAGCACTCGATCCGCGAGGCGCTGCAGGACTTGGAACAGCAAAATTTCGGCGCGGCAAAAAAGACGCTTACGCAGGCGCGTGAGGTCACTGAAAAAATGCGTCGTGTCATCGTCGGCAAAAACGACGTCTACGAGTGCTTCCGAAACCCCTATGATTTCATAGAGCGGTAGCCCCGAAACCCCGCCGCAGAGCGGCAGCGGCCGCAAGGAGCAGACCAAATCGAAAGCCGCGCCAAGCATTGCAGGCAGTATTTTGCACAGCGCGTGCAGTCGCAGCTTCGTAGAAAACCGGCGATGGCAGGTCAAGGGCGCAGCCCTTTGCACATGCTCTCTTGGGGTTCCAAAGGGGCCATTCTCTACGGTAGAGAATGGCCCCTTTGTTATAAAAAAAGAGACGCCTTACAGCGTCTCTTTTCGTTTGCACTTTTTACGCGTTCTTCGCGAGGTCGCAAAGGGCGGCGAACGCCACGGCGTCGTTGATCGCCATCTCGGACAGCATCTTGCGGTTGATCTCGATGCCGGCTTGACCTTCAGACCGTGCATGAAGGTGGAGTAGTTCATGCCGTTCATCTTGCAGGCGGCGGAGATGCGGGTGATCCACAGGCTGCGAAAATCTCTCTTCTTGAGCTTGCGGCCGGTATAAGCGTAGGTCAGGGACTTCATCACGGCCTGGTTGGCCATCTTGAAGTGGCGGGATTTGTTGCCCCAGTAGCCCTTCGCGAGCTTCAGAGTCTTGTTTCTTCTTTTGCGCGTCATCATCGCGCCCTTAACACGTGCCATATCAGTAAGCCTCCTTAAAGCGTATCGTAATTATCTTATTTGTAGGGGATCATCTTGCGGATGGTGCCGGCAACGGTAGCGTCGGCATAGCCGCCCGCACGCAGGTGACGGGTACGCTTGGTGGGCTTCTTGGTCAGGATGTGGCTCTTGAAGGCCTTGGCCATCTTGACCTTGCCGTTCTTGGTGAGGTTGAATCTTTTCTTGGCGCCGCTATGGGACTTCAGCTTAGGCATGGTAGTTTCTCCTTTTCGTATATTGTGTTACTTCCCGGTCTTGGGGGAAAGGAATATGGACATACTGCGTCCTTCCAGCTTGGGCTCTTTATCCAATGTCGCCACCTCGGCACACTGCTCGGCGAAGCGCACCAACAGGTCTTTGCCGATGTCGGTATGCGCCATCTCGCGGCCGCGGAAGCGGACCGAGACCTTGACGCGGTTGCCGTCGGCAAGGAACTTCTGGGCATTCTTGAGCTTTGTGTTGAAATCGCCGACATCGATGCCCGGGGACATCCGGATCTCCTTGATCTCGACCACGTGCTGGTTCTTCTTCGCTTCCTTTTCGCGCTTGCCCTGTTCAAAGCGGAACTTGCCGTAGTCCATGAGCTTGCACACGGGGGGCGTAGCCTGCGGGGAGATCTTGACGAGGTCAAGCCCCTGCTCATCGGCGATCCGCTGCGCCTGGGCGGCAGACATGATGCCGAGCTGCTCACCGGTGGAACCGATCAGACGGATCTCGCTGTCTCGAATGTCCTCATTGAGCTGATGCACATCCTTGCTAATACCGAAGCACCTCCATTAAACGATTTGACCAAACAAAAACGAGCGCAGCCATGCCGCACCCGTACAACAAACGCAAAGCGCCCACGCGCTTTTTCGATCATTGACCTTCTCGCTTTCGCTAAAGGTGAGAACGGATGCTGCCGTTCTTCTTTGTTTTGCGTAGGTATGATACCACCTCCGCCGCCGTTTGTCAACGATAATTTGCGGAAAAATGCCGTGAAGAAGAAATTTTTCCATTTTTCGGCCGCGCTGCGGATTTTTGCGCGCCGTGTATAGTTTTTCCGCCGCGCGGAAAAACTATCTGCCGTAGCAGAACAAAGGAAAGGAGGCGGGCACATGAAGGAGAAGAACCAGAACAAGGAGCAGAACACCAATCAGAACCAGGAGCAGAACCAGAACACCAACCAGCGCTGAGCTTGCATAAGAATGGGAAGGGGACGGCACGAGGCCGTCCCCTTCCCGCGTTTCTTCCTGCAAATCTTTTCTTGTATTTTCCGGCGAGGTTTTATATAATAGGTGCGTTATCATTCAGGAAAGGAAGCGGCGCATGACAGACGCGATCGTGCAATGGCTGCTCTCGGCGGGTGAGGGAAAATTCCTTGCGACCGTGCTCATTTCGATGCTGCCGGTCATCGAGCTGCGCGGCGGGCTGCCCGCGGGCGTGGCGATGGGGCTTCCGCTCCGCGAGGCCTTTTTCGCGGCGCTGCTCGGCAATCTGCTTCCCGTTCCGTTTATCATCCTTTTCGCGCGCAGGGGCTTTGCGTGGGTCCGCGCCCATATCCCGCGCCTCGGGCGCTGGGTCGACCGGATCGAGCGGAAGGCCTGGAGCAAGAGCGATAAGGTCGTGCGCTATCAGGCGTGGGGGCTGCTGCTCTTTGTCGCCGTGCCGCTGCCCGGCACGGGCGCGTGGACCGGCGCGCTGATCGCGGCGCTGCTCGATCTGCGGCTCAAGCTCGCCGTGCCCGCCATCACCGCCGGCGTGTTCCTTGCGGGCATCATCATTTCACTTCTCACCTACGGAGCTGCTGCGCTGCTATGAAAATTCTCGTTTTTTCCGACTCCCACGGCAATGAGGACAACATGATCCGCGCCGTGGAGCGGGAGCGCCCCTTTACGCTCGACGCCATCGTACACCTCGGCGACGGCTGGCGCGACGCAGAGGCGCTGCACCGCCTGTATCCCCGCATCCCGCTCGAGCAGGTGCCGGGCAACTGCGACCTCGGCCGCTTTGAGAGCGCGAGCGCGTCGTCTTCTTCGGCGACTGCCGCGTGCTGCTCTGCCACGGGCATACGCTGGGCGTGAAGTCCTCGCTGCTGCGCGCGTCCTACGAGGCGCGAGAGCGCGGGCGCGCAGGCGCTGCTCTACGGGCACACGCACATCCCGCACATCGACTACCACGATGGGCTGTGGCTCGTCAATCCCGGCAGCATCGGTGACCATCGCCGCCCGTCCTACGGGGTGCTGACGGTCGAGGGGGACAAGCTCTCCCCCGCAAATTTTACTTTGGAATAAAAATAAATCAGGAGATGATCTTACCATGCCCTCCGAACCCTTGATCGCGCTTGCGCTGAGCCTGCTCATCAGTCTTGCTCCCTTTCTGCCGGCGGCGGAAAAGTCCGCGCCCGAGGAGGAGCCCGCCCGCGTCGTTGAGGAGCAGCCCGCCCTCAGCGCGGAGCAGCTTGCCGCGCTCGCGCAGACGCCCGCCTCGTGGTTCGACGAGCCGGCCCTGCTGGACGCGCTGTCGAAGCTGCCGCACTACGACGAGACCCGCGCGCAGCGTTACCTTGCCTACCGCACCGGCGGCGTCTGGACGCTCGAGCAGGTGCTGCGCATCGTGAACACGGACAACGATCTGCCGCGCTTTACCGCTGCGGTGGATGCGGACCCGGACGACGGCGATCTCATTCTGGTCAACAAATATAGCCGTCTCGCGAGCGACTATGTGCCGGAGGACCTTGTGACGGTCGAGCCCGCCTACTCCAACGGCGGCAAGCTCAAGAGCGAGGTCAACGATGCCTTCTGCGACCTGGTCGAGGCCATGTGGGCGGAGACCGGGCTGCACCTTGTCAACGCCTCGCCCTACCGCAGCTACCAGACGCAGAAGAACCTCTACGCCCGCTACCGCACACAGTACAGCGAGGCGACGACCGACCGCTTCTCCGCCCGCGCGGGCTACAGCGAGCATCAGACCGGTCTTGCACTGGACGTCATCGCTCCCGGCGGCACGCTCAACGGCTTCAAGAACACGCAGCAGTTTGTCTGGATGCGCGACAACGCCCACCGCTTCGGCTTCATCCTGCGCTACGGCGACGGCATGGAGTACATCACCGGCTACAAGTTCGAGCCCTGGCACTACCGCTATGTCGGCGTCGACGCCGCGACGTTCATCTATGAAAACGATCTCACGTTCGAGGAATACTACGCCTATTATGTAAAAAAATAAGCCGCCCTCCGGCAGCTTTACGGCAAAAAAGAAACAGCCCTTGACCGCTTTTTCTCTCGCGCGGTCAAGGGCTATTTCTCTGCGCTCTTATTATCTAACATCCTTGGTTACCTCTCTTTCTGCAAAGTCGGCGGCACCGGATAACGCTTGCACATGGTGTCACTCTCGCTCTATATCAACACCGCAGGAGGCGGTGAACTCCGTTTATGACGTTTCAACATTCGAGAGTGCCGGGACCGGTCGTCGGTGCCTTCGGGATCAGCTGTACATTGGACTCACCCTTTCTTGAGGTGCTTTTACTATAGCACATCTCCGCGCCCCGCACAAGCCGCCGAACGCACGAAAAAGGCAGGGAGAAAACTGTGCAGGGCTCTGAACTTTTCGCTTTCGCGCAGTTTTGTGTTGACACAGTAAACCGCGAAATGATATAGTGTAAGTGTTGTGGGGCCTTTTCCCCGTAAAAAAGGAAGCTCCGGCGGCTGCCGGAGCTTCCCTTTTTATTCTTTTATTCCACGGTGACGGATTTGGCAAGGTTGCGGGGCTTATCAATGTCACAGCCGCGCTGGAGCGCGATGTAGTACGAGAAGAGCTGGAGCGGCACGACGCCGAGCGAGGGCAGCAGCATCGCGGCCGTATCGGGAATGGTGAGGACGTGATCGACGGTCTTTGCCATTTCGCCGCGGTGGCTCTCCGTGGTGAGCGCCAGCACATCCGCGCCGCGGGCCTTGACCTCAACGACGTTGCTCATCGCCTTATCAAAGAGCGGGCCGTAGGTGCCCAGCGCGATGACGAGCGTGCCGTCCTCGATGAGCGAGATCGTGCCGTGCTTCAGCTCGCCGGAGGCGTATGCCTCGGAGTGGATGTAGCTGATCTCCTTGAGCTTGAGCGAGCCCTCGAGGCCGAGCGCGTAGTCGAGGTTGCGGCCGATGAAGAAGACGCTCTCGTGGTGGAAGTGCTGCGCGGCGTACTTCTGAATGTCCTCGCAATGGCCGAGCGTTTCCTTCACCTTGTCGGGCAGGAGCGCAAGCTCACGCACCGCGTCGGCGTATTCTTCCTCCCTCACCGTACCGAGGATCTTGGCAAAGCAGAGGCCGACCATATCCAGCACGGCGAGCTGCGTGGAATACGCCTTGGTGGTGGCCACGGCGATCTCCGGCCCTGCCCAGGTGTAGAGCACGTCGTCCGATTCGCGGGCGATGGAACTGCCGACGACGTTGACGATGGACAAAATCCTCGCGCCGAGGCTCTTTGCCTCGCGCAGGGCGGCCATGGTGTCCAGCGTCTCGCCGGACTGGCTGATAATAATGGCAAGCGTCCGTTCGTTTACAATCGGGCTGCAATAGCGGAACTCAGAGGCCAGAATGACCTCGACCGGCATCCGCGTCAGCTTTTCGAGGTTATACTTGCCGACCATGCCCACGTGATACGACGACCCGCAGGCGATGATCTTGATGCAGTCGTAGCGGCTGCTGTCGAGCATCAATCCGTCGAAGACGACCGCGCCGTCTTTGATGCGGGGCAGGATTGCCCGGCGCAGGGCCTCCGGCTCCTCCATGATCTCCTTGAGCATGAAATGCTCGTAGCCGCCCTTTTCCGCGGCGGAGATCTCCCAGTCGATGTGATGGTGCTCCTTTTCGATGGGCAGCTCCATCGCGTTATAGACCTGCACGCCGTCGCGGCCCAGAACGGCGACCTCGCCGTCGTCCATGTACACAACGTCGCGCGTGTACTTGACAAGCGCCGTCACGTCGGAGGCGATGAAGTTCTCTCCCTCGCCGAAGCCGATGAGCAGCGGCGCGTCCTTGCGCGCGGCGATGATGCGGTCGGGGCAGTCGGCGCAGAGCATACCGAGCGCGTAGGCGCCCTCGATGCGGCGCAGCACGCGGCCCACGGACTCGAAGAAGTCGCCGCACTCGTTGCAGTAAAACTCGAGCAGCTGCGCCACGACCTCGGTATCCGTTTCGGATCTGAAGGTCACGCCCTGCGAGATCAGAAATTCCTTGAGCTCGACATAGTTTTCGATGATGCACGCAGTTTCTGCGCGCCTATGGTAGCACACCTGCGCGCACATTGCAAGAGGTCGAATGGGAGAGAAAAAGCGCATTTTTTGCGTGATTTTGTGTTGACATAATGAATGTGGATAACTCTGTGGAAACTGTGAATAACCTTGATTTTACAAGAAATTTACAGGTTGACGCTCGATTATTTTTTGACCGGTGCAAAAACTATTTGAGAATGCTGCGCGAGTTTTTAACAAGCGCGGGACGCGGCGCGGGAGCGCATCAAAACACTTGCTATTGTGGGACGGAGCGGCTATAATATACAAGGAATAGTATCCTATGGAAACGGAGAAGACAAATGGCAAAGGCAGGAAAGAATTACGGCAACGAGAGCATTTCCTTACTCGAGGGCGCGGAGCGCGTGCGCAAGCGCCCGGGCGTTATCTTCGGCTCGGACGGACTGGACGGCTGCGAGCACGCGGTGTTCGAGATCCTCTCGAACTCCATCGACGAGGCGCGCGAGGGGCACGGCAAGGTCATCACGCTCACGCATTACGCCGACGGCAGCATCGAGGTGGAGGACAACGGGCGCGGCTGTCCCGTGGACTGGAACCCCAAGGAAAAGCGCTACAACTGGGAGCTTGTGTACTGCGAGCTTTACGCCGGCGGCAAGTACAACAATCTCGAGGGCGACAACTACGAGTACTCGCTGGGCCTCAACGGTCTGGGCGCGTGCGCCACGCAGTACGCCTCCGAATATATGGACGTGACCATCTGGCGCGACGGGAAAACAATACGCTTTCAGAAAGGAATGAAAGAAATCAGCGTTATGCCATTTTACATTCCGCTTTCCGGCATGGAAAAAAGATACTTATCATATATCTCTTTATTACGAAGGAAAAATGGATTGATACAGAGCAGTCCGTTACTGTGAAAGTAAGACGGAAAGGAAGAAAAAAGCATGTGGAAAATTGCTCACATATTTGAAAAATTATAAGAAAAAGCAATACGTAACTATCTCGGGACCGGGAGGTGATCTCTCGCGCAGGGACCCAGGGATAACGCCAGGCCGATCCTGAGTGCCGGAATCGGAGGCTCCGGCGGCCCATAGCCGTTAGACGCAGGCGCGGCTGGCTGCTCTTTTTTCATTATTGCGCCATGGAGACCACCGCGTCTCCCGCGCCATTACCACGAGTGAAGACGCCAGCCCGGTCGTAACCTCCCGCCCGCCAACTCCGGCAGAACTGCTTGTTGGCCACGCCTCCGGCGTAGCCTGTCAGACTTCCGTCGCTGCCCACAACCCCAGGGGATCAGGTGGAGATGGGGTTGTGGCCCACACGCTTTCGCCACTGCCTGAGCCGCAGCAGGCTCCTGGCCCCGGAGCGTCAGGGCCCCGGGCACTTCGCTGCTGTGGAAGCAATACGTAAT
>VOFJ01003030.1_pt1 | contig 14411 bp, 25 predicted proteins | sample 5384081 | NCBI WGS metagenome assembly VOFJ01 (sample SAMN12384729, study PRJNA508395) | human gut metagenome | isolation source: healthy gut I | host: Homo sapiens
GATAAGATGGAGCAATACGGATGTTGCGATCCTCCGGATCTCTTGCCATATGGATAAGTTGCACCGGCTCCGGTCATGACAACGCCTGCTTTCTTGCACCTCGCAACGATCTCCTTCGCACAGCCGTTCAGTGAATCAAAGGAAATGAAGTAGCCGCCGTGCGGTTTTGTCCAGGTACCGATCTCCAGTCCGCCCAGCTCGCGGTCGAGAATGTTCTCAACTGCCTCGAACTTCGGGCGCAGGATGTTGGCATGAAGTCTCATGTGCTCCACCATGCCGTGAATATCCTTGAAGAAGCGGACGTGGCGAAGCTGGTTCACTTTATCATGACCGATAGTCTGAATCTTTAACTGTTTCTTGATATCATCCAGGTTATTGTGGGAGGTTGCGATTGCCGCAATGCCGGAACCAGGGAACGTAATCTTGGAGGTTGAAGAGAATTTGTAAACCATATCCGGGTTGCCGGCTTTTCTTTGCATTCTGCCAGAATCTCCAGCACATGATCCTGGCTCATCATCGTATAAATGGTGGATGCCATAAGCATTGTCCCAGTAAATACGGAAATCCGGAGCTGCCGGATGCATGCGTGCCAGACGGCGGACAGTCTGATCGGAATAGGAATTACCGGTCGGGTTGGAGTATTTTGGAACACACCAGATTCCCTTTACGGTCGGGTCAGTGGTCACATACTTCTCCACCAGATCCATATCCGGACCATCTGCGGTCATCGGAATGTTGATCATCTCAATGCCAAAATATTCAGTGATGGCAAAATGTCTGTCATAGCCCGGAACCGGACATAAGAACTTCACCTTGTCAAGCTTGCACCACGGCGTATTTCCCATAACGCCATGAGTCATAGAACGGGAGATGGTGTCGTACATTACGTTCAGGCTGGAGTTTCCATAGATAATGATATTGTCAGCCGGAACCTCGATCATATCCGCTAACAGCTCCTTCGCCTCGCTGATACCGTCCAGGCCGCCGTAATTGCGGCAGTCTGTCCCATCTTCGCAGGTCAGATCACTGTCGCTGCTCAGTACGTCCATCATTCCCATCGATAAATCAAGCTGCTCTGCACTTGGCTTACCGCGTGACATATCCAGCGTCAGATTCTTGCCCTGAAACTCCCGGTACTGATCGCTCAGATCACGCTTAAGCTCCAGAAGTTCTTCTTTCGTCATCTCGCTATAAGGCTTCATCCTTCAACATCCTCCTTGTTTCTCTTATTTATTTCATCATAATTTCATAATCTGCTTTTCATCCAGCTCCCCTTGTTCAAGGGTTCGGAGCATCTCATCTAAGCATCGTTATAATAATAACATAGGTACAAAGGGCATGACAAGCATTAATTTGTTATGTCAGCACATAAAATTTGTTATATGGTACCGCTTGGTTTTTCCGATTCGGTGCATTTCACGGACACCAAATTATAATAAAAACATGATGTTCCCCCCTTCTTTCATATACTTATGAAAATATATCTTTCAGGTCACATCATGTTCATTCATTTTCCCATGCATTCTGTTCCATCACGTTTCCGGCACATCATTTCCCCGCTGCTGGTTCCCGCCCTGTTTGCCATTGCTTTCTTCGCCGGGCAGACTGCCGCGCATTTCCTGCACCGTCCATCCGGGCACACGGTTTCAGCGCCTGTTATCGCCTGTGGCTCGCTCCCGCCTGTCTTTGATTCCGGCTCGATTCCGGTTTCCGCAGATGGAAACTGGGGACTTGATTTCCCAGTCAGGGCAGACACCGGTCGGCAATGCCTCCGCCGACACTTTAAAAAATTTTGATGCTTTCTATGTAGGCGATACCTCCAAGCCCGTCATCTATCTGACCTTCGACGCCGGATATGAAAACGGCTGCACACCTGCCATTCTGGAAGCACTGAAAAAACACCATGTCCCGGCAACCTTTTTCGTCGTCGGCAACTATCTCGAAACCAGTCCTGAACTGGTAAAACAGATGATCGCTGAGGGTCACACCGTCGCCAACCACACACGTATCACCATCCCGATATGTCCCGCATTTCCGACAAAGCAGCATTTGAAAAGGAGCTGACTGCCCTGGAAACACTCTACCAGTCCGTCACCGGGCAGACAATGAAAAAATATTACCGTCCGCCGCAGGGCAAATACAGTGAATCGAACCTGCAGATGGCAAAGGAGCTCGGCTACAAGACCTTTTTCTGGAGTCTCGCCTATGTGGACTGGATGCAGGATCAGCAGCCATCCAAAGAAGAAGCATTTTCCAAGCTTCTGACGCGCATCCACCCCGGCGCGATCGTCCTTCTGCACAGCACTTCGCAAACCAACGCTCAGATTCTCGATGAACTTCTGGCAAAATGGGAGGAAATGGGATATCAGTTCGGGCAATTAGATGAATTATAAAATTATACCAGCAACATTTTTCCGGATAAACGAAAGGATCGCGCCTCCGATGCTGCAGAACAGCAGAAATCCGTGGTTCGCATTGATCGCCTCCAGCGCCGCATAGCCGCCGTCCACAATCGGCTGTAAGCTGCCCGCATTCTTCGGCATCAGGTACGCTGCCGGACCGGCTGCTAATACCAGAACACGGATGATTATAAACGGGTAAATCCGCGCCCCGTATCGTATTTTTGTAGCCGTACTTTACCACCCGCGTGCTTGCCTGACAGAATCCACAGGCACCAGATCGCGCCCATCAGTACCAGAAATACGCCAATCCCTACATACAACCCCAGACCATAATTTTCCTCGGTAATCATAGTTCCGATATAGCCCAGAGCGTCGCCGCCATACCGAAATGCCTTCGCATTCGCCCAGGTGATTCCCGCCATCAGAAGGAAGCTGGCTGCCTGCATCACGCGCGCCATCAGTACAACCACGCCGGTTACTCCGGCTGCCGTCACATCCAGCACGGACGGACCGTCATTTGAGTCACTCTGCGTATGCGCCTCACTGCGCTCCGCCGCCCGTCTGGTGCGCTCTGCCTCCCGGGACTGGCGTTCCAGTTCCCGCTGATGGCTGCGCTCCATCCGGTTTTTCTGACGCTCTGAGCGCTCCCGCTCCGACTCCAGAGCATGAAGGCGTTTTTCCATCTGCTTCTGCTGTTTTGCATCCCGCTTATCCTCTTTCGCGCTGGAAGAAGAACGTCTCGCGTCCTGTCGTCTGCGCGATGCCGCTTCACGGTCACGGCGGGCATCCTCCTGTGCCTGGGATTGGCAGCGTTCATTGTCGCGGCGCTCTTCCTCACGCTTCTGTGCGTCCTGACTCTGGCTGCTCCGCTTTTTTCCTGACTGTTTCGTTTCGATCCAGAGCCGGATTCCGCCCTTTTTCTCATCCGATTCCATCCGAGCTGGATTCCGCTGTTCTGAATCACCGTCGTCATAGCTATTTTCCGGCTTTCTTCCCACCATTTCCTGTTCTCGGCGTACTGTATCATTTACAAGCGGAGTTCCGCAGTTACTGCAAAATTTCCAGCTGCTTCCTGTCCGCATTTTGGACACATCATTCTATTTTTCTCCTTCCTCCAAACGATTCTTTCCATCCATTTCCGCACTCATTTCTGGCATTTGAAACGCATTTAAACAATGTGCATTTTTCTCTCACACGGCCAGAACTTTATTTTCTGTTTCCCATGCCCAGCTGCCAGAACGCCACTGCACTTGCTGCTGCCACATTCAGAGAATCCACACCGTGTGACATCGGGATTTTCACGGTGTAATCGCACGCCGCGATCGTCGATGCCGCCAACCCGTCGCCCTCGGTTCCGAGAATGATCGCTAATTTTTCTTCCTGCGAAAGCGCCGGATCCGCGATACTCACGGAACGGTCACTGAGCGCCATCGCCGCCGTGCAAAATCCCAGCTTCTTAAGCGTTTCCATACTGTTCTCCGCCCAGTCGCCCTTCGGAATGTACGTCCACGGCACCTGAAACACTGTTCCCATACTGACACGGCTTGCGCGGCGGTACAGCGGGTCACTGCATCCCGGTGTCAGAAGCACCGCATCCATAAAAGAGCGCCGCCGCTGACCGGAAAATCGCCCCCACATTCGTAGGATTTTCTACATTCTCAAGAATCGCGATCCGTCTGGCACCTGCACAGATTTCCTCGATCCCCGGCATTTTCTTCCGTTTCACCGCACACAGCATCCCGCGCGTCAGTTTAAAGCCGGTCAGGCGCGTCAGCACATCAAATGGTGCCGTAAACACAGGCACTCCCGCACACACCGGGCGTTCCAGAATCTCCCGCCCTTCTGTCTCGATATGGCGTTCTTCCATCAGAAAAGAAACCGGCTCATATCCCGCGTCGAGCGCCCGCCCGATGACCTTCGGGCTTTCCGCAATGAAAAAGACCTTCCTTTGGTTCATTATAATGAAATAACTGCCCCTCGCTCAGCCGGGCATAGATATCCAGCTCCGGCGCTTCCAGGGTTGTAATTGAAATATGATTCATTCTGCTTTTCACCTTTTTTAATATGGTTTTCATGTTCTATCGAGTATACCACATTTCTTACAAAAAGGAAGTGCCGATTATGGACGCTGACATGAAATCATTCCTCTATTCTGCGCATTCTATCATCCTCTTTCCGATTTCGCTCCTATTTCCGTGTAAATCTATCTTCGGCAAAAGATTTTACTTTTTCATCCCTGTTTTCCATATCGCCTATCATAACGCTGAACCCCGCTTTATGTCAATCATCTGGGCAAAAATTTCACACAAAGTTCAGAAATAAAAAAATGGGTTCTGACACATCTATGTGGGACTTCCAAAACAAAAAAACCAGAACTGTCGACTAAATCAGCTACACAGTTCTGGTTTTTCTGTTACTTATAAGAAAAAAAAAGACTATTGTCAGCCCTCTCCTAGCGCCCCGCACACTCCATAATAATCCTCTCACACATCTCATACCCCAGCACTGAACTGTTCAGCGACAGTGTATAATTACTTGCCATCCCCCCACTTCTGATCCGTGTAAAAGCGATAATTGCTCATACGACGCTTATCAATGTCTTCTGTCATTTTGATCGCTTCCTGTTCCGTAACATTGTATAAGCCGCAGATCCGCTTTACCTTCTCCGGCATATTTCCGTGTATAAATACGTTCAGGACGTCATCCCGATCTTTCAGAATAAAGTCCGCATTTCTACCTATTATCACGCACTCTTCTCTTTCCGCAATATCCAAAATGATCTTTCTCTGCGCTTCATAGATCATGTCTTCGACGGATCGTCCCATCTGGTCGCGCCCTGAAAACGCATAGGCAAATAATCCCTTCTTGGGTGACAATTCCGCATTCTCCTGGATATACTTCGGTGAAAATCCGGACTGCTCCGCAATCTGTCCGATCATCTCCTTATCGTAGTATTTCACACCCAGTTTCTGCGCCACTTCCATACCGATAAAACGTCCGCCGCTTCCAAACTCCCGGCTGAGCGTAATAATTTTTTTCCCATCATCCTATCCCTCTCCTTACTCCAAATGTTCCACTTTATTCGTTCTGATTTTCTTCAAAAAACCCATATCCCACCAGGCAGGCGGCGAGCTCTGTGATCGGAAACGCCCACCAGATAAGCGAAACACCTGCCTGACCGTTCCTCACAAAGATTGAAAAGATGCCTGCCAACGGCAGAATAATCACAAACTGTCTGAGCAGCGAAATCACCAGCGACTGGATGCCACTGTTAAGCGCCTGATAAATGCCCTGATATGCCACATTGATTCCGGCAAAATAAAGCTGATGGAAATGATTCTCATTGCCCCGATAAAGTATTCTCTGGACGATCCGGCATTAAATAATCCGGCAAACACCCCTGGGAAAACCTCTGTGATTGCCATGCCCACAATCATCAGAACAACCGTATAGAACAGTCCATATTTGATTCCATCCAGAATCCGCCTTCTGCTATGCATTCCGTATGCAAATGCGATGATCGGTGTGATGGCGTCGCGCAGACCAAACGCAAGGAACAATACAAACTGCTGTACTTTGTAGAAGAGTCCATACGCCGTCTGGGCGGAAGGATTGAATTTCAAAATCAGGTTCATTACATACACCATAATAGACATGAGCGCCTGCGCGATGATCGCCGGAAGTCCGATCGCGTAGATTTCCCTTTATAATTCCGACATCCGGCTTCATATATTGAAATCATGCTCAAACTCTTTGTTTAACTTCATATGAAAAACAAATAATAAAACCGCCGATATGACCTGCCCGATCACCGTTGCATAGGCAGCGCCCGCAACTCCCATCTCCGGGACAGGTCCAATTCCATAGATCATAATCGGGTCCAGAATGATATTTACCACTGCTCCCACAACCTGACCGATGGTCGAATAAAACGAACGCCCTGTTGCCTGCAATAATTTTTCAAAAACAAAGAGAAAAATACGATTCCAAACGAAATCACGCAGCAGATCCGAAGGTACTCCGTTCCCATCGAAATAACCTCCGGATCGACCGTCTGCGACGCGATATATGCGTTTACTCCAAAGAGTCCGAATAACAGACATACCACATAAATAATCACACCCAGAAACAGGCTGTTTCCGGCTGCCTTTGCAGCTTTTTTATTATTTCCCTGTCCCAGCATCCTCGCAAGAAGCGCATTCGTTCCCACGCCAGTTCCGATTCCCACTGCCACCATCAGCATCTGGATCGGGAACACCAGTGTCAGCGCATTTAGGGCGGCTTCGCTTCCTACCCTCATATTTCCCACAAAGGCGCTGTCCACGATATTGTAGACTGCCTGCAATGCCATCGATAAAATCATCGGTATGCCCATCTGGATCATGAGCTTGATTTACCGGCATATCCTTCATCTTGTTGCTTTCTGCCATTTTAAATAAATCCTCCTTTTTTCCTACATAAAAAGTGTGCACCTATCTCATAAGCTGGACTTACGCTGATAGGCAACACACTTTTTAATGGCATTTTTATAAAATTTAATAAAAAATGCACCTTCATTTTTATGGAAAATAAAAAAAGAGTAGCAAAACTGGATTTACGCTCGTTTGCTACTCGTTTCGGTATTATTATATTTCCTGTTTTAAAAAAAGTCAAACCAAAAAAAATCACCTGTCGGAAACAGGAATTCTGGTTATTGGTTCACGGGCAGACACTTTGGGAACCGGCACTCCCACTCTCCGCTTCAACGCCTCAATATACAGCCCCGCAAACCGTCCCGGTGTCACACGATTGTGGGTAATGTAACCGATCTCCATATAATCGTCCACATCAAGCGAAATCGCTACAATATTCGGTCCGTTCAGTTCCTCATTGATGACACCGCTGCAGATCGTATACCCATTCAGCCCGATCAGAAGATTAAACAGGGTCGCGCGGTCGGACACCAGGATGTCCTTGCGGCTGTCCAGCGTGCTGAGGATCTCCTCGGAGAAATAAAAGGAATTGTGCTCGCCCTGCTCATAGGACAGACGCGGATAAGGTTCCAAATCCGACAGGGTGATGGAACTGCGGCTTGCAAGCGGATTGGCCGCACCGATAAATACATGCGGTTTTTGCCATAAAAAGCCGCGTAAATTTGAGGTCGTGTTCCCGCAGCGTCTTGCGGATCACCGTCTCGTTAAAACGGTTCAGATACAGCACGCCAACCTCGCTCCTAAGCTTCGCCACATCCTCAATCAGCTCATACGTCTGCGTCTCGCGGATACGGAAATCGTACTCTTCTCCGCCGTACTCGCGGATCAGATCGACAAACGCCTCAACGGCAAAGGAATAGTGCTGGGTGGAGACGCAGAACTGGCGTTTCTGCGGCACAGCGCCAAAATAGCGCTCCTCGATCAGGTTTGCCTGCTCGATCACCTGTCTCGCATACCCCAGAAATTCTTCCCCATCCGGGGAAATCACCACGCCCCTTGTTCGTGCGGGTAAACAGGGAAAATCCAATCTCATGCTCCAGTTCCTTAATCGCCGCCGTGAGGCTCGGCTGTGCAATATAAAGTTTTTTTTGCCGCCCCGCTGATGGTTCCGGCTGCCGCCACCTCCACCACGTATTTTTAACTGAAGTAATAGTCATGCCCTGTTCTCCATTCTTACTGATTTTCTGTCATTTCTTTCTGAACCGCATCTGCCACAAAATTACATCAGGCTCAAATCCGCCTCTAACGCACCTAGTCCACAAATTTTTCCGTCTCTTTCAGACGAACCAGCGCTCTCGCCATCGCCGCGCGGGTGCTGTAATACTCGGAAATGCTCTGTTTCTGGCGCAGCCGCTCTTTTCGCACGCTCTAATGCCTCCTGCGCCCGGATCCGGTCGATCTCCTCCGGTTTTCTCGATCGTATCTGCCAGCAACATAACACGGTTGTTGGCGATCTCACAGAAAGCCCTGCCCGACGACTGCCGCCTCCCACGGACCGTCCTCTGTCGCCTGGAAACGCATTTCTCCCGCTTTGACTGCCACGATCTCGCTCTCATGGTGCGCCATGACAGCCATCTCACCGTCCACCGCCGGAAGGATCAGACAGTGGCAGACTCCCTCATAGAATGTCCGGTTGCTGGATATGATTTTTTACATGAAAATCTGCCATCCGTTCCTACGCCTCCTGTTTCTCTAACGCCTTCGCCTTTGCCACTACATCCTCGATCGTTCCGACATTGAAGAATGCTGCCTCCGGGTACGCATCCATCTCACCATCCAGAATTGCCTTAAAGCCCTTGACGGTATCCTTTAACGGCACATACTTGCCCGGTACGCCGGTGAAGTTTTCCGCCACATGGAAGGGCTGGGATAAGAAACGCTGTATCTTTCTTGCGCGGCCGACGGTCAGCTTATCTTCCTCAGACAACTCGTCCATACCCAGGATCGCTATGATATCCTGCAATTCCTTGTACTTCTGCAAAATCTCCTGCACCCGTCTGGCCGTCTCATAGTGTTCTTCTCCGACCACATCCGGTTCCAGAATACGGGACGAGGATTCCAGCGGATCGACCGCCGGGTAGATACCCTGCTCTACGATCTTACGGGAAAGTACAGTAGTCGCATCCAGATGGGTAAAAGGTAGTCGCCGGTGCCGGATCGGTTAAGTCATCCGCCGGGTACATAGACTGCCTGGATTGAAGTGACCGAACCATCTTTCGTCGAGGCAATCCGCTCCTGCAGCTCGCCCATCTCATTCGCTAACGTTGGCTGATAACCAACCGCCGACGGCATACGCCCAAGCAGCGCTGAAACCTCCGAACCTGCCTGTACATAACGGAAAATATTATCGATAAATAGTAACACATTCCGGTGCATTTTGTCACGGAAATATTCTGCCATCGTAAGCCCGGTCTCTGCAACTCTCATACGGGCTCCCGGCGGCTCGTTCATCTGTCCAAACACGAGCGCTGTCTTTTCCAGAACACCGGATGCCTTCATTTCGGTCCATAGATCATTTCCTTCCCTGAACGCTCACCGACACCCGTAAAGATGGAATAACCTCCGTGTTCTGTCGCGATATTACGGATCAGCTCCTGAATCAGGACTGTTTTTCCGACGCCCGCGCCGCCAAACAGACCGACTTTTCCGCCCTTGGAATACGGCGCCAGAAGATCAATCACCTTGATGCCCGTCTCCAGAATCTCCGCGACCGGGCTCTGATCCTCAAATGGCGGCGGATCCCGGTGAATACACCAGTGCTCCTCACCATCCAGCTTTTGTCCTCCATCTACCGTCTCACCTAAAACATTAAACAAACGTCCAAGCGTCTTTTCGCCAACCGGAACGGAAATGCCTTCTCCCGTCGGTGTTACCTTCATGTCACGGCTCAAGCCCTCGCTTGCCGACAGCATGATGCAGCGGACGATATTATTTCCCATGTGCTTGGCAGCTTCCATCACACACGTCTTTCCCTGATTTTCTACTGTGAGCGCGTCCCGGATCTCCGGAAGGGGACCGCTCTCAAATTCACATCGACAACCGGACCGGAAACCTGGACAATCTTGCCTTCCGGCAGGCTGGTTTCGGTCTTTTTTGTCTTTGCCGCCTGTTCTCCCATCACACTCTCATCTCCCTCTTCTCGTTCTCGTCTCTGTGCAGCCGCGCCGCCGCATACTGCTTCGGTGATCTCCTGTGTGATCGCCGCCTGCCGCGCCCGGTTGTACATCGTATTCAAATCTTTTAAAAGTGCATCCGCATTATCCGTCGCCGCATCCATCGCCATCATACGGGCATTCTGCTCGCTGCAGAACGACTCAACCAGCGCGCCGTAGATAAATCCGGCTACATAGTTCGGAACGATCGCATTCATCGCTTCCTCCGGCGTTGGCCGGAGACTCCTCCAGCCGCATCGACCGGAATCGGCATTCCGTGCATATCCGGCTTGGTAATCGGAAGCACCCTTTTATCCTTCGCCACACTCTGCATCACATTTTCCATTCTTGTATACAGGACATGGATCTCATCCAAATCACCCGACAAATATCGTTCAAGTATTCCAGCAATCCACCTTGCCCGGTTAAACGTCGGATCCTGCGCCGTATACTGGAAATTTTCTTCAATCGGGATGTGCTGGGAGGCAAAAACTGCCGCCCCGTCTCACCGATGACAAACAGATGTACCTCGCGGGAAGGATCGCTTTAAAAAATGTATCCGCCATCTTCATGATGTTATGGTTATAAGCACCCGCCAGCCCTTTATCGCCGGAAATAACCAGCAGCCCCGTTTTCTTCGACTGGTGCCCTTCTTTTTCAAAATAGGGACTTTCCATGTTCGGCAGATGCCTCTGGATACGCCGGATGACATTTTTGCAATGCATAAATACGGCTCCGTCTCTGCCAGTTCTTTTCTGGCTTTCTTTAATTTCGTCGAAGATATCAGGTACATCGCGTTCGTGATCTTGCGGGTATCCTGAATACTCGGATCCGGTTCTGGATCTCTCTGAGTCCTGCCATCTTCCATCACCGCCTTACTGCTTATCCAGTTTTGCATCCGCTGTGGCTGCCTCCGGCGCATTTCCCTGTGCTTTCAGGAATTTTGCCTTGTACTCGCCCACCGCCTTCGCAATCTCGCGCTGGATATCCTCGCTGAGTGTCTTCGTCGTGCGGAGTGCGTCTCCCACCTGCGGGTAGGAGCTTCTCATATATTCGTAAAGACCGCCCTGGAATGTCTTCAGCTTTTTCCTTCGGAATATCTACCAGCAGATGGCTCGTCGCCGCATACAGAATCACAACCTGTTCTTCCATCGAGCGGATGCTCAAGCGGCTGTTTTAACAGCTCCATCAGACCGCTGCCGTAGGTAAGCTGTGCCTTAGTTGCCGGATCAGATCGGGCTAAACTGTGTAAATACTTCCATCTCGCGGTACTGTGCCAGGTCGATACGTACGCTTCCGGCTGCCTTCTTCATCGCCTTAGTCTGCGCTGCGCCGCCGACACGCGATACCGAAAGCCCTACATTGACCGCCGGGCGCATGCCCTCGAAGAACAGCGAACTTTCCAGGAAAATCTGTCCATCTGTGATGGAAATAACGTTGGTCGGGATATACGCCGACACATCGCCCGCCGTGTCTCGACAATCGGCAGCGCTGTGATTGAACCACCGCCCAACTCATCCGAAAGCCGCGCCGAGCGCTCGAGCAGGCGGGAATGCAGATAGAATACATCGCCCGGATACGCCTCACGTCCCGGGGAACGTTCCATCAGAAGAGACAGTGCACGGTACGCAACCGCGTGTTTCGATAAATCGTCATAGACAATCAGAACATCTTTTTCCCTGATGCATGAAATATTCTGCCAGCGCCGTTCCTGCATACGGCGCGATATGTAAGGACGCCGGATCACTCGCCGTCGCTGCCAGCACGATGCTGTACTCCATCGCCCCGTGTTTTTCCAGTGTATGAACCAGTCTCGATACCGTTGAAGCCTTCTGACCGATCGCCACATAGATGCAGATCACGTCTTTTCCCTTTTGGTTCAGCATCGTATCCACCGCGATCGAGGTCTTACCGGTCTGCCGGTCGCCGATGATGAGCTCCCGCTGCCCGCGTCCGATCGGGAACATCGAATCGATCGAGAGGATACCCGGTCTCCATCAGGGGGTATCAACTGACTGACGCTCGATAATACCCGGCGCCGGTGACTCCACCGGACGGTATCCGGCTGCCTCAATCTCCCCTTTATTGTCGATCGGATTGCCCAACGCATCTACAACACGCCCTAAGAATCCCTCGCCAACCGGGATACCTGCCATCTTGCCGGTCCGCATCGCGCGGCTTCCTTCTCCGATGGTGTTCGCATGTCCAAAGAGGATGCAGCCGATCTCCTTCGACCGGATATCCTGTACCATGCCTCTCACATCGCCGTCAAACGCCACAATCTCACCGTACATCGCATGGTCGATTCCATCCACATAGGCGATGCCGTCGCCCACCCGGCTGACCGTACCGATCTCACGGACCGAAATGTCGATTCCATCCAGATTTCCTTTCAGAATCCCCGATGATTCCCTTCTGTGTAAGGAAATCACCCGAATCCGGCTCTTTTGCCAGATTCTTTAATTTATCTGCCAGCGCCCGTTTTCTTCCCCTCCGTGCTCCAGTCATATTCCTCACTTCCGACCCGGAGGATAAAACCACTTCAAGCTCCGGCTTTTCTTCCTTCACAATCCGGGTTCCCGTCCCGGATATTTCTCGAGAGAAATTTCCGGATTCCGGCTGCCTGTTTTTCATCCGGCTCTTTGACATATTCCAGCACACAGCGCAGATATTTATCCGGCTTTTCAAACGCCTCCGCTTCCTTAATCAGATCCGGCATCATTTTCATTGTCTGATCCTGTGCCAGCACCTCGATGATTCCCCGGACTGCCAGCGGAAACAGGCTACGAACCAGATCTTCCCGCTTCTCACGGGTCAAATCCGGATTTTCAAGCTCTGCCGGGAGCTGCGGTGTCGCAGCCAGTATCTCAGCCGCATGCTGCAGATCATCGACAGAAATCTTCTGCCTCTTTATTTCTTGTAAAATAGACATCAAGTTTCTTCATTCTCCGTCGTACCCGCTTTCTTCAAAAACTCATCATAAAGAGCGCTGTCATCCGACTTCTTGTTCATCGAACCAGCCGCCGCGTCCAGAACCAGCGACAAAATTTCATGCTTCGCTTGTTCGAGCATCTTATCCTTCTCCCGGCGTGCATCCTCGCCCGCCTTACGGATGACTTTATCTGCCTCTTTCTGGGCGTTTTCAATCAGCTGGCGTCCTTCCTCACGTGCACTCGCACGCGCCGCATCCAGCACCTTGTTTTCTCTACTTCTATTTCATCCTGGCAGGCTGCGTATTTCTCTTTCTCCGCCTGCGCTTCTTCCTGCATCTTTTTTGCCTCATCATACTTTTTCCTGAATGGCTGCACTCCGTTTATCGATCACTTTGTTGATCGGCTTAAAGAGGAAAATACGGATAATTGCATACCAGATTAAAAGGTTGATGATCGTAAAAACCAGGTTGATGTCCAACCGTAACATAGCCTTGCCCCACCTTTCGTTTTCTATCGTATCAGCTTAAAAGAATAATAATCAAAAAAAGGGCAATAACGAAACCATAAATAGCAGTTGCCTCGGCAAAGTGCCGCACCTAACAATAGAATCTTTGTGATTTTTTCCCTCTGCCTCCGGCTGTCTTGCGACTGCCTCAGTCGCCTTAGATGTGGCGATTCCGATACCAATTCCGGCTCCTGCGCCTGCAAGAACTGCCAGACCTGCTCAATTGCAATGATTGTACCCATAATAAAGTCTCCTTTTTTTGTAATTTTTCTATTTCTCTTCTATTACTCGATTGATTCCTTGATAAAAGCCCTGTCAGAAAGACAAATACATACGCCTGAATCAGACCGTCAAAAATATCAAAGTAAGCGCTGAACAATACCGGAAGCCCTACCGGAAGGATGTATTCAATCAATTTCATGATGACGAACGCGCCCAGCACGTTTCGAACAGTCGCATACACACAGCGACAACGGTTTGATAAATACCTCCATGATATTGATCGGTGTCACGATGGCGATCGGCTCTGTAAAGCTCTTTAACCATCCCTTTTAAACCTTTGACCCGAATCCCTGCTGTCTCAATCAGCACAATACTCATCAGCGCCAGTGCTGCCGTGACGTTCAAATCCTTGGTTGGCGGCTTGAACCCCCAGTATACCAAGCAGGTTCGCCACGCCCAGATACATCAGCACGGATGTCAGATACGGCGCATAGCCTTTTTTCCTTCCTCTCCGAGGATTCCCTCGCCAATGCCCTGCAGCCACGTAACAGCGTGCTCCAGAAGGAGCTGTCCGCGTCGGGATGTTCAACTTTCAGACCGTGCGTCACAATCAGTGAAACCACGAGCACCACTGCCATCATGATCCATGCTTAACCACAACAGTTCTGATATGCCGAATCCCGCCAATTGTAAAGGCTGTCTCACAGTTCAATTCCTTGATCAGG
>VOFJ01001727.1_pt1 | contig 14396 bp, 22 predicted proteins | sample 5384081 | NCBI WGS metagenome assembly VOFJ01 (sample SAMN12384729, study PRJNA508395) | human gut metagenome | isolation source: healthy gut I | host: Homo sapiens
TTTTTATCAACAGGCTGAAAAAAACCGTATAAAGCTTCTGCACGCAGAAACAGGAGGTCTGGTGATGTACGAGAAACTGCTTGAGGAAGGAACTTTTTGCAAACCTTATCGTCGTAATATGCACAACGGTCGTACACGTCTTTCAGCCGTCCGCTTTCCAGGATCTTGTCGAGTGCCCTTACCGGGGTGTTGTCGCTCGGATAGCTTAAAGCACCGTAAACCCAACGGTAAACGAACGTTTTTTATGAAAGAATACGATTTAGACCACGAGAAAACTTTTATTTCTGCATTTCAAGCCGGAGAGGAGAAGGTTTTCCGGTATGTTTTTTGAAAAATTTTATTCTTCGTTGTGTGTGTATTGTCTGCGTTTGATTCGGGAGGAATGGGTTGCAGCCGACCTGGTGCAGGAAGCTTTTTTGTAAAATTGTGGGAAAACAGACAGAATTTTAGTTCGCTTTTGACGATACGTTCCTATCTATATACAATCGTTCGTAATTCCGGCATCAATTATTTGCGGTATATGAAAATGAAGGCGGAAAAATTGGAAGAAAGAGGAGAGGAGACTGAAACTTCTGCTGTAGAATTGATCATCCGTCAGGAAGTAGAACGGCAATTACTGGAAATGATACAGGAATTGACTCCGGAATGCCGACGGGTAGTAAATTTGTTGTCTGAAGGAAAATCTTATAAAGAAGTAGGCGAACTGCTGCACATTTCTGCAAAAATACAGTAAAAAGAAGTCGATCAGGATTGTAAAAACAGCCATGGTTGAAAACCCGACAATGGCTGTTTTATTTTGATTTGTTTTTACTTCGGGAAAATAGTAACTTTGCAAAATTAATTAAAATTCTGGAATGATAGTTTGTTGTAAGTAAAACAAGTAAAAATATAAAAGATGAGCTTTACTGAATTAAGTGAACAAGAGATTATCCGAAGAAATTCATTGAATGAATTGGCTAAACTGGGGATAGAAGCCTATCCGGCACCGGAGTTTCAAGTGAAGAATGCCCATGCGGCAGAAATAAAAGAGCGGTTCGACGAAACAGCAGAGCCCCGGAATGTGGTGATTGCCGGACGGATGATGAGCCGGAGAATTATGGGTAAAGCTTCATTTTTCGAATTACAGGATGCTACCGGCCGGATCCAGGTGTATGTCAGCCGGGACGATATTTCTACAGATGAAGCATCGACCGCTTACAATACGGTTTTCAAGAAATTGATGGATATCGGTGACATTGTCGGAGTGAAGGGATTTGTGTTCCGCACACAGACAGGTGAGATTTCCGTACACGCCAAAGAATTGACCATGTTGTCGAAATCGTTGCGGCCGCTGCCGATTGTGAAAGAGAAGGGAGGCAAGGTGTTCGATGCCTTTACCGATCCCGAACAGCGTTACCGCCAGCGTTATCTCGACCTGATCGTGAATCCTCAGGTCAAGGAAGTCTTTGTGAAACGTACCAGGATGATCAACGCTATCCGGAATTTCTTCAATTCCAAAAGGGTATCTGGAGGTGGAAACCCCTGTGTTGCAAGCCATTCCCGGAGGAGCGTCTGCACGTCCGTTTATCACTCATCATAATGCATTGGATATCCCTTTGTATTTGCGTATTGCCAACGAATTATACCTGAAACGGCTGATTGTCGGCGGTTTTGAAGGGGTGTACGAATTTTCCCGGAATTTCCGGAATGAGGGAATGGACCGGACACATAATCCGGAATTTACCTGTATGGAAATTTATGTGGCTTATAAAGATTATCTGTGGATGATGAACTTCACGGAAGAGATGCTCGAAACGGCTGCGCTGGCGATCAACGGGACTACGAAAGCGGTGATAGGCGAAAATGAAATCGACTTTAAACGTCCTTTCCGGCGGGTACGTATGGCCGATGCCATTAAAGAATATACCGGGTACGACATCGGGAAAATGTCGGAAGAAGAGTTGTACGAGGCTTGTGTAAAATGGAGATCCCCGTGGATAAGACCATGGGTAAGGGTAAACTGATCGATGAGATCTTCGGTGAAAAGTGTGAAGGACATTATATCCAGCCCACTTTTTTATTTACTATTATCCCAAAAGAGATGTCGCCGTTGACGAAGAAACATCGCGAAAATCCGGAACTGACCGAACGTTTCGAGCTGTTTGTAAACGGTAAGGAAGTGGCTAATGCCTATTCCGAGCTGAACGACCCGATCGATCAGCTGGAACGTTTTCAGGATCAGCTGAAATTGCAGGAAAGAGGAGATGACGAAGCCATGTATATCGACTATGATTTTGTACGCGCACTGGAATACGGCATGCCGCCGACTTCCGGTATGGGTATCGGTATCGACCGGCTTTGTATGTTCCTGACCAATAGCGCGTCGATTCAGGATGTGTTGTTCTTTCCCCAGATGAAGCCCGAAAAGAAAGTTACCGTAGACGGCGATGAGAAATACGAGGCGCTGGGGATTCCGAAAGAATGGATCGCAGTGGTGAAGAAAGCCGGATATCAGACGGTGGGGAAGCTTTGAAAGCAGTCGGGAATACGAATAAATTGCATCAGGAGCTTTGCGGAATCAACAAAAAAAAAAGTTGGGATTGTCAGGGGTTGACTCCCGAAGAAGTGAAAAAAATGGTTGGCTTAAACTAAATTTTATCGGCATGGAAATTCCTGAAAATCCACGGATTGCGATCGTCGGCGGCGGAAGCTGGGCTACGGCTATTGCTAAGATTCTGCTGGAAACGAATGAGCATATCAATTGGTTTATGCGTAATATCGAGACCATCAACGCTTTTAAAGAGTTGAACCATAACCCTCGCTATCTTTGTTCGGTCGATTTCGATCTGTCGCGGATTTCTTTTACGGATAATCTGGACAAACTGATTGCCCGTTCGGATATCATCATTTTTGCTATACCGAGTGCTTTTCTTAAAAATGTGGTGGCAAAAGCCACCCGTCCGTTGAAAGACAAGATTGTGGTGTCGGCGATTAAAGGAATGATCCCGGATGATAATCTGATTATCGGTGAGTTCTTCCACCAGCAGTATGAAGTACCTTTGGAGCAGATCGTGGTGATTTCAGGGCCTTGTCATGCAGAAGAGATTGCTTTGGAACGCCTGTCTTACCTGACCTTTGCCTGTGACGATACCCGGGTGGCCCGGTTGGTGTCTCAATTGTTCAACTGCCATTATGTGAAGACGACGATTTCGGACGATATCTATGGTACGGAGTATGCGGCTGTTATGAAGAATATTATCGCTATTGCAGCGGGAATATGTCATGGATTGCGATATGGAGATAATTTTCAGGCCGTTTTGGTATCCAATGCCATTCAGGAGATGGAGCGTTTTGTGGCTGCCGTTCATCCGATAGAAAGGGATATCAAGAGCTCGGCCTATCTGGGGGATTTGCTGGTAACCGCTTATTCACAGTTTAGCCGGAACCGGACTTTCGGGACGATGATCGGTAAAGGATATTCGGTGAAATCGGCACAAATGGAAATGCTGATGATTGCCGAAGGATTATTTCGGCGTGAAAGGAATTAAAGAAATCAACGACCAGTATAATGTGCATATGCCGATAACGAATGCCGTTTATAATATTCTGTACGAACGGATTAGCCCGGCATTGGAGATCCGGTTGCTGACCGAGCAGTTGAGGTAAAAAGTAAAATGCTAAAAGCTAAATGCTAAAAGCTAAAAGCTAAAAGCTAAATGCTAAATGCTAAAAGCTAAAAGCTAAAAGCTAAATGCTAAAAGCTAAAAGCTAAATGCTAAAAGCTAAATGCTAAAAAGCTAAAAAGCTAAATGCTAAATGCTAAAAGCTATAGGCTGAGAGAGAGAAGGGGGAAGAGGAAAAAAAAGAGAAAATAGGATATGGTGAAAGAAAGGATAATCGGTTGTATCAGGAAAGTCTGGCCGGTGGCATTGAAAACCTCTTGCTGGTTTTTGAAGATTATGCTTCCGGTTTCTTTCGTGGTGATGTTGCTTACCTACTTTCAGGTGTTGCCGGCTGTTTCTGCTTCGTGGTAGCTCCTTTGTTCACCAGGATCGGTTTGCCCGGTGATGCGGCTTTGGTCTTTGTGACCGGTATTTTTACCAATATCTATACGGTGATCGCTTTGCTGTCGAATATGGATTTCACGGTGAGAGAAGGGATTTTGTTGGCTATGATGTGCCTGATTTCCCATAATTATCCGGTGGAAACTTTGGTACAGAAGAAAACCGGTTCTGCGGGTTGGAAGATGGTCTTACTCCGTTTTACCTGTAGTTTTATCGCTGCTGCCGTTTTAAATCTGATCTTGCCGGAGTTTGCAGGGCGGATGATAGCGCAGCCTTCTGTCGACTTGGGATTCCGCGATACTTTGTTCAATTGGCTGCAAACCAGTCTGTGGTTGTCCCTGAAAGTCGTGGCCCTGATTACCGGATTGATGATCCTGCAACGTCTGTTGGAAGAATTCGGGATATTGAAATGGATCTCTTCGCTTTTAGGTCCGGGTATGCAATTGTTGGGTTTACCCCGACAGGTGGCTTTTTATGGGTGGTGGGCAATACGCTGGGGTTGGCTTACGGTTCCGCTGTATTGATGGATTATGCCCGGCAAGGTAAACTAACCGGGACCGAAGCGGATTTGTTGAATTATCATCTGGCGATATCGCATTCGCAGTTGGAAGATCCTTTGTTGTTTGCCGTATTGGGGTTACCTGTCGTATGGCTGATCGTCCCGCGAATATTATTGGCTTTTATTGTCGTTTGGCTCAAGCGATTGGCCGATTTTATCTTTCCGGCTCAAGCAATGGCCTTAAGTCAAAAAATTTAATTTTTTGTTATGTATACTTTAATTGAAGTAACTACCCGACAACATGAAACGGACTTTCTGGAATTACCGGTAAGACTATATAAAGGAAATCCCTGGTGGATACGTCCTTTGGATAATGATATCCGGAATGTATTCGATCCTGCGAAAAATCCTTGTTTCCAAAATGGCGAATGTATCCGCTGGATTTTTGAAGGACGAGGCAAGGGCAATGTGTAGGGAGAGTAGCTGCTTTTATCAATCGGAAAACCTGTCATCTGGACAAATATAGTGTCGGGCAAATGGGATTTTTTGAATGTATCGACGACCGGCAGGCCGCTTTTTGTTTGTTCGATAAATGCAGGGAGTGGCTCGAAGGAAAAAGGTATGGAGGCCATGGAAGGGCCGGTAAATTTCGGGGAACGGATTGAGTGGTGGGGGTTGTTGGTCGATGGATTCGATCAGTCGCCTGTTTATGCGATGCCTTATACCCAGCCTTATTATGTTTCTTTTTTTTGAAAACTACGGTTTCCGGGATTTTTTCAAACAGTTTACATTCCGCACCCGTCTTGTTATGGACAGCCTTTCTAAAATTGTCGTTTGGAAAGCCGACCGGATATTGAAAAAAATCCCGATTATACGGTCCAGACCTATGGGGATATCGGGAAGCAGAAAGCCATAGAAGCCTTATTGGAGGTCTATAATAAAGCCTGGAATCTGGAAGTACACGGAGTAGACGGATTACCCGGGAGCAGGTAGAAGCGATTTATAAAAGTTTACAACCGATTATCGATAAGGATTTGATTTATTTTGCTTTTTATAAAGAGCAACCGATCGGTTTTTTTCCTGATGTTCCCGGAAATCAATCAGGTAGTGAGACATTTAAATGGAAAAATGAATTTGTGGGGTGGTTTTGAAACTGATGTATTACCGTCATTTCCGGAAAATCGATGTGGCTTTGGGACAGTTGTTCGGAGTGGTACCCGAGTTTCAGGGGAAAGGAGTGGAAGCGGCCATGATCAAACGCTTTACTGAGCGCATTATCGAAGCGAACAGGGAATATAAATATCTGGAATTGAATTGGGTGGGCGATTTTAATCCTCCAATGATACATCTGATGGATTACATCGGAGCGAAAGCCTGGCGCACCCATATCACTTACCGGAAATTGTTCCGGGAGGATATCGAATTTGTCCGTTCTGTAAATAAAATGAATTGAAAAAACCTAGAGGAAGATGAGTATGAGGTAAATAAGACGGATTATTTCGTTTGCTTCATAAAAGCCTGATACTCATCTTCGCTGACTTCTACTTAACTAAAAAAATTTTTCTTTTTCTTACTATTTTCTGCTCATCTTTGGCTTTATGAAGCCGGATCATCTCATTGTTTTTTTTCTAAGGCTTCCGAATAATATTTGAACAGATCGATATTCAAAGCCATTGAAATATATAATGATCAGAAGAAATACGTTGAGCGAGGTGAAAAGGACGGCAGTTGGAGAGTGGTTGTGACACAGTGACATACCCCTTATAGTTGACGAAAAAAGAGAGGGGTATCGATCATTTCGACTTACCCCAATATTTCCCGCAACTTTTTCCATTGTCAGTTTCCGTGTTTGGAATGTAACTTCAGCCGCATCAGCCGAAGATCTTCTTCTGCATAATCCCCTTCGAATTCGTCGAAAGCTTTCGGAAATATTGTCGGAACTCGCCTCCATAAAATAATCCCATGATTTCCTGCTGTTGCTCTTCGTCGAGGATCTTATTGATATAATAATCGATGTTTAATTTCGTTCCGGAAAAGACGATCGCTTCCATCTCCTTGATCAGTTCGTCGAAGTTGAGCCCCAAAGCCGAAGCGATATCTTCCAGATCGATCTGGCGGTCGATATTCTGGATGATGTATACTTTGAATTTGGATTTATTGGCTACTGTTTTCACGACCATATCCTGTGCCCGTTCGATCTCGTTGTCTTCAACGTATTGTTTGATGACTTCGACGAATTCTTTGCCGTATTTCTGTGCTTTCCCGGCACCTACGCCCTGGATGTTGGCCAATTCTTCGAGTGTGATCGGATAATTGGTACACATATCTTCCAGTGACGGGTCCTGGAAAATGACGTAAGGAGGCAAGTTATTGGTCTTGGCTATTTTCTTCCGTAAATCTTTCAGGATAGCGAATAAAGTGCTGTCCAACGCAGATACACCACCTTTCTCCTGTATCTTTCTTCTTCTTCTTCTTCGTTCTCGTCGAAATTGTGATCTTCCATCAGCATAAAACTTTTAGGGTTATCCAAAAATTTTTGGCCTTCATCCGTTAGTTTGATTACTCCGTATTGTTCTATATCTTTTTCGATAAATGAACTGACTAAAGCCCTCCGGTATACCATCGTCCAGAATTGCCGGCTTTTTTCCGAACCGGCACCGAATAATTCCAGTTTATCATGCTTATACGATTTGATGGCAGAATCGGCTTCACCGATGAGGATATTAACCAAATGTTCGATTTTGAATTTTTCTTTAACATCGCTGACCAGTTGCAGGGCATCGACCATATAATCTTCGCCTTCGAACTCTTTCTTCGGATAGAGGCAGTTGTCACAACAGCCGCAGTTGTCTTCTTCATAGGTTTCTCCGAAATAATGGAGCAGTACTTTACGCCGGCATAAAGAAGTCTCGGCATAAGCGACTGTTTCCATCAGCAATTGTTTACCGATTTCCTGTTCGGGCAATGGGTTTCCCCTGCATAAACTTTTCGAGCTTTTGGATGTCTTTAAAACTATAATAAGTCAGACAGATTCCTTCGCCACCATCCCGTCCTGCCCGTCCTGTCTCCTGATAATACCCTTCGAGACTTTTAGGAATGTCGTAATGGATGACAAAGCGTACGTCTGGTTTGTCGATCCCCATACCGAAAGCAATGGTCGCTACAATAACGTCCACCTCTTCCATCAGGAAGCGGTCCTGGTTGGTACTTCGGGTACTGGCATCCATTCCCGCATGATAAGGAGCTGCTTTGATACCGTTGATACTAAGCACTTCCGCCAGTTCTTCCACTTTCTTCCGGCTCAGACAGTAGATGATACCGGATTTCCCTTCATGGTTTTTAATAAACTTAATAATGTCTTTCGTGACATCTCCTTGTTTAGGACGTACTTCGTAGTATAGGTTCGGTCGGTTGAAAGAAGATTTAAAAAACCTGGGCATCCATCATATCCAGGTTCTTCTGGGATGTCGTTCTGCACTTTGGGTGTCGCTGTCGCAGTCAATGCAATGATCGGCGCTTTACCGATTTCTTCGACGATCGGACGGATTTTCCGGTATTCTGTCCGGAAATCGTGGCCCCATTCCGAGATACAATGTGCCTCATCCACAGCAAAAAGAAAGAAATCTTGATCTTCTTTAGAAATTCAACATTACTTTTCCTTGGTCAAGGATTCGGGAGCAACATAGAGCATTTTCGTTTTACCGCTCAAAATGTCTTCTTTCACATTTAAAATCTCTATTTTTGGTCAACGAAGAGTTGAGAAAATGCGCAACTCCTTCAGCGGCTGAAAATGAACGCATGGCATCCACCTGATTTTTCATCAGAGCAATCAGCGGAGAAATAATAATCGCGGTGCCCTCGAGAAGCAATGCCGGTAATTGATAACACAACGATTTACCACCTCCTGTAGGCATCAATACAAAAGTGTTATTTCCTGCCAGCACGTTCTTAATGATGGCTTTCCTGATTTCCTTTGAAATGATCGAAGCCAAAAATACTTTTTAATTTTGCGTGTAAATTAATCTGCAATCCCATTGTATTATTCATATATTTTGCACACCCTTTTTCTCAAGGAAATGCAAATTTATAACTTAATTTGTTTGGACAAACAAAATGGCACAATAAATGTTATGATCACCTAAGCAAATGAATGACAAAAATTGGTATTTTTGTCGTTTAGTAAAGTTATAGGAAAAAATCGGGTTACCATAATTTTTTCTGATTTTTTTTGGCATAAATATTGTCTATTGTTTAAGAAATATTTTAAAGAATAATCTAAGATGGTTGATATTAAGGAGGTTGCAAAAAAAAAGTAATTGCTGATGAAGCTTTAGCTATACAGAATCTGGCTCGATTTATCGACGACGATTTCGAAAAAAAAAGTGGTCCGATTGATCTATAATACGAAAGGACGGGTGATCGTTACAGGTATAGGTAAAAGTGCCATTATTGCCCAAAAAAAATAGTGGCTACTCTCAATTCGACCGGTACTCCTGCTGTTTTTATGCATGCGGCCGACGCTATCCACGGTGATCTGGGGATGATTTGCCACGACGATGTCGTCATTTGTATTTCCAAAAGCGGGAACACCCCCGAAATCAAGGTGCTGGTCCCGTTGATCCGGAATGTCGGTAACGAACAGATCGTGGCTATGGTATCGAATACCGATTCTTTCCTGGCAAAGAATGCGGCTTATGTATTGAAAGCACAGGTCGACCGTGAAGCTTGCCCGAATAATCTGGCGCCGACCAACTCGACGACAGCACAACTTGTGATGGGAGATGCCCTTGCTATTTGTCTGATCCAATGCAGGAGTTTTTCAAGCCGTGATTTTGCTAAATATCATCCCGGAGGATCCTTGGGGGAAACGTTTATATACCCGGGTATCCGATGTATTCGATCAGGATAACCGGCCTTATGTATCTTTGGAAGACGGAATCCGTAAAGTGATATTGGAGATGTCGGGCGGAAGATTGGGCGCAGTGGCGGTGACCGATGCCGAAGGAGGATTGTTAGGCATTATTACCGACGGGGATTTGAGACGTATGCTCGAGAAATATGAAGATGTGGATGGCTTGAAAGCCCGGGATATTATGTCGGTTTCTCCGAAAAACTATTCAGGAAGAAGAACTCGCTTACAACGCTTTCCAGAAAATGGAACAGAATAGTATCACTCAATTGGTGGTCGTGGACGAAGATAAAAAATACAAGGGAATGGTTCATATCCACGATATATTGAGAGAAGGGGTAGTATAATGATCATGAATAAAAGAATCGTATTATTAGTTGTATTACTGTTACTTGGACAATGCATGTGGGCTCAGAGTACCCGGGTGAGGGGAAAGTGACGGATGCCAAGACGGGAGAAGTTTTACCTCTGGTCAATGTTTTTTTACCGGGACGACTATTGGAATGACCACCGACTTCGATGGAGAATATTACCTCGAAACCCGCGAAGAAGTGACTGAGCTCCAGGCGTCTTTTGTCGGTTATCTCCCGAAAACAGTAAAGATAAACAAGGGGGCGTACAATGCTGTCGATTTTCAGCTGGAACCTCAGACTTTCGATCTGGACGAGGTAAAGTTACTCCCGGAGAAAATCCGGCACATGTGATCCTCCGGAATGTCAGTAAAAACAAATACAGAAATAATCCTGCCCGGTTCGAACAATATTATTGTAAGACTTATACCAAGATGGAGCTCGACCTGACGAATATCAAGCCAGGGTTTAAAAATAAGAAGTTACAAAAGAATTTCGGATTTATCTTCGAGCACATGGATACTTCGGTCATTACGGGGAAAGGCTTATCTGCCTGTGATGATTTCCGAAGCTTCTGCCGATTATTATTACCGGAAGTCACCGTCCTTATCCCGGGAGATTGTGAATGCCAGCCGGATTTCCGGTATTGAAGAAGACTATACCCTGGCGCAGTTTACCGGCCATTTACATACCAACGTCAATTTTTACGACAACTATATCGATATTTTCGAAGTACGTTTCGCCAGTCCGCTTTCGGATCACGGGCTTTTTATTTTATAAATATTTCCTGGTCGATAGTTTGCAGATCGATGGCCGGAAGACCTATAAAATCAGATTTCATCCCAAATCTTTCTCTACACCTGTATTGGATGGGGAAGTAAATATCGATTCGATGACCTGGGCATTGCAATCGGCTCACGTCAAAATGATGAAGGGGTTGAATGTGAACTGGATCAGACACCTGGTGTTGGATAATGAAAATCAGTTCCTGGACGATTCGGTCTGGTTTCCGAAGCAGGATAAAATCTTTTGCCGATTTTTCCATCGTCATGTCCGATTCTTCGAAGATGGTGTCTTTTTGGGGCACCGGCAAGTAGATTATTCGCATATACAGCTGAATCCGGTCATTCCCGACAGGGTGCTCAAAATGGATAATAATGTGATTATCGATAATAATGTCCTGAAAAATGACGAGATCGTTTTTGGGATACGATCCGGCCCTATGCATTGAGTGGTAAGGAAAAACAGATCTATGGAATGGTCGATTCGATTAAAAACGTACCCCCTGTATCAAAATATATACACGATTGTCTCTATGGTCTGGGTGGGTATTACGATACCGAATATGTAGAGTGGGGACCTTATTATAAGTTGCTTAGCTTCAACAAACAGGAAGGATGCCGTTTTCAGTTGGGCGCCCGGACTACAACCGATTTCAGCAAGAAAATCCGTCTTTTCGGTTACGGAGCCTATGGAACGAAGGATCGTCGCTGGAAAGGAGCCGGTGGATTCGATTATTCCTTCAACGATTTACCGACTTCGAAGTTATCGGCTGCTTTCAAACACGATGTCGTGCAATTGGGAGCGGGAATCAATGCGTTTACCGAAGGAAATATCCTGAGTTCAATCTTTTCGAGAGGGGATAACGATCGGTTGAGTATGGTCAACCAGTTGGATGTGAACTTTGAGAAAGAATGGCGGCAAGGGGTTTCCAATACTTTTTGGGGTACAGGTCAGGGACCTGTTTTCTAATCCTTATGTGCCTTTTGTGAAACCTGACGGAGAATTGATGCCCTCTGTACAGTCGACGATAGTACGCTTGAATACCCGTTTGTCTAAAGATGAAATAGTCGTTCGTAAAGCATTCGATAAATACAGTTTAGGATCCGATTATCCGATTATCGGCGTCGATCTGGCCATGGGGGTGAAGGGGCTGTTTAAAAATGACTATGAATTTTACCGGGCTGTAGCTTCTATCAATTATGATTTTCCGATTTCGCCGATCGGTAAGTCTCATGTGGTACTGACCGGAGGAAAAATTTTCGGGAAAGTGCCTTATCCTTTACTGAAACTTCACGAAGGAAACGCTACCTATTTTTATGATCCTTACGCTTTCTCATGTATGAATTACTATGAGTTTGCTTCGGATACCTGGCTGGCATTTTTCTACGAACATCATTTTAAAGGTTTCTTTTTTGGGGAAGATTCCTTTGATGAAAAAATTGAAATGGCGGGAAGTATTTATTTTCAAAGGATTGATCGGCACACTTTCCGATAAGAATAACGGAAGCCTGCCCGATACCCGGGCCGTACTGTTGTTCCCCGAGGGAATGTCTTCGGTGTCCAAGCCCTATTTTGAAACAGGGGTCGGCATAGAAAATATTTTCCGGCTGTTCCGGATCGATGCGATATGGAGACTGACCCACCGCGAAGACCGGCCAGGACAACATGTTCAGAATTTTGCTATTAATTTTTCTGTTCATTTGAATTTTTAAATCATTTTCCTGTAGTCCTTGTATTTTTTTTCTTCCTCTCTGTCTTTTCTTATCTTTGTATTCTAAAACAGCACGTGATGATACTAAAAGCAGAACATTTGATAAAAAATATAAAAAGTCGTACCGTTGTCAAAGATGTATCGGTGCAAGTGGAGCAAGAGAGATTGTGGGTTTGTTGGGGCCTAATGGTTGCTGGGAAAACGACTTCTTTTTATATGATTGTCGGACTGATCACCCGAATGGCGGGCGGATCTTTCTGGATGATCAGGAAATAACCAAAGAACCGGTTTATAAACGTGCACAGTTGGGGGTAGGTTATCTGGCACAGGAGGCTTCGGTGTTCCGGCGGCTGAGTGTCGAAGATAATATCCGTGCTGTATTGGAAATGACCAAAATGACCAAAGAAGAGCAGAAAGACCGGCTCGAAGAAATGCTCGACGAATTCGGGTTGCAGCATATCCGTAAAAAGTCTTGGAATCCAGTTGTCGGGGAGGAGAACGACGCCGTACGGAAATTGCCCGGGCACTTTCGATCCGGCCTAAATTTATTATGTTGGACGAGCCTTTTGCCGGTGTAGACCCGATTGCAGTGGAGGATATTCAAAATATCGTACAGAAATTGAAGGATAAGAACATCGGTATTTTGATTACCGACCACAATGTACAGGAAACACTTTCGATCACCGACCGGGCCTATCTGCTTTACGACGGCCGTATTCTGCAAGCCGGAACAGCAGAGCATCTGGCTGCCGACCCGGAGGTACGAAGAGTATATTTGGGGAAAAATTTTTGAATTGCGCCGCAAAAAATAATCTCCGGCTAAAACGTAGAATTATTCCGGTCCCCGAACACGAACAAGGACCGGAATAGAAAGAAAAAAAAATAAACCTGGATTTTTATTTTTAATTATTATTTCTTTTTATTAATTTCCGCAACAAAAATATCCAATTCAGAAGAGTAAACCTGTATGGTCCAAGTTCATTACGGAGGTATTGATAAGCTCTTTTTTTTAAGGTTTTCAGTGTATTAACCGAAATTTTCAATTGTTCGGCGATTTGGGGATTAGATACTCCTTTCAGCGTCAGTAGTACAATTTTTCGTGTCTGTTCCGGTAATTTATAAATTGCATCGTACATAGATCCGAATACCTCCTCTTCTATGATTTTACGCTCCAATGGCTCCCTCAATTCATTTTGTAGCCATACATTGAGTTCTGTACTATTCCTGTTCCGTACTTTGTCATGCCGGAGATAATCAAGTGCTGCATTCGGACATTCCGGAAAAATATATACACGGATAGCTGCAAAGCTGTCAAATCCTTTTAAATGATCCCCACAACTGGATAAAAGCCTCTTGTACCAAATCTTCCGCTATGTCTTTGTCTTTAACATAGTGAAATGCGAATGACCAAAGTGAAGTGTAATGGCGGTCGAATAACCGGTCGAATACATCTGGCTGGTCATATGAGAACTCCTGTGAATCAGTTTTAGCCTGGTTGTCTGGGGCTTTTTTTTTTCAGCATAGTATAATAAATAACACACAAAAATAATGACAAATATATGAAATTACTTATTTCCCCCTATAATTAATTAGTAATCCTATATATTTTTTTTCAGCCATTAAAATATTTTTTATGTTCTCTACTATATCATTTTTTTTTCCGATTGTTTCTAATGCTTTGTCTACAACTTAATACTTCATTACCTGGCATGTATCCGGAATGGGTCCATACCACTTTCTTATCGTTTATAACTAAAACATGGGGAATTGCTGAAATATTGAATGCTTTTTATATAGCTCTTTGTTCGGGTCGAGCAGTACTTCGAAAGGCCATTTTTTTTCCTTTTACAAGGGATTTGACTTTAGCCATTGCTCTGGCATCATCAATTGATACTGCTATAATCCGGACTTTATTTTTCCAGGAGTCTTCCAAATCTTTTAATGCTTCCAGTTCGCTTTGGCAAGGCTTTACACCAGGTCGCCCAAAAACGATACGATTACCGGTCCTTGTTGTACAGCTTCTTTAAAAGTAATTTCTTTTTCCGTCCAATTGTTTAAGGTTACATTTAGCAATACGTAACTGAACGGTAAGCACAATTGA
>VOFJ01001108.1_pt1 | contig 14388 bp, 21 predicted proteins | sample 5384081 | NCBI WGS metagenome assembly VOFJ01 (sample SAMN12384729, study PRJNA508395) | human gut metagenome | isolation source: healthy gut I | host: Homo sapiens
TTTCCGGATACTCTTCTGACTAATCCCAGTAAAAAGATATATTCTGTGAAATGGCGAACATATTATGTGAGTTTTTCTCAGTGATGGCTATAAACCAATCCTGATACTGGCTCATCGTATATTCCAATCCAAAGAAAGGAATCGGGAATATGAATAAAAGGATCGTCCAGAATAAACAAGATAGTAAGAATTTTATCTTGTGTTTTGAGAAAAAGAAGAAAGCCAGTCCGACAATTGAATATATTTTTACAAATGTACCGAGCAATATGACAAATGCTGCCCAAAAAGTCTTTTTTTCTTTTCGATAAAAGCAAAGGCCAACAGGATAAAGGCAGCGACAGATATATTGAATTGCTGGACTAACTGGGCTGTTATCAATTCGATATAAGCAGTCCAGCATATTATCGCTTTTTGATTTTTTGACAGGGGAGTTGCTGTATGGCGTAAAATAGCAGGGGCTGTATTGGCCATTACCCATAATACCATTCCCAACCACTGGGGGGGAGAATGGCAAAAGGTGAAATGATAAAACTGAATATGATTCCGTAAAGATTGACGTCGCCATATTCTTCAGGATAAGGACCGTATAATGTGAGTCCGTGTATCGCGTGATTGTAAACACCTTCAAATATCTTGTAATTGTTGAACTTTCCGATAATCAACTTGGCTATGACTGTAATTGCTGCTGTAACCAGCCATATTGCAAGAATAGTTTTGTTTTCTTTAAATTTAGGATTATGTAGAAAGGAGGTTACAAATTTGAGTTTACTGTTTATTTGAGGTCTGCTACTTACTATTCCCATTTTGTATTATGTTTTGTTGAAATGAAGAAAAGGTCATAAAAGTATAGTCCTTTTTTTATAGAGAAGGATATCAAATCGTCCAATCGTTTTATCATACCTTCTCCCGAATGATTGGTTATGATAAATGGTAAATTCCATTTTTTCAGATTGGTAAATTCCCAGGGGTGAAAATAAGTAACAATGTAGCCATCGTGTTTTCAACGTTCTCTGAAATAACCACCGATAGACTTTAGCCGGGAGGTTATGGTAGGCCAGCCAGAATAGAGGAAAACGGAAAACAGGAGAAACAGATGCAGGAAGTTGTAGGACGTCATCTTTGTAAAACCACGTGCGGGGTTTATCCAGGTGGTTGTATCTTCCCGGAATACATGTCGGGTTTAATGAAGAATTATATGTATATCCTGCTTTTTTTTTTCTTTTTCATCGATCGGCATCATACGTGCCATACGGAATCCTTTTTACGGATTGCCCGGTTTGTTGCTCGAGAAATTCGCGTGAACGTCTCAGATCTTCAATTTCAAATGAAGAGTGATGGTATCCGTGTGAGGCGATCTCATGACCGTCCTGTAGGATACTCTTGATGATTTCAGGAGCGTGAACTGCGAAATTGACCGTGCAGAAGAATGTAGCATGTACCTGGTGTTTTTTAAGGCAAGCCAATATCTCTTTGGTTCCTTCGACAGATACAGCCATTTGTTGTTCAAATGGCACTTCTATCCCATGTTCCAGCGGGAGATCGAATTCTTCAATATCAAAACTGAGTAGTATCATTGCTGAGTAAAATTGAAAAAAGTTTACCATTTCACGTTTGAGCACTTTAAATCCCATATCAGAGACAGTTAAGCCGTCTCTGATATGGGATTGTACAGCCTGTATATTCATTTTTTTTTCGTTGTGCCTTGTATATAAATTCAGTATCAAACAAGAAGCTATTAACTTTTGTTGATAAAAAAATCGTTTTGCCTGAGCGGTTGAATCCTTTGAGTCCGCCTTGAGTATCACGTATTTTTAAACGAAGGAAAACTGCGTTGCATAAATGGGACGATTCGGAAAGAAATCTCCGGAAAGGCGGTAAATTTTTTGGTAATTCCTGTCTCTTATGGCAACAACGATATCTGCTCCGTTGAGTAATGTGTTGATTACTTGTCTGAAAGAACTATCTGTGTAGGGAAAGTCATAGTCGGTATATATGATATATTCCGATTGACAATGCTGCACGGCTTCACGCAGAGCATATCCTTTTCCTCTGTTGGGACGATAGTCAATTACTTGGACTCCGGGGATTCCGTTTTTTTAATGCGGCAACTACTTCCGGTTCGTATCCGCGTTTAGAACCGTCACTGACAATAAGCAAGTGAAAATTTACAGGATTAAACAAGGATTGTATCTCTTTGAATTTCCTGATAACCTTTTGCTCCCAGCCGGAAGGTGGGTTATAGCAAAGGTAAAATAAGATCAATATCTGCTCTGCAATTCATCTTCTATTTCTTTAATCAACTCTATAGGTAAACAGATGCTCTACGTAAATATCTGATACAAAGATATGATATTAAATTACTTGTATTGATGTTTAAACTAATTTGTACGGATATTGACAGACGTTTACAGTGTTGGTGTATAAATAAATATACAGAAATAAGTTGTATCTTTGCCTATCATTTCAGAACGGAAAAGAAGAATAAAATAAATGGAAAATATAAAGGTTGCAATTATTGGCCTGGGATATGTCGGGTTACCGTTAGCGCATTTGTTCGCAACCAGATATCCGGTTGTTGGTTTCGACATTAAGCAGGACCGGGTTGAGGCCTTAAAGAAAGGGCAGGATATAACGATGGAAGTCTCTGACAGAAAACTGAAATCTGTTTTATTGTCTCACTTGCCGGAATTTGATGAAACAGGACTCTATTTTACATCTGCTCCTTCTGATCTTCAGTCATGTAATTATTTTATAGTAGCTGTGCCTACTCCTGTAGATAGTCATCATAGTCCGGATTTGACACCTTTATATAAGGCCAGTGAAACAGGTGGGCGCGTATTATCAAAAGGTGATATTGTTATCTATGAATCAACTGTTTGTCCGGGTATTACAGAAGAGGAATGTGTTCCGATTCTTACAAAGACTTCAGGATTGGTATATAATGAAGACTTTTTTGCCGGCTATTCTCCTGAGCGTATCAATCCGGGGGATAAGGAACATACGGTAGAGAAAATTATGAAAGTAACCTCCGGCTCCACACCGGATGCGGCGGAGAAGGTAGATGCGCTATACCGTTCTGTAATTACTGCCGGAACATTTCCGGTATCCAGTATCCGCGTGGCAGAAGCATCTAAAGTGATTGAAAATACGCAGCGGGATATTAATATTGCTTTTGTAAACGAGTTATCTAAAATTTTTCATCTGTTGGATATAGATACAAACGAAGTGTTGGCTGCTGCCGGAACGAAATGGAACTTTCTGCCGTTCAGACCGGGGCTGGTTGGAGGTCACTGCATTGGTGTCGACCCTTATTACCTGATCCGGAAAGCGCAGGATTACGGATTTCATCCCGGTCTGATCCTGTATGGGCGTCGTATCAACGATACGATGGGCGAATATATAGCTAACCGTGTGGTGAAATGTATGATTAAAAAGGATGTACCGGTTAAGAATGCGGAAGTGCTGGTGCTGGGTTTTACATTCAAGGAAAATTGTCCGGATGTGAGGAATACAAAAGTAGGGGATGTTGTCCGTGTATTGAAAGATTACGGCATCAATGTCTCCGTGTATGATCCTTGGGCTCGTGCGGAAGAAGTCAGGGATGAATACGGAATAGAGTTGACCGGCTCTTTATCCAAAGGCAGGAAGTATGATGTGATTGTACTGGCTGTGGCTCATAAAAGAATTTCTGGAACTTGACATCCGTCGCTTGTCAGTGAAAATCACGTAGTATATGATGTAAAAAGGTTGTCTGAATCCGGAATGGGTGGACGATCGGCTGTAAATTAAATCCACAACATATAGAATGAAAACAAACATACTTTTTTCCTTCCTTGTTTTTTGCTGTAGCTTTTTTTACAATCTTTCCTGCCAATGCAGATTGGAGGGATAAAAAATACCCTTGTTAAAGTATTCTCCCCCGTTATTTTTTGGAGCGAATGCCTTCCCTTTTCCGGAATTGATGGGCGGGAAGTTATCTCCGCACTGGGAGGTCGAATTAAGAGGTGAATATCATAAAATGACGGGGGATAAGACGAAAGATGTTTTTGCCCGTTTGTATATCCCTATAGCTAAGGGACGTGCCGGAGTATCGCTTTACGGGGTGATTCAGGAATGGTACGAAACATCACCGGAAGTGCGTGACGAGCGTAATGCTGTTGAAGTGAAATCTCCGATCCCTTTGTCATGGGGATTTTATATTGAGTTGCCATTATCAGGTGCTGAAAAGTGAGAAATGGGTGGATATCGTGGTAAATGCAACTCTGAGAACAGCCAGTGGGGGGACGTTTGTGTGATGCCCGTTATACAGATGCGGCAGCTTATTGGTTCGATTGTAATATCGGACGGACGTTGTGGCAGAATCCGGAAAAAAATGCTTCTGTCCGTTTACAGGGAATGGCCGGTTTTTACTGTTGGATGACGAACGATTTGATACATCGGCAGAATGATGCTTTGACATATGCGATAGGGGCACAGGCTACTTATCGTGGTTTTACATTTGAATTGTGACTATACAGGCATAAAGGGATACAGAGGAGACGGGGACAAACCGATGATTGTCCGCTCAAAACTCAATTATGAGATAAAAAAAAAAGAACATTATCTCTTTTGGTTATAAACACGGTATACAAGATTATCTTTACGATAGTTTTTCGTTGGCCTATATCCGCTGTTTCTGAAAACGATCTTGAAGGAGGATTTTTTCTGTTATTTCCGTCCGAAGTCTGCCGGGATCTCTCCCCATTCCGAAGTTTCCCATTTTAGGATCGTTGTAGAATAGGTGTTTGTGTTCAGCCATTTCTCGGCACGTTCGATCAGATCGAAGATCTGTTCATTGACAGGTTCACGTTCCAGCAGAGTCTTGCATTTCTTCTTTTTGACCCAGCTGATAGCGTTACGGCTATCCGAATAAATAGGCAGGTTGCTTCCTTTCTGCTTTAACAGTGCCAGGCCATGAACGAGTGCCAGAAACTCGCCGACGTTGTTTGTCCCTTTTTTCAAAGGTCCGATATGGAAAATCTCTTGTCCGGTGGCTGTGTAAACACGGTATTCCATATCCCCGGATTACCGCTACAGGCGGCGTCTACTGCCAGGCTTTCGTTGATCGGTTTTCCGACAGGTGCTTTCGGTGCCAGATTGGCGGCAGCTTTGGCTGACGAAGCAGTTTTCAGGTAATGCGTATATCCTTTCTCAAAGGCTTCAACGGCCTCTTCGCGGGTTTCGAACGATTTGTATTTCGCTCCTTCTTGTCCTTCCACCTGCATTTTACACTCTGCCCAGTTGTCGTAAACACCTGGGTTAAGTCCTTTCCACACGACATAATATTTGTTCTTCGCCATCTTCTGTATTCTTCGGATATGATTTGCAAAGGTAATATTTTGTTACTTTTCTATTGAAAGGAAAGTAATGAAGAAAAAAACTTTACATTTGCGGTAAACAATCATATACGAGATGAAGCGTATTTTTTTGATAGGTTATATGGGAGCCGGAAAGAGCGACGACGGTCGGCAAAGACCTGGCCAAACGAATGGGACTCTCTTTTATTGACTTGGACTGTTACATAGAAGCCCGCTACCATAGAACGGTCGGGCAGATATTTGCAGAAAAAGGGGAGGAGGCTTTTCGCGATATTGAACGGCGGATGCCCACGAAGTGGCCATGTTTGAAGATGTACTGATCTCCACTGGTGGCGGTGCTCCCTGCTTTTTTGACAATATGGAGTTTATGAACGAAACAGGCTCAACCGTTTATTTGAAGGTGTCGGTGGAAGAGTTGGCTAAACGTCTTGAAATCTGTAAAATCGACTCGCCCCGTACTGAAAGGACGCTCCGGTGATGAGTTGGTTGCATTTATTGCCGAAAGCCTGGAGAAAAGAACTCCCCATTATATGAAAGCTTCAATCGTGTTTGATGCCGAAGTGATGTTGACGGAAACGGATGTGCATGAGATTTCGGAAGCATTGGAAAAAATAGTATAATATATAATGTAAGGCAGTTAGGAATTGCCGGCCGTGGAATCGTATTATGGAAGCAACAGGAGACAAACAGCTTCAAGGTTCATATATTACCCAGGAACTGTTGAAGGAATTGAATAAGGTAGGTAATCGTTTACTGATTGGTATCCCTTGTGAACGGAAAGAGGGGAAAAGCGGCTTGCGCTTACTCCTGAGGCTGTAGACATGCTGACCGATCGCGGACATCGCGTATTGGTAGAGTCGGGTGCCGGTTTGGGGATCAATTACTCCGATAACCATTATTCGGAAGCGGGAGCCGAGATTGTGGCGACTCCGGCCGAAGTTTTTCCAGGCTGATATTATTCTGAAGATACTTCCTCCTTTACCCCAGGAAATCCTGTTGATGAAACCTCGTTCTACTGTCTTTTCCATGGTGCAACTCAATCTGTTTGCTCAGGACGCTTTTGAACTGATGATGGCCAAACGCATTACGGCAATCGCTTATGAACTGATGTCGGACGATCAGAAAAGGTGTCCTGTCCCTGAATGTTATTTCTGAGATAGAAGGGACAGCTTCTATTACCATTGCTTCCGAATTGCTGAGTAATACCCAGGGAGGAAAAGGTATTTTGCTGGGAGGAATCCCGGAGTGTCACCGACTGAGATTGTGAGCGTCGGTGCCGGAAATGCAGGGAACCGTGGCTGCCCGTGCTGCTTTGGCGCTAGGTGCATCCGTTAAGGTTTTCGATGATGATATCAACAAGCTGCGCACGATTCAGCAAGTATTGGGGCAAGGTTTGTTTACTTCGACTTTTCATCCGAATGTGTTGCATAATGCTTTCTGTTCGGCGGATGTAGTGATCGGAGCTATGCGGTATATCAATACACGTTACCGTTATGTGATTGCGGAAGAACTGGTCAGGACTATGAAACGGGGTTCTCTGGTGATTGATTTGCGTATCAGTCAGGGGGGTGTTTCGAGACAACCTGCTGCCTGGCTAAATCCGATCCGACCGTTTTTGAGCAATACGGTGTATTACATTATTGTATACCTAATATAAGTAATCGGGTGGCACGTACCACCTCGATGGCTTTCAGTAATATATTTGTACCCATCTTTCTTGCTTTGGGAGATGCCGGGACAGTCCAGAATATGATAAAGTCGGATGATGGCTTTCGTTCAGGTGTTTACATGTATTGTGGGAAACCTGTAAACAATTACGTGTCTAATCATTTTAATTTATCATCAAATAACCTGGATCTATATCTTTCTGCTTTTTAAGCCTCAAAAGTTTTGAACTAGCCAAGTTTATTCTTTACTTTGCGGAAATCTAACTACAAACAAGCGATTAAGCTAATATAAGTAATTATGGCAGAACAGACAAAAGTAACAATTCTGGAAAAGGTTGTCATCCGTTTTTCGGGCGATTCCGGTGACGGTATGCAGCTGACCGGAACAATCTTTTCCAATCTGTCGGCTATTTTGGGGAATGAAATCTCTACATTCCCTGATTATCCGGCAGAAAGTGCGTGCTCCTCAAGGAACACTGAGTGGTGTATCAGGTTTCCAGGTTCATCTGGGATCCCGTAAAAATTTTTACTCCCGGCGATAAGGCGGACGTGCTGGTCGCAATGAACCCCGCTGCGCTGAAAGTGAATGTGAAGCATATCAAACCAAATGCAATTGTTATTATCGATACCGATTCATTCAAGAAGAGTGATCTGGATAAGGCTTTGTACACAACGGACGATCCGTTCAAAGAACTGGGTCTGAACAGTGTGCAGGTTGTCGCTGCCCCGATCTCTACGATGGTGAAAGACGGCCTGGCTGAATTCGGCCTGGATAACAAGTCTGCGCTCCGTTGTAAGAATATGTTTGCCCTGGGCCTTGTTTGCTGGTTGTTTGACCGTCCTCTGGAAGAAGCCATGAACATGCTTCAGAATAAATTCGCCAAAGAAGCCGGTGATCGCACAGGCCAATATCAAGGCGCTGACAGACGGTTACAACTACGGACACAATATCCATGCTTCAGTCTCCACTTACCGCATCGAAAGTAAGAAAGCTGAACGGGATTCTATACGGATGTAAATGGAAATAAGGCTACTTCCTACGGTCTGATTGCTGCTGCCGAAAAAGCCGGCCTGCAACTTTTCCTGGGTAGTTATCCTATTACTCCGGCGACTGATATTTTGCATGAATTATCTAAACGGAAAGATTTGGGCGTAATTACCGTTCAGGCGGAAGATGAAATTGCCGGTATCTGTACTTCCATCGGAGCCAGCTTTGCCGGTTGCTTGGCTGCGACTTCCACATCCGGTCCCGGTCTGGCGTTGAAGAGCGAAGCGATCGGTTTGGCCGTGATCGCCGAACTGCCGCTGGTTGTTATTGATGTGCAGCGTGGTGGTCCTTCTACGGGTATGCCGACCAAGAGCGAACAAACCGACTTGATGCAGGCGCTTTACGGACGTAATGGTGAAAGTCCGGTTGTCGTGATTGCTGCTTCGACTCCGACAGACTGTTTCGATGCCGCTTACTGGGCTGGGTAAGCTGGCTGTAGAACATATGACTCCTGTCATCCTGTTGACGGATGCCTTCATCGCCAACGGTTCGTCTGCCTGGAAATTACCTGATCTGGACAACTATCCGAAATCAAACCGAACTACGTGTCCAACTATCAGGGAGAAAAGCCCTGGAAGGCATATCGTCGTGATAAAGATACACAGGTTCGTTACTGGGCTATCGGGTATGGAAGGATTTGCACACCGTTTGGGTGGTCTGGAGAAAGATTACGATACAAGTGCTATCTCGACCGATCCTATCAACCATCAGAAGATGGTTACCACCCGCCAGGCAAAGATCGACAAAATTGCTGATTTTATCCCCGGAACTGGAAGTGCTCGGAGATCCCGATGCCGACCTGTTGCTGGTAGGCTGGGGCGGTACATACGGTCATCTGTATGAAGCAATGGAAACAATGCATGAACAAGGCAAGAAAGTGGCTTTGGCCCACTTCAAATTTATCAGTCCGCTTCCGAAGAATACGGCAGAGGTACTTTCCAAATATAAGAAGGTGGTCGTAGCCGAACAGAACAACGGGCAGTTTGCCAACTACCTGCGTGGTAAAGTGACGGGATTCAATCCGTACCGTTTCAACCGCGTAAAGGGACAACCTTTTGTCGTAGCGAGATTAGTTGAGGAATTCACGAAAATATTGGAGGCTTAAAAGATGGACTGAAGAAGTAAAATTTCAACCGAAAGATTATAAGAGCGATCAGTATGTACGCTGGTGTCCGGGTTGTGGAGACCATGCCGTGTTGAACTGCTTGCACAAAGCAATGGCCGAAGTAGGAGTGGCTCCTCATAATATGGCTGTTATCTCTGGTATCGGATGTTCTTCCCGTTTACCTTATTATATGAACACATACGGTTTCCATACGATTCATGGTCGTGGTGCTGCTATCGCTACCGGCGTGAAGACGGCTCGTCCGGACTTGAGCGTCTGGTTGATTACAGGTGACGGCGACTGTCTGGCCATCGGTGGTAACCATTTTATCCATGCTGTCCGCCGCAATGTGGACCTGAATATCGTATTGTTCAACAACAAGATATACGGCCTGACGAAGGGACAGTATTCTCCGACTTCCGACCGTGGTTTCGTTTCCAAGAGCTCTCCTTACGGGACGGTCGAAGATCCGTTTATCCCGGCTGAACTGGCTTTGGGTGCCCGTGGTAATTTCTTTGCCCGTGTGATCGATGTGGATCTGAAGAATACGACCGAAGTGTTGGCTGCTTCTGCCCGCCATAAAGGTGCTTCCGTGACTGAAGTGCTGGTGAACTGTGTAATTTTCAATGATGGCATTCATAAGAGTATCGTTGATAAGGAATATCGTGCAGACCGTACCATCTTCCTTCGCCACGGCGAAAAGATGATCTTCGGAAAAGAAGGTAACAAAGGTCTTGTGTTGGATGGTCTTAAACTGAAAGCCGTTACGATCGGTGAAGGTGGCTACACAATGGATGATGTGCTGGTTCATGATGCCCATGAAAAAGATACAACACTTCATATGATGCTGGCTATGATGAAAGATGATATGCCTATTGCCCTGGGTGTTATCCGCGATGTGGATGCTCCGGCCTACGATGAAGCCGTACACCAACAGATCGAAGAAGTCCAGGCAAAGAATCCTACCCGTAAGCTGAAGGACTTCTTAATGAAAGGGGTGAAGTTTGGGAAGTGAAATAAGATTTTATTATAATAACTGGAATAGGAGGGTGATCATATGGTCATCCCTTTTTATTTTTATAAGAAAAAGTGAGTATAAATGATCGAAACCTGTGTTTTTGAAAGAAAAACGTTATTGGAACAATGAATAAAGATTATACAAAATATACTGCGGAAAAATTGTTGGAAGATGATTTTTTTTATCGAGTCCAATACTTCTCCGACGTTGGATACAATCAATTTCTGGAAAAGACAGGTTGTAGACGGACTGGATGAACAGGAATATCAGTTAGCTATATTCTTTTTTTGCGTTCCATAAAGGTAAAAAAAAAGAACAAATGACAAATGAACGGCAGGATTTATTATGGACAGGATCAAGGATTCGAATAAGATTCTGCAACTGCAGCGTAGCCGTCGCTTTCGTTCTTTTTATGTGGATGGCTGCCGCTAGTGTCGCTGTTTTGATTTTATTCTCTATTTCATATATATATACCAATGTAAACAAGACTCGGATGTAGAAGCTGTTGCCCGGGAAATGGCTGTTACTCCGGATGAGGGGAGAGATACAATTGGTTTTTATCCGACAAGCAGATTCCGATTAGCGGACAGGAATCTCAAATCGAATATGATGCGAAAGGGACAGTGGCCGTTAATTCGGAAAAGATTGCTGATGTATCTTTGAATTCTGCCAATTCCTCTAAACGGTTTGCCAGAGTTTAATCAGTTGATTGTCCCGAATGGAAAACGTTCCACCCTGATTTTAGAAGATGGAACTAAACTCTGGGTGAATGCCGGCAACCGGATTGTGTACCCAGTTACATTCGCTGATAAAAAAGGGAGATCTATGTAAATGGCGAAGTTTTTCTGGAAGTGACACCGGATAAAAAAAGGCCTTTTATCGTAAAAACGAAAGAGATGGATGTACAGGTTTTGGGTACTTCTTTTAATGTAATGGCATACGAAACGGACGAATCTTCTTCAGTTGTCCTGGTTACAGGGGTTGTACAGGTGGATACTAAGGATGACGAAGATTTCCGTTTGGAACCTAACAGAATGTTCTCTTATAACCAGGGAGAATGTGACATAAAGGAGGTTAATGTGAATGATTATATTTTTATGGAAAGATGGGTTATATACATACAGAAGTGAACATTTGTCAGTAATAGGATCGTTTATCCCGTTACTATGGAAAAAAAGATCAGCTATAAATCTGATGTGGCAGATTTAAAATGCTCGGGAAAACTTGATATGCAGGAAGATCTGGAGGTTGTTCTGGATGGACTGAGCCAAACAGCCCCCGATTCTCTATAAGAAAATAGATGAAGAGTATATAGTAGTCAAAGAAGGCAGATAAAAGATTGTATATTAGGTTATTATTTTTTAACATATATGTTAACAACTTAAATTGGAAAGCCTATGGAAAAAGCTCGGATGGAAAAATGACAGATCTGTAAATACTAACAAAACCGGATAACACTGCCATGTTATCCGGTTGGATCTCTAAATTAACTAGTTGAAAATAACCATTTAAAAAAATCAATACAAAGATATGGTAAATAAACGATTCTCCAATTCCTGGGTATTAAATATCGAATTATGAAAATCGCTGCCCTATTCCTGATCTTAGGAATAAATGCAAGTTTGGTACCAGCAGTACTTATTCGCAATCGGCGACATTGTCTTTGAAAGCGAATAATAAGACAGTGCAGGAGATCTTCTCTGAAATAGAAAAGCAAAGTGAATATGTTTTTTTTCTATTATGACGGTATATTGGATGTAAACCGGAAAGTGAAATTAGATATCACTGATCAGACTGTGGATGGATATTATATTAAATCAGTTGTTTACAGGAACAGATAATACCTATGTAATTAAAGACCGCCAGATATTTATATCAAAGAAAAAGAATACCGGTTTGATCGGCCCATTACCATTGAAAGCCCAGGACAGAAGTTCTTTTCGGGGTAAGGTACTGGATGATTTGGGCGAACCTTTGCCGGGAGCGGCTATCCTGGTTGCAGGAAGTACCCGCGGGGGTGACGACTGACCTGGACGGTTCTTTTGAACTGGAAGTAAATAAATCGGATAAACTGGTCATTTCTTATTTGGGGATGGAAGATCAGGAAATCGTTATCGGTAATCAAAACGATGTTGTGATCAGAATGAAGCCAAAGGCCGATGAACTGGAAGAAGTGACCGTTGTAGCTTATGGTAAGCAAAAAGAAAGCCAGTGTGATAGGTGCTATATCAACTATCACCTCCGAACAACTTCAGGTACCGGTTGCGAAACTGAGTACAAGCCTGGCCGGACAGATGGCCGGTATCGTTGCCATACAACGTACCGGTGAGCCTGGTGCCGGAGCAGATTTCTGGATACGGGGTATTAGTTCTTTCGGGGCAAACAATACACCGCTTATACTGGTGGATGGAATAGAACGTTCGATGGATTTGGTTGATCCGGAAGATATTGCTACTTTTTCAATATTGAAGGATGCGACTGCTACGGCTTTGTATGGGGTTCGTGGTGCAAACGGGATTGTTCTGATTACGACAAAGCGAGGAAGGGAAGCCAAGCCTGCTATCAATGCCCGGTGGAATACGGAATTTCCAATCCGACCGTAACTCCCAAAATGGCGAATGCCTCTCAATGGATGGATTATTATAATGATATCACATTGCAGGGGAACGGACAGCTGGCTTATCAGCCGGTTGAATATAATAAACACGTCAATCATACGGATCCGGATTTATATCCGAATGTAGACTGGTGGGATACTACTTTCCGTAATATATCAAACAATATCCGTGCAAATGTAAATGTTTCAGGAGGTGGTAAAAGTGTCCGCTATTATGTTGCCGGTTCGTTTTATAGTGAAAATGGCATTTTTAAACCGGTAAAAAATCCTCAGTATGATCCTCAGGTCGGATATAAGAAAATTAATTTTCGGGCCAATGTCGATATCAATGTAACCCGTCTGACAGAACTGAGCCTTTCGTTGTCGAACCAATATGAAATAAAAAATCGCCTTGGGGTTGCAATGGAAAGTGTTTATAATAATACGCTGGCTGTCCCTTCTGTTGCTGTTGTGCCCGTATTTTTCAGATGGTAGTTTATCCCGCCCTATTGTAGGTACTAATCCTTATCTGGACTTGAACTATACAGGGTATTCCGCTGATTTCTGGAACAATGCCCAATCTTTGATCAGCCTGACACAGGATTTTTCATTCATTACTCGGCTTGAAAGGAAATGCAAAATTCTCGTGGGATGCCCGTAATGAATCGACGCTGGATAAACGTAAGTCGCCGGTTACGTACGATGCCCTGGGAAGGGATAAGGAAGGAAATCTGATTTTACATCAGAACCGCGACGGTAATGATTTTCTTTCTCTGGCTCGTTCTAACAGAGGGGCACAAACCTGGAATTTTGAAACATCGCTTACTTATGATCAGGTATTCAACGATGATCATCGGGTGAACGGCCTGTTTTTTATTCAATATCACGGGAATATACCAACAATTTCCCGACTGATTATATTGCAGCTTTTTGCCAATAGAAATATCGGTATTGCAGGTCGTGCTGCCTATTCCTTCAGGGATAAGTATTTCGCTGAATTTAATTTTGGTTATAATGGTTCTGAAAACTTCGCTCCTGGAAAACGTTTCGGTTTTTTCCCTTCAGGTGCTTTGGGCTATATGATCAGCAATGAAGATTTTTGGAAATCCCTGTCGTCTGTGATCTCCTTATTGAAGATTAAAGGCTCTTACGGAGAGATCGGAAATGATAAGATCGGCGGTGATCGTCGTTTTGCTTATAATACCGAGAGATGCAGTATACGGGAGGTTGGAATTTCGGACGTGATCAGGCAAAGTGGATCAGAGGTATCGCAACCGGACATCCGGTAACCCGAATGTATCCTGGGAAACTGCCAAGAAGACGGATGTCGGTTTTGAATTGGGACTGTTCCATCGTATTAAACTGAGTGCCGATTATTTTAAAGAAAAACGCGAAGGTATTTATATTCAGCAACAAAGTATTCCTTCGGTAGTCGGTATTAACGTGACGCAGTATGTGAATTTAGGTAAGATGCAGAATCAGGGGATAGATATGACGCTGGAATATGAACAGCAGGTAAATGATGAGTTATATATATCCGGACGTGGAAACTTTACCTTTAACCGTAATAAAAGTATTGTATGATGATAAAACCGAG
>VOFJ01003698.1_pt1 | contig 14382 bp, 20 predicted proteins | sample 5384081 | NCBI WGS metagenome assembly VOFJ01 (sample SAMN12384729, study PRJNA508395) | human gut metagenome | isolation source: healthy gut I | host: Homo sapiens
TCGGTACTTCGTTCGATTTTTGGCGTATTGCTGGTGGGCTGACCTCCAAGGAGGAGCCACTGGTTTCGCCGCTCTTCGGTGATCTGACCGGTTTTCCGCCAGTGCTGCTTTTTGTGGGCGGGGATGAGATATTGCTGGATGATACCCGCCGTCTGCACCAAAAACTGTTGGATGCCGGCTGTGAGAGCAAAATGATCATAGCACCGGAACGCTGGCATGCCTATGTGCTATATTACCTCAATGAGAATATGTCCGACTTTGAGGAGATGGACAAGTTCCTAAACCGGGTGATGGGTGGGGAACGCAAGCTGCGCTGGATGCGGCTGGATAACGCCGCGAAAATCTATCCCGCCGCCCGCCGCCGCAACTGGAACAACCTGTTTCGGCTCTCGGCTACCCTTACTGAAACAGTGGATGTGCCGACCCTGCAAACCGCGCTGGATGTGACTGTACGGCGGTTTCCCTCCATTGCCGTTCGGCTGCGCCGGGGGGTGTTCTGGTACTATCTGGAGCAGATCCCGGCGGCGCCGGCCATCCAGCCGGAAAAGAGCTATCCATTGGTGCATATGCCCTTTGATGATATTCGCAAGTGCGCATTCCGGGTGCTGGTGTACCGGGACCGCATCGCGGTGGATTTTTCCATGCGCTGACCGATGGCACCGGCGGGACCATCTTCCTAAAGACTTTGCTGGCGGAGTACCTGTGCCGCCGGTATGGGGTAGAAATCCCAGCGACTGATGGCGTGCTGCGCCGTCTGGACCCGCCCCGTGAGGAGGAGCTGGAGGATAGCTTCCAGAAGTACGCGGGCCGGGTGGAGGCCAGCCGCAAGGAAGCGACCGCCTACCACCTGAGTGGGACACCGGAACCGGATGGCTACCTGGACCTGACCACGCTGATGGTGCCAGCCGCCGAGCTGAAAGCAAAGGCCAAGGAATACGGTGTGACGGTAACGGAGCTGCTGTGCGCCGCCATGATGAAGGCGATTCTGAACCTGCAGGCTAAAAAAGTACCGAGCCGCCGGCGCCGTCGTCCGGTAAAGGTGCTGGTGCCGGTAAACCTGCGCGGGCTATTCCCCAGCCAGTCGCTGCGGAATTTTGCCCAATATGTTACGCCGGAGGCGGATTCCCGCCTGGGGGATTACACCCTGGAGGAGCTGTGCCGCATTGTGCATCACCGCATGGGGCTGGAGGTCACCCGTAAGAATATGAGTGCCCGCATTGCCACCAATGTAAACAGTGAGCGCATTCCCATCCTCAAGGTGATGCCCCTGTTTATCAAAAATTTTGCGATGAAGATGGTATTTGATACCGTAGGCGAGTGCAAGAGCTGCCTGTGCATGTCCAATCTGGGTGTGGTACAGGTGCCGGATGCCATGCGGTCGTATATCCGCCGGATGGATTTTATCATTGGTGTGCAGGCCAAGGCACCGCACAACTGTGGGATCATCACCTGGGGCGATACAGTTTATATCAATATGATCCGCAATATCCGGGAGCCGGAGCTGGAGCGGCATTTCTATGAGGTGCTGCACTGGATGGGCCTGCCGGTAAAGGCGGAAAGCAACGGGCGCTGAAGGCGCCAAGGGGGGAACAGCTATGTATTGTGTTAAATGCGGTGTGGAGCTGGGCGACAGTGAGAAAAAATGCCCGCTGTGCGGCACCACGGTCTTTCACCCGGAGATGGAGCCGCCCAAAGGGGACGGGCCTTACCCGCCGGAGGAACACATCCACAAGGAAGTGAGCCGCAGCGGCGCACTCTTTGTAGTGACGGTGCTGACGGTACTGCCTATTGTTATCTGCCTGCTGTGCGATTGGCGTATCAATGGTGGAATCGTATGGTCGGGCTATGTGACGGGTGCGCTGCTGATGTGCTACATCGTTATCGTGCTGCCGCTGTGGTTCCACCGGGGGAACCCCGTCATCTTTGTCCCGGTCGATTTTGTGGCGCTGGGGGTTTACCTGCTGTATATCGATCTGGCTACCGGTGGGCGTTGGTTCCTTTCCTTTGCTTTTCCGGTGGTGGGGGCGGCAGGTATTATTGTCACGGCAATGGTCATCCTGCTGCGCTACCTGCACGGTGGACACCTGTTTGTATTCGGTGGGGCGTTTATTCTTTCCGGCGGGCTGATGGTGCTGGTGGAATTTCTTATCAACCTGACCTTTAAGCTCCATGACGCTCTGCTGTGGTCCATTTACCCGCTGGCGGCCGGCATCATTTTAGGGCTGACGCTCATCATTATCGGCTGCTGCCGCCCGCTGCGGGAATCACTGCAGAAAAAGTTTTTCCTGTAAGCCATAAAGCAGCACAGTGCCTGAAAAGGGCAGGAGGGATCCTATGAATCTTCAGCACATGAAATATGCCGTGGCTGTGGCGGAGACCGGCTCCATCAATAAAGCGGCGGACCGCTTGTTTGTGGGCCAGTCCAATCTCAGCCGGGCCATCAAGGAGCTGGAAAACAGCCTGGGTGTTGCTATCTTTGAGCGCAGCGCCCACGGGATGGAGCTGACCCCGGAGGGCGGGGTGTTCCTGCGGTATGCCAAGGCGATCCTGCAGCAGGTGGATGAGGTGGAGCATATGTTTACCGAAGGCTCCGCCAAGAAAAAGCACTTTTCCATCTCGGTGCCGCGCTCCAGCTATATCTCGGAGGCCTTTGCCCGTTTTTCCTGCGAGCTTTCCGCCGATGAGGAGTTTGAAGTCTTCTACAAGGAAACCAACGCTATGCGTACCCTGAAGAATGTTCTTCAGGACGACTATAAGCTGGGCATCCTGCGGTATGCCGAAAACTACGACCGCTACTATAAGGAATTGGTGGAAGAAAAGGGTCTGCGGTGTGAGCTGGTGGCGGAATTCCGCTATGCCCTGCTGATGAGCAAGGACTGCCCGCTGGCGCAGCAGGAGAGCATCACCTATGAGGACTTGAAAACTATATCCGCGTGGCCTATGCCGATCCGTATGTCCCCTCGCTGCCGGCTTCCGAAGTGCGGCGGGAAGAGTTGCCGGATGATATCAACCGGCGCATCTATGTCTTTGAGCGGGCCAGCCGCTTTGAACTGCTTTCCCGCAACCCGCAAGCTTTTATGTGGGTTTCACCGGTTTCGCAGGAACTGCTGGAGAGGTATTCGCTGGTACACCGCCCCTGTGTGGATAGCCGCCGCCGGTATAAGGATGTGCTCATCTACCGGCAGGACTACACACTATCTCCATTGGATAAGCAGTTCATCGCGCAGCTTATTGCTACCAAGCGGGAGCTGCCGGATAATTGGGATCAGTAAGGGCACCCCTGCCCTTATTGCCGGAAGGTATTTGATGTATAAAGTGATTGAACGGAAGGCGTCTGCTGTGACAGGCGCTTTTTGTATACAGTTTTCGCCTGCGGTATATCGATAAAAGCAATACCGATATTACAGAAAAGCAATTCCCATGGCGAATGGGATGTGATAGAATAGCCTTGGAAAGGTACCGCTTATTATCGATATCACATCAACGGATTGACAAGAAGGGAAAGAATACTATGAATACCAAAGAGATCAAAAGAGCCACGATAGGTCGCCTGCCGCAATATCTGCGGTATATCAGCTCCCTGCCGCAGGAGATTACGACCGTTTCCGCTACCGGCATTGCAGCCGGACGAACTGATCCGCCGTCATCTGCCCGGCCACCGTCAGGCCCAGCACGATGGTAATAAGGTTGGCCAGTACGTTCTGCGCAGTCTCGGACAGGGCGTTCAGAACGCCGCACTCTCGCAGCAGGTTGCCGAACATCAAAAAGCCCACCAGCGCCACACTGGCCGGGGCCACCAGCCCGGCGATGACCGTGACTACAATGGGGAACAAAAATGCGGGTCAGTCTGCTGACATGGCCTTTCTCATAGGGCATCCGGATGAGCCGTTCTTTCCGGGTGGTTACCAGCCGGATGACCGGCGGCTGGATGATCGGGACCAGCGCCATATAAGAGTAGGCCGCCACCACAATGGCGCCCAGGTACTTCGAACCCAGCATGTTCGCCACGAAGATGGACGTGGGGCCGTCCGCCGCGCCAATCACGGCGATGGAAGCGGCATCGTTCAGCTCAAAGACGAAGCCTGCCGCGAACAGGGTGAAAAAAGATGCCGAACTGGGCCGCCGCCCCAAAGAACATGAGCCAGGGCTTTTCCAGCAGGGGGCCGAAATCGATCATGGCACCAATGCCGATGAAGAGCAGCAGCGGAAACAGCTCGTTGCTCATTCCCACACGGAACAGCTCCGTGATGGGCCCCACGGTCTCCCCCTGGGTAATGGCCCCGGAGAGAGGCAGGTTCACCAGGATCGCGCCGAAGCCCATCGGCAGCAGCAGGCTTGGCTCCATCTGTTTTGCGATGGCCAGATAAATAAGCAGTCCTCCCACCGCCCACATGACCACCATCTGCCAGGTCAGATTTCCAAAATTGGAAAACAGGCTGGCGAATGTTGTGAGAAACTCCATTTTGTTTCCTCCCCAAAAACAGGCCCCGGAGGCTGCGGACAGGAAACAAAAAAAGAGACCCCTGCCACAGCAAAAAAAATCACTGTGACAAAAGTCTCAAGCGAACACATGACATCGGGTGTTTCCACCGTGCTGACGCTGCCATGCAGTGCACCGCTCCGGGTCCGCGGCACACCCCCTTACTCCCCTTTTTTATCCGTTCTATTGTATACCATGTCCCGCCGGTCTGTCAACGGGCTCCGGCGTTTTTTTTCCGCTTCTTTTTCCGGGGAGTTTCTCAGTAATGCACCACATTGCCCGCTTTCTGGATGCGTGCCAGCACCGGGGCAGCCTCCGGGCTGCGGAAGTATTCCAGCGTCGTGGCGGGGACGAGGGCTTTCAGGGACTCCCAATCGCCGTTCTGGAGGCACTGGCGGACGGTGGAGGCGCTGATGGCCTTTCCTCCGGCCTGTTTACGGGGCACAATGATGCAGTGGATGCCCGCCTTGGGCAGCTGCTCTTTCATGATCTGATTGTACAGGCCCGTCACCTGGCTGGCAGGCTCCTCGCCCACATAGCGGGCGGTCACGTTCAATACCGCCGCGATCTTGGTAAAAACGGCCAGGTCGAGCCTTGCGTGGCCCTCGATCACGGCGGTTTCGTCTTTCAGGAAATAACTCGGGAACGTGGCGTTGGAGATGATATAGGGGCCGCTGTCGTGCAGAACGACGTTGGACAGATGCCGCACTCCCTCGGCCACCAGCCGCTTGCGGACTGCAAAAGGCACCAGGCTGGCGTCCTCGCTGACCACAAACAGATGGAGGGTATCACAGGCGGCAGCAGCCTTTTCCACAAGGTACTGGTGGCCCAGGGTGAAGGGATTGGCGTTCATGACCAGCGCGGCAGATCTGCCCTCGGTTTTTGGTCTTTTTCGAGGCCGCGCAGGTAGGCCCCGAAACCATCCCGGCGGTTCTCCATGAAGACAAGGGTATCCTCCACCCGGGCGATCTCGTAGAAGCCGAGGTCGCCGAAAAACTTGGAGCTTTTTTATCTTGGTGTACAAAAACAGGTGGAGGTTGCCCCGGGCGCACTGCACCTCAATGAGGTGGGTGATGATCTGGTTGAGCAGGCCCTCGCCCTGATGGTCGCTGCTGACGGCAAAAGCACCGCAGGGTGTTGCCAAAGCAGCTGCCCGTGCCGATGACGTGGTAATCCTCATCGAACATGGCACAGATATAATCCAGATTGCCGTCCCGGCGGATTCCCTCTTTCTGCAAAAGGGCGTCGATCTCAGCCAGGGTGGTTTTATCGGTGGGCGACACCTGCGAGAGGGTGTATTCAGACATCTTCCAGTACCTCCGTTTTGAAGAAATGGAGCAGGTAGCAGAGCGCCAGCAGGTCAGCGCTGCCGCCGGGCGAGAGGTTGGCCGCGATAAAGCGGTCATCCAGCGCGCGGAGAGCGGCTTCGTCCGGGTAAGGCGTCCGGGCCAGCAGGGCTTTCAGCTCCTCCACCACGGCCAGTTGCGTCGCACGGTCGCTGCGGGGCGATCAGGTTGGTATCCGTGCTGTTGGCAATGATCGCCAGCAGCGCCCCGCAGCCGGACTGATTGAGGCTGTATCCTGCGGCCAGCCCTTTTTCCAGCGCGGGCAGACCAAACTCCAACACGGCGGGCAAACCTGCTTCCACCTGCCCCCACCCCCGGTAATGCCGTACTGCACATAGAGCTTCTGCCCGGCGGTAACGGCATTCTCGGCCGTGACCCCCGCAAAGTCTTTTGCCGTCAGCCCGGCCGTCATGGTCGAGACTTCCGCCAGCACGCGGGCCGGGTCGGCCCAGACGGCACGGTCCAGGCGGCCCAGCGCCGCGCGCAGACGATGCCGATGGAGAAAAAATAGCCCCCTTATGGGTATTGACGCCATGGGTGGCGGCCAGCATCTCGCCCTCAGCCTCGCAGCCCAGCGGGCGGAGGGCTGCAAAGGTCTCCGGGGCCGGGCCGTCCGCTGTTTTCCGCCCTGCCCGGGTGCAGGCCTCAAAATAAGGGTAGAGGGGCCGCGCGCTGCTCATAAAGGTAAACGAATCCATATCGGTGTGGCTGCCGCTGTTCCGGCGATCCACCAGGCCGGGCTTGGGGGTAGTGGTCACCTCATACAAAAGGGCCCGCACCGCCTGCCGGGCAGCCGTGGCGGCATCCAGCGTATCCATCGTCTCGGTAAGGATCGCCGTCGTCCGGGCCTGCAGCTCGGCTACGGGATGCACCCGGCGGCTGCTGCACACCTTGGCAGGCCCGCCGCAGATGAGGCATTTGCGGCCCTCAAGATGCAATTCTTCCCGGTCCACTTTTTTGCCGTCCGGGCGGAGGACGTCCATGTCAAACAGCCGCCCCAGCGGGCTGGCGTCCTCCACCAATGTCGTCAGTTTCTTGATGGTCAGCAGTTCCGCGTCCAGCACATAAAAAGCCTCCGGGCCCGTCACAGCCTTGCTGAGGTCGATTTTCAGCGGTTTGATGCCGCAGCGCAAAAACTGCCGCTCCAGCAATTGCCGCCCCCGGGCAAAGCCCCGGCGGATGAGAGGCGAATCCTTGACCGGGCCCGCAATGTTCATGGTAAAAAGCAGACCAGCGGCTTGCCATAGGCCCCCAGCAGCTCCTGCTGGTGCCAGACCCGGCGCTCCCGGGCATCCAGCATCTGGATGAGGGATACTTCTTGTTCCATGAAAATTTTCTCCTCTCAGCGCTTTTTCTTGAGCATGTCCATAAACAGCTGCACCTGCGGCAGAGCAGCGGCATCCCGCTGGCAGAAGATGTAGGTGCGGCGGAGGAACGGCTCGCCGTTTTCAAACGTGCAGGGCCGGACACAGCCATCAAAATTGTCCAGCGCCACTTCCGGTATCAGCGCCCAGCCAAGGCCCCGCTTGACCATTTCCAGACAGGCGGTGATATTGTCCACCACAAAGCTGCCCGTATCCCCGGTCACGCCGTTCTCGTAGCGCCAGCGGGCCATCTGGGCCCCCCAGCGAAGCGTCGGTCTGGTGGTCGATATACAGATAATCCGAGAGCGGCTTTCCCTCATACTCCCGGGCATAGATCAGGCAGATATCCTCTTGCGAGAGGAGGAACTGCGTGCCGTCCCAGGGGTACTCGCCCCCGCAGCACCGCAATGTCCAGCGTACCGTCCAGCATCTGCTGGTAAAGGTGGCGGCTGTGCCCGGTGGCAATATCCAACCGGACACGGGGATACTTTTTTGTGGTATTCGGTCAGCACCTCCGGCAGGCGGTAGTAGGAAAAATTGACCGACACGCCCGCTTTCAGGGTGCCGCACACCTCGCCCTGCATGGCGTCCAGCCCGCGGCGCAGCTGCTCCATCTGCTTGAGGGCGGCGCGGCTATGCTCCAGCACCTTTTCTCCTGCCGGGGTAAAGCGGATACCCTGCCGGGAGCGGGCAGAATTTCCACCCCCAGCTCCTGCTCCATGGATTTGATCCGCTTGGACAGCGCCGACTGGGTCATATAGAGTTTATCCGCCGCATGGGTGATGTTCCGTGTCTCATCCAGCACTTCCAGCAGCTCAAAGTCTTTCTCGTCCATTGAGGTTCTCCTTTCGTTTCAGCTTCCCTGCCTGGTTTCGTTCCATGTTTGCCTTTTCCCATTCCTTTTCTTCATCTTACTACCGTTTATCCCCCCAAGAAAAGTCCCATTCTTTCCGAGAGTTTTTTCAAATTCCATTCCAATTTGGAATCAAATAAGCATTTTGCACAACGAAATGGAATCTCTGACAGCAGATTGCCAGAAAAGCGCATGATGTATCCCAGATTTCAAAGTAAGATTCCCTGCCGGACTGGAAAAGGAGCTTTTCTCAGCCTTTTGCAGCAGGATAAATTTTTGTCACCATTGAAAAAGACATAAGAATACCCGCAGGTTTTATCTTCCTGCGGGCACTTGTCTTTCCTTTAATGCTGCCAGAAGCTGATGAGGGCCAGAAAGGGGATGCCGACTTCCATCAGATCGCGGCTGACTTTCTGCATGGTGCAGTACCATTCACTGGGTTCGCCGCCCTGTACTGCCAGACCGTGGTTGAGGTTCCAGAATAGCAATGGAAATTTAATGTCCAGAAAAAGAACCAACGCCAACAGCCCCATAGGGAGCAGGAACCATAAATTCCCCCGCGTTTCCATCCGCCCTCCGACGGCAATATTATAAAGCCACTGACAAGTGGGCAAAAGGTCTTGCTGTTGGTACTCCCCGTTGACCACAACATTGATACCATCTGCCAGCTGGCCGTTTTCCGCCCATAAAACCGTATCGCCCGGCTCGCCAATTGCCTGCCCGGCAAAAAATCTTCCTGTCATCCTGATAAATTTGGACATTCTCCTGCGATGACGTTACAATGCGGTATTGAATCGTTTCCCCGTTCATCGCAAACACTGCCTGCGTTTCATGCTCTGCCGCAGTGACAGTCAACGCATAAATTCCGTATTCATCCCGGCCTGCAAAGCTTCCATCCGTCTGCCGGTACAGAAACGCATCCCGCAGCCAGACTCCCGGGCGGCTGGCCGCACAGAGGTAGAGGATCATCAAACCCACCCAGTACAAAATGCGCAGTGCGCGGCGGAAAGCCTGCTTGTGTGCTTTGATTTTTTGCATAAAGACCACCTCCCGTAAGCTTGACAAAGGACGTTGAAACGCGTATACTGAAACTACAAAAGGGTGCTGCCCAGCAAACGGTCAGCTCTCCCGGCTTTCAGTCAAACAAAAAAGAATGACCGTCGGCTTTCTGAGGGCACTGGCGGTCATTTCTTTTTTTGTTCTGATTGCCGTTGGCAATGGTCCATGTAATTTGAAACGTTACAAACACCGCGCCGCCAATGATGGCGAGCAGCTGAAGTACTTCGCTCAACGTCATGGGACATCCCCCCCTTTCGCGGTCGCGTCGGAGGGACAACAAAATTTTGATCTCCCTCCGGAGCTTGCCGGGAGAGACTGACCACCTGCATTTGCGGGCAACACCCATTGGCAGGGTAAATACACTGCAGTTACAGGATATCATACTTTTTCTGTCAAAAGACAACACCCGCAGGGAACTGGCTCCCTGCGGGTGTTGCCGCGTTAGATCATTTTTTCTCTCGATTTTACCCTCCAGCAGGTCGGTCAGGCAGGGCACGGTTTTGCCGTGATAGCCTGTGACCGTCTCAGCGTGGAACAGGCTGCTGAGGACGCTTTCCTCCACGCACTCGGCCACCGCCCGGAAGAGCGGGTTAATGGCGTCATCGTGGAGCATGGTCATGGGCAGGAGGGCTTTGTCCGCGTAGTGGGGCATCCGGTTGGCCGTGGTAAAGGCCAGCACGATCTCGCCCGAACCATTGCCGCAGTAGCTGCCCGTGCGGGAGAGGCCCACCAGTGCCCGGTGGCAGAGCCGCCGGAGCTGCCGCTCACTGAGCGGGATGTCCGTGGCCAGCACCGTGATGATGGAGCCTTTATCCTCGTGGGGCGGGATGTGTGCCTTCAGCAGCTGCTGGATGGGGGTACCGCCCACAATGAGATCATCAAACATGGCATGGTTGGAGAGGACAAGGGAACCAATGGTATAGTTTTTTTTTCCGTCCAGCTCCACCACACGGGAGGCCGAGCCAATGCCGCCCTTCAGGCCGTGGCAGCGCATTCCCCGGCCCGCGCCCACAGCGCCCTCGGCGAAATCAGCCTTGCAGTCGGCCAATGCGTCAAAGACGTTCTGCTCGGTGACGTGGAGGCCCCGGATGTCGTTGAGGCCGCTGTCGTTGCACTCGCACACCAGGGGGTTCACGCTGCCCGTCGTCTCACAGATATCCGGATTTTGGGCCAGCATATACTTGACCAGCGCCGTCTCCACCGTGCCCACGCTGAGGGTGTTGGTAAAGAGGATGGGCGTTTCCAGCGTGCCCAGCTCGTCGATCTGAACCAGGCCGGTGGTCTTGCCAAAGCCGTTGATGACATGGCTGGCGGCCAGCAGCTTCTCGTGGAAGATATCCCCGGGTGGGGCAGCAGGGCCGTCACGCCCGTCTGGACATCGCCGTCCGCCAGGGTGCAGTGGCCCACCGTCACGCCGGGCACGTCGCTGATCTTATTCAGCGGCCCGTGGGGCAGATGGCCGATGGTCAGATTCCATTTTGCAGGGATTCCCATAAAGATTTACCTCCAAGAAAACCCTCTCCGCCTTTCATCGCGCAGGCAGAAAGGGTTTATTTTTTTCTCAGTCCTCGTGCTGGACGCGCTCGATGGTGCCCAGGTCGTAGGGCGTATTCTGGTGGACGTTGTAGTTCTGCCAGTTCTCATACAGCAGGTGTGCGTGAGCACGCCAGCGGAAAGAGGGCGGCTGCTCGGGGTCGTCGTTGGGGTAATAGTTCTTCGGCACCGCGATGGGCAGGCCCTTGCCGACATCCCGCTTGTATTCGGCATCCAGCGTGTACTTATCGTACTCCGGGTGGCCGGTGACAAAGATCTGGCGGCCATTTTCGGTGCTCATCAGGAAGGGGCCGGCCTCGTCGCTCTCGGCGAGGATGCGCAGGGCCTTGCAGCAGTCCACATCCTCCCGGCTGATGCCGGTGTGGCGGCTGTGAGGGGCGTAGAACACCTCATCGAAGCCGCGCACCAGCGGGTTTGCCGGGCGGGTGACCCGGTGCTCAAATACGCCGAACATCTTTTCCGGCAGGATATGCTTGCGCACACCGTAGTGATAGTACAGGCCCGCCTGCGCCCCCAGCACACATGCAGGGTGGAGTAGACATTCGTCTCGCTGAAGTCCATGATCTCGCACAGCTCCGGCCAGTAATCCACCTGCTCAAAGTCCATGGTCTCAACCGGTGCGCCGGTGATGATCATCCCGTCGTAGCGGTTATTCTTCACCTCGTCGAAGGTCTTATAAAACGCCTCCAGATGGGCTGCAGCGACATGGGTGGCGGCGTGGCTGGCCGTCTGCAGCAGGGTCATATGGACCTGCAGGGGGGTGTTCGCCAGCAGACGGGCAATTTGGGTCTCGGTGGCGATCTTGGTGGGCATCAGGTTCAGGATCAGGATCTCCAGCGGGCGGATGTGCTGGGAAGCGGCCCGCTCCCGGTGCATGACGAAGACATTTTTTCTTCATACAGGGCATCGTAAGCGGGGAGCGTTTTGGGGATGATGAGAGGCATAACGTCTTACTCCTTTTGAGAGATTAGATTTGATCCAGTGCCTGTGCGATATCAGCGATGAGGTCCTCGCTGGACTCAGACCGCAGCTCATACGGACGAGCCCGGCGGGGACACCTGCGGCGCGCAGCTGCTCGTCGGTCATCTGGCGGTGGGTACTGGACGCGGGGTTCAGACAGCAGGTCCGGGCGTCCGCCACGTGGGTCTCAATGGCGGCCAGCTTCAGGGCTTTCATAAAGGTGCTGGCAGCTTCGCGGCCGCCGGCCAGACCAAAGGAGACCACGCCGCAGGTGCCGTTGGGCAGGTACTTCCGGGCCAGTGCGTGGTAGGGGCTGCTTTCCAGCCCGCAGTAGTTGACATAAGCCACTTTGGGGTGGCTTTCGAGGAACTCCGCCACCGCCTGGCCGTTTTCACAGTGGCGCTGCATCCGGACATGGAGGCTTTCCAGACCCAGGTTCAGCATGTAGGCGTTCATGGGGGACTGCATGGAACCAAAGTCGCGCATCAGCTGGGCCGTTGCCTTGGTGATGAAGGCACCCTCCTTGCCAAAACGCTCGGCGTAGGTGATGCCGTGGTAGCTGTCGTCCGGGGTAGTCAGGCCGGGGAACTTTTCCGCATGGGCCAGCCAGTCGAATCTGCCGCTGTCCACGATACAGCCGCCCAAGCCGCTCCGTGGCCATCCATATACTTGGTGGTAGAGTGGGTAACGATGTCACACCCCCACTCGAAGGGGCGGCAGTTGACCGGCGTGGGGAAGGTATTATCCACAATGAGGGGCACGCCATGGGCATGCGCAGCCTTGGCGAAGCGCTCGATGTCCAGCACGGTCAGGGGCGGGGTTGGCAATGGTCTCGCCGAACACAGCCTTGGTGTTGGGGCTTGAAGGCGGCCTCCAGCTCCTCCTCGGTGCAGTCCGGGTCCACAAAGGTAGCGGTAATGCCCATCTTGGCCATGGTGACCGAGATCAGGTTGAACGTACCGCCGTAGATGGTGCTGGACGCCACGATATGGTCCCGCCTGCCTCGCAGATGTTGAACAACGCGAAGAAGTTGGCCGCTTGACCGGAAGAGGTGAGCATAGCGGCGGTGCCGCCTTCCATCTCGCAGATCTTTTTCGCCACCATATCGCAGGTGGGGTTCTGCAGGCGGGTGTAGAAGTAGCCGTCGGCCTCCAGGTCAAAGAGCTTACCCATGTCCTCGCTGGTAGCGTACTTGAACGTGGTGGACTGGATGATGGGGATCTGGCGGGGTTCGCCGTTGCCGGGGGTGTAACCGCCCTGCACGCAGATGGTATCGCGGTTCATACTACATACTCCTTTACTGGGTTTGTCCATATAGCACAATTCCCCGCAGGAGTGCTGCAGCCTCCGGCGGGGAATTGAAACGTTAAATTTTTCCCTGCCGCAGGCAGATGGGGTTTACTTTCTCAGCCGCTTATCGCTCCGGTTCGCCCAGAACGTACCGACAGACTGGAACGCCTGCACCATGAGGATCAGCAGCACGACGCAGACGACCATGATGTTGGTCTGGTAACGGTAGTAACCGTAGGACAGAGCGATCTTACCCAGGCCGCCGCCGCCAATCGCGCCGGACATGGCCGAGTAACCCAGAATGGTGGTCAGCGCGGTGGTCATGCTGGAAATGAGGCCGGGCAGACACTCCGGGATCATGACCTTGGTGATGATCTGGAAGGGAGTCGCGCCCATGCTCTGGGCAGCTTCCACCACAGCCCTCGTCCAGCTCGCGGAGACTGCTCTCCACCAGGCGGGCCACAAATGGGAATGCCGCCACCACCAGCGGAACGATGGTGGCCGTGGTGCCGACGGTGGTGCCCACAATGGCACGGGTCAGCGGGAAGACGCAGATCATCAGGATCAGGAACGGAATCGAGCGCAGGAGGTTGATGATGACATTCAGTACCTGCAGCAGCCAGCGGGGCAGCGGCAGCACGCCGTTCTTCTCCCCCGCCACCAGCAGAACGCCCAGCGGCAGGCCGATGACCAGCGAGAACGCAGTGGCAAGGACGGTCACATAGAAGGTCTCCCACACGGCAAAGCCATAATCTGCAAAGCTCATTCGCCGGTCACCTCCTCTACGGTCACGCCGGGCTGGCCGCGCATATAGGCGGCCGCCTGTTTTGCCTGTTCGATGTCTTTGGGCAGCTTGAGCAGCATGCTGCCGTAGCACTGGCCGCTCAGGTCACGGGTATCCGCACTGAGCACGCTGACCAGAATGCCTTTTTTCGGCTGCCAGGCTGGCCACAAGAGGCTTTGCCGTGGACGAGCCGTTGAACGTAACACGGACGACGTGATCGTCGGGCGCAAAGCTCGAGAGGTCGCGGGCTGCGCTGCCGCCGTTGGGGGCGACGAGGCGCCTGGCCGCAGCCGTCTTGGGATTCGCGAAGATCTCCTTGACCTCTCCCCCTGTTCCACGACCACACCGCTGTCCAGAATGGCCACGTGGCTGCAGATCTCCTTCACCACGCTCATCTGGTGAGTGATGACCACCACCGTGATGTTCAGCTTCTGGTTGATGTCCTTGATGAGCGTCAGGATCGAGTGGGTGGTGTTGGGGTCCAGCGCGCTGGTGGCTTCGTCGCACAGCAGCACCTTGGGGTCGGTAGCCAGCGCACGGGCAATGGCGATGCGCTGCTTCTGGCCGCCGGAAAGCTGGGCCGGGTAAGCTTCGGCCTTATCAGGCAGGCCTACCATCTCCAGCAGTTCCCTGGCGCGCTTTTCCGCATCCGCCTTTTTACCCCGGCCAGCTCCATGAAGCAATGCAGCAGC
>VOFJ01003267.1_pt1 | contig 14355 bp, 25 predicted proteins | sample 5384081 | NCBI WGS metagenome assembly VOFJ01 (sample SAMN12384729, study PRJNA508395) | human gut metagenome | isolation source: healthy gut I | host: Homo sapiens
GAAGGCGTTATTGCCAATGTGGAAGCAGGACTTAGGGCGTGCCAGGGGGCGATTATATTTTCCTTGCAGACCAGGATGATGTCTGGATGCCGGATAAAGTAGAGAAAGTCATGGAAGTATTCCGGAGGAAGAAAGCCATGGTTGTGGTTCATGATGCCAGAGTGACAGATGCTGCATGCAAAGAGACACTGATGCCGTCCTTTTTGTTTACCGCCACAGTGGAAAGAGGTGCGATTAAAAATATTATTAAGAATACCTATATGGGCTGCTGCATGGCATTTCGGAAAGAGGTATTGGATGCAGTACTTCCGATTCCGAAGGATGTTACCATGCATGATCAGTGGATTGGTGTGAAATGTGATTTGAAATATCACCGCACGGTATTTTTAAAGGAACCATTGATTCTTTACCGGAGGCATGAAAAGAATGTATCCGATTTTTCCCATAACAGCGTGGGTGTAATGATTAAGAATCGCTTAATTTTTCTAAAAAAAGGATATTAAGCTATCATGGATAATATTGACACAAAAAGTGTTTTGTTATATATTAGTTTCAATTGTTTTGAAAAAATGAATAGAAACTGTTTAACATCAGGAAAATAAGATAATGGAGATGACTTATGAGTACAAGTAGTAATAATAGAAACCGTAAAAAGAAAGAAAATGACCAGACGCCAGAGAAGAAAAAGAGAAAATTGATTCTTTTTTTTATAGTGGAAGTACTGGTTATCTTAATTCTTCTGGCAGCATTATTTGTAATTATTAAATTAAACAAACTCAATAATACCGGTGATTTGGATGAAGATAAGCTGAATATTAATATTGATGCCAAAACCCAGGAATTGTTAGATGGTTATACGAACATTGCATTATTTGGTATTGATAACCGCAGTACCGGCAAATATGAGTCCGGAAACAGTGACTGTATCATGATTGCAAGTATTAATAATGATACGAAGGAAGTAAGACTGATATCGGTTTACCGTGATTCTTTCCTGGCAGTAGATGATGATGACAATTTAAGAAAACTCAATGCAGCATATGCAAAAAAGGCGGTCCGACCGGTGCAGTTGCAGCATTGAATAAGAATCTTGATCGGATATTAAAGAGTATGTAGCTGTGGACTTTAATGCAGTTATGGAAGTGGTAGATGCACTGGGTGGAATTGAACTTGATATTAGTTCCAAAGAAGCAGAAACCATGAAAATATATATCAATGAGATGAATGAGGTAATGGGAACCAATGGAACAGCAGTTTCCGGACCTGGACTTCAGACAGTGAACGGAATCCAGGCATTGGCTTATTGCCGTGACCGTTACAGCGGTGGTGATGACTACGGCCGTACCGAGCGTCAGAGAACCGTTATCAGTAAAATAGTCGAGAAGGCAAAAGCAGCCAGTCTTCCTACATTAAATAAGGTGATTGATAAATTATTCCCGGATATTTCCACAAGTCTTAGCAGTTCTGAAATATTGGGACTGGCAGCAGGCATCAAAGACGCTACGAACTGGCAGATACACAGGGCTGGCCATTCCAGCTTACCACAGAGCGTATGGGAGGAAAGCTTGGCGATGTAGTAGTTCCTACGATCTGGAAACCAATGTGAATTTACTGCATCAGTATTTATTTGATGTAGAAGATTATGAGACAACACAGACCGTAAAGAATATCAGTAAATCCGTAATCAATGCGTCTGGAAAGACTGCTTCGGATACAGTAAGAGATACAAATCCGTTTACGGCAGAGGACACAGAGGCGGATACCCAGACACAGTAAAGAAAGATAAATAAAAATATTCATAGGAAAAGCTGTCTGGAATAGGACAGCTTTTCTTTCGCAGGAAATAAGGAAGAGACGAAAAAGAGACGGAAAACGAATTCAGAAAAGTTGTTTCTTATATCATGACAGGAGGTTCTCCATGGCGGGAAGAACATCGGAAAAAGGGAATACAACAGGAAAAACAATATTCTGCTTTATCGGAAAGGTAATTGGAGCTGGAATTACAGCATTTGCAATTCTGGCGCTTTTTTGCGTATTTTATTACAACCCTCCGGTACATGAACCATGTGGAAATGGAGTGACCAGCTATGTAAGACAGGCAGATACGTTCTGGGCGAGAGGAACGGAAGGTTTTGCCATGGGAACTACAGATGACAGTGGTTATAACAACAGTTATCCAGCGGATGGAAGAAAGACTGCTATTTTAATGATGGGTTCTTCCCAGACGGAAGGACTGTATGTCAACGAGGATGATTGTGTATCTTATTTGCTAAATGAGAAATACGCCGAAGATGGAAGCAACCGGTATGTATACAACGTGGGAATGTCAGCCCATACCATTTACCGTAATATCAGTAATTTGGAAAAATGCCCTTAAGGTTTATCAGCCTGCTGAATATGTTGCGTTAGAGACCGGAACACTGGCAATGAATCCGGTAGAAGCTGCGCAGGCATTGAACCATGAAATGCCTGAGTTGACAGCGGGAAGCGGAATACCGGGCACTGGAAGTATTAGAAAAGAATCCTTATATCAAGCTGCTGTATCAGCAGTATAAGAATCTGCAGAGCCAGAACAATGGCGAAGCAGATGTAACGATTACGGAAAATGCCGGATATGATGTATTTGGTGATGACACCTATGCGGCCACGGAGGAACTGTTTGCCTATATCAGCAGGACAGCGGAAGAAGCAGATGTTCAGGCGGTGATTTATTATATTCCGGATATGACATTGACAGAGGATGGTAGTTATGAATGCTCTGCAAGTGTGGACACCAGAGATACTTTTTGCAGAATTATGTGGAAAATATAATATTATTTTTTGCGGACATGACAGATTCCGTAGAGGAAGCCTATGTGAAAAAGAGCATATCGTAGCCAGTGGATTTGATAATACAACAGTTGGCTATGGGCATCTTAATGCATATGGACATGAGCTTCTGGCACAGTGCATTTATGATGCAATCGGAGAGGAGGAGCAGAGATGAGTTTTGCAAGTGTAAGCTTTTTACTGTTTTTTCTTGTAGTGCTTCTTCTTTTTACTTCTTGTACAGAGGGTGCTGCCTTTTGCGGAAATAAAGCGCCGCATCATATGCCAGGGAATCCTTCTGATAGCCAGTTATGTTTTTTATGGCTGGTGGAATATGCGGCTTTGCCTGCTTTTTAATGGGAATTACATGGATTTCCTTTTTTACCGCGGTAAAAAAAAAGATGAAAAGCATCTGCGGCAGAGCCGGATTTCTCTTCTGATTGAGTAGGCACGCCTTTGGCGGTCCTTGGAATTTTTAAATATTATGATTTCTTTGTGACTTCCTTTTTGTGATGTGTTTCATCTGACACCGGGAGTGCTGAATCTGATTCTTCCGGTAGGAATTTCCTTTTATACCTTTCAGGCATTGAGCTATACCATTGATGTCTATACCGGGAAGATAGAAAAAGAAAAAAGCTTTTTGCAGTTTGCGTTGTACTTAAGTTTTTTTCCACAGCTTGTAGCGGGACCGATTGTAAAAAGCATCGGAGTTTCTGCCACAGCTTAAGGAGAACCGGAAGGTTACACTTGCGGGACTGGAAAGTGGAATACAGATATTTGTATTTGGTATGTTTAAGAAAGTGGTACTGGCGGACAATATTTCTGTATTTGTGGATGAAGTATATCGTAGTCCGCAGATATTTGGTTCCGGAACGGTTGCGCTGGCAGTAGCAGCCTATGCCATTCAGATTTATATGGATTTTTCCGGTTATTCGGATATGGCAATCGGCTGTGCAAAATGTATGGGCTATGAATTACCGGTGAACTTTAACCTTCCATATATATCCCATAATGTCAGTGAGTTCTGGAAACGGTGGCATATCAGCCTTTCAAGCTGGCTGATGCAGTATCTTTATATTCCGCTGGGTGGTAACCGCAAGGGACGTATTCGTACTTATGTAAACCTGATGATAACGATGCTTTTAGGGGGACTCTGGCACGGTGCAGAATGGAGCTTTGTATTGTGGGGTGGGTCTCCATGGACTGGCTCTTTGTATCCACAAGGGCTTCCGGAAACTGGCTGGATATCAGAAAGGGCAGGAGAGAAAGAAAAAATGTTCTGGTGGATACCTTATCCATCCTCGGAACGGACATTTTTGTCTGCATCTGCTGGATATTCTTCCGGGCAGAAAATGTGCCGAAGGCATGGCTGGTATTAAAACAGTTATTTGGCTTCCGGGCGGGCATTACACATCCGTACAGCTTTGCCATTGCAGCAATTATTATTCTTTGCATTGCAACAGTGGCTGCATATCTTAGGGCAGCAAAAAAAAAAAAAAAGACCGTCAATGGTTTTTATCCTGTTATGGATTTAAATCATTTCTGGTCTCTTGTGATTTTCTTTTGTTGAGATAGGCCTTATCCTTGGTCTGGCTTATGTGAAGGGCAGTCCGTTTATTTATTTTCAGTTTTAGGTAAGGCAGTTTGTGTGTCTGCCATGGAGGTCTTTGGTGTCATCGGTTCATCAATAATGAAATGGTGGACGGTTTCTGGTGGCATCATAAATACGCCAGATGTAGGAACCAATAATACCGATGGAAAGCATAATAATTCCCATACCCATTAAAAAGTACGATTAATAATGAGGTATAGCCTTCTGCAGTTATAATTCCGGTCATTTTCCGGTAAATTGTAATAAAGAACAGAATGAGTGCAAAGAGAAATACTCCGGCACCGGCTGCAGTGACCATGGTAATCGGAAAGCTGGAGAATCCTATCAGGGAATCCGTGGCAAGTTTTTTTTTTTGTGAAGAGTCCATCGGGAATGTCCGATGGTTCTTTTTTTCCGGATATAAGGAACAGTTGCAGTCTGAAAGCCACTCCACAGGACCTGTCCCATAAGAGAGGTATTTTTTTTTCCTTCATTGCGACCAGCAGGTCAATAATTTGGCGGTCAATCAGAAAACTGTCAAATCCACCTTTGGGCATGGTGGGAAGTGCAACCTCCTTCATAATATAGGCATAAAGGGAAGAAAACAGCTTTCTGTGTAAGAGGTTCCTCACGGTCAGCACGGGTAGCAAGTACTACCTTATTACCAGCCCTGTATTTTTCTAACATACTTAAGATTAATTCGGACGGTTCCTGTAAGTCTGCAGCTTTGCGGACAGCACAATCGCCACTGCAGCGGGAGAGTCCTGCAAGAATGGCAGCATGTTCACCAAAATTACGGGATAATTTTAATGGGATAATATGTGTATCCAGGCGGGCAAGCTCGCAGATGACATCATAGGATTTATCTTTGGAACCATCATCAACCATGAGAATTTCATAGTCACAATCTAGTTTACATAAAAACCTTTTCCCGCAGATCATTGTAAAGTGGAAGAAGGTTATCATGGTTAAAAATACACTGGTATTACAATGGATAGTTTCATAACATTGGCTCCTTTCATAAAGTATTACTTCTTGATTCTTTATTATGATAACGTATGTTTTTGTAAAATCAATAGGGTAAAGAAAGTCTTAAGAAAATAGTTAAGAGAACTCTTAGTTGTCTGGATAAGTTTTCAGGAGTATAATACCAACGATTCATCATGAAGAAGAAATTAATAATGAAAAGGAAATGAGAATGGAAAAGACAAATCAGACTCTGAAAAGAGGGTATTTAATATGTTTATTTCTGGCATTGACAATTTGGAGATGGCAACTACTTCCGGAAGCGGGCCGGATGAAGCAATGAAATATGATATCTGTAATTATATAGCGTCCCATGGAAAGCTTCCTGATGGAACGGATCCGGCTCTAAGAAATCCAATCTGGGGAATATCATATGGATTTACTCCGATTCTGTCATATATGATAAGCGGAGTTTTTTTTTTTTGAAAATAGCTTTTTATTTACCACAAATGTGTATTGGCTGTATGTGGCAGTCAGATTCACCAGTGTACTTTCCATAACCGGAATGGCATATTTGATGTTTCAGATAGGAGAGTACTTATTTCAAACCAATAGAAGCAGATTTTTGTTCGTAATGTCTGGGAACCCTGCTGCCCCAGGTAATGTATCTTGGAAGTTATCTGAATAATGATTCCTTTGCATTATTTACAATTGCATGGATTATTTATGCCTGGCTTAGGGGCAGGGACAGACACTGGGACTGGAAAAAGCTGTATCCTATTAGGAACTGGAATAGGGTTATGTGCATTATCTTATTATAATGCCTACGGTTATCTTTTGATGAGTATACCGTTTTTCTTTATTTCCTACTGGAAGGAAAGGCAAATAGAAGGTGAAGGAAAAAAGAACTGACATGCATCGGATGTTCAGGATGGCAGCAGTAATTGCTATTGTAGCAATACTTTTAGCTGGCTGGTGGTTTATCCGAGTGCAATATTATATGATGGTGATTTCCTTGGACTTCGAATAACGGATAAATATGGGGAAATGTATGCACAGCCGGGATTCCGTCCGTCAGAACGGCCGAAGCCATATCATCAGGGCTGGTCATGGTACCAGATGTTATTTACTTCCGGCTGGCTGGAGAACATCACCGATCAGCTTTATTGGAATATTAAGGACCTGCGACTGGAATCTGATGGGCAGGGGCTATCTGGGGATTGGAATACTTTTTTTCTTGCTGGAATCATTGGCTATCTGGCGGGTGGGTGGAAAAGAAAAATATTTTCGTCAGACAGACTGCTGCATATCACATTTCTGATATGCATGGTAATTCCATGCGGATTGAGTATTTATTATTCTTTTTTTTATAGTGACTATCAGCCACAGGGGCGGTATCTGATGCCGATGCTGATTCCGTTTCTTTATTTTGTCACGACAGGACTGACTTTGGTACTTGAAAAGATACCACAAAAAGTAAATCGTATGTTATACGGTGGAATTTATATATTTTTTCATATTGATATCTGCAGCAAGTTTTTATTATGTTCATGCGCTGATATAGATTTCAAAAAAGGACTGGATAATCCCCAGTTTTTTTCTTATATAATGTCAAAAAGGACGATAAAGACAGTTCTATAAAAAAGATAGGATGAAACAACAGCAATTGGAATAGAATGTAAAAAGAAAAGCAGGAGGAAGAATTATGTGTGGAATTGTTGGATATATAGGGGAAGAAACAGGCTGCACCAATTTTGTTGGATGGACTTTCAAAACTGGAGTACCGTGGTTATGATTCGGCAGGTATGGCAATCTTTGATGGGAAGAAGATTAACATGGCTAAGGCGACCGGAAGATTAAAGGTATTATCTGAGCTGACCCATGAGGGTGCTACCTTGCCGGGAACGGTTGAATCGGTCACACACGCTGGGCAACCCATGGTGCACCGAGTGATATCAATGCGCATCCACATTTCAATGAAGCCGGTACGATTGCTGTGGTACACAATGGTATCATTGAAAACTATATGAAATTAAAGAAAAAAGTTATCAGAAAAAGGCTATAAGTTCCAGTCAGACACGGACACTGAGGTTGTGGCCCAGCTGCTGGATTATTACTATACCGGGAATCCATTGGAGACCATTACCAAGGTCATGCATCGTGTGGAAGGTTCTTATGCACTGGGAATTATCTTTGCAGAGAATCCGGATGTTATCTATGCAGTCCGTAAGGACAGTCCTCTGATTGTAGGAAGAGGTGAGGGGAGAATCTGATTGCATCCGATGTCCTGGCAATTTTAAAATATACCAGAGATGTATATTTTATTGAAAATGAAGAAATTGCCCGCCTCTCCGAGAAAAAAAAATAGAATTCTTTAATGTAGACGGGGAATCTATCGAAAAAAGAATGCAAACATATCGAGTGGGATATTCATGCAGCAGAAAAAGGCGGCTATGAGCATTTCATGTTAAAAAGAAATGAATGAACAGCCAAAGACCATAAGAGATACCATCAGTCCACGTATCAAGGATGGCAGAATTGTCATCGATGAGCTTGGAATGAGTGACGAAGAAATCAGAAATATCAGCAGAATTCACATTGTTGCCTGCGGTTCTGCTTATCATACCGGATTTACCAGTAAGTATATTTTCGAAGGAATGGCAAGAATTCCGGTAGATGTAGATGTGGCATCCGAGTTCCGCTACCGGAATCCGATTTTTAGAGGATGGAGCCCTTGTCATTATTATCAGTCAGTCCGGAGAGACAGCAGATTCCCTGGCGGCACTCCGTATGGCAAAAGAGCGTGGCGTTAAGACCCTTGGTATTGTAAACGTAGTTGGAAGCTCCATTGCAAGAGAGGCAGATAAAGTAATGTATACCTGGGCTGGACCGGAAATTGCAGTTGCAACTACAAAGGCATACAGTGCACAGCTTGTGGCACAATATCTTCTGGCAATTAAATTTGCACAGGTTCGTGGTAAAAGTTACAGAAGCAGAAGTAGGAGAAATGCTTCGTGACCTTAAGAAGCTGCCGGATCAGGTAGAAATGTTACTGAGCCATAAAGAGAAGATCCAGAAATTTGCCAACCGTTTTATTGCAGCAAAGGATATTTTCTTTATCGGAAGAGGCCTGGATTATACGTTATCCATGGAGGGCTCTTTAAAGCTTAAGGAAATTACCTACATGCATTCTGAGGCCTACGCAGCAGGTGAATTAAAAGCATGGAACCATTTCCCTGATTGAAGATGGTACACCGGTCGTTGCAGTGGCAACACAGGATGCACTGCTGAAAAAAAGACCATCAGTAATATTGTAGAGGTGAAGACCAGAGGCGCATTTGTCATGGCAGTTACCAATGAAGGCAATACAGAGATTGAAAAGACAGCAGATTATGTCATCTATATTCCACAGACCAATGCATATTTTGCCAATTCACTGGCAATTATTCCATTACAGCTGTTCAGCTACTATGTAGCAGTTGGAAAGGGCTGTGATGTGGATAAACCAAGAAATCTTGCTAAATCTGTTACGGTTGAGTAATTTATAGAGCAATTGGAAAAGAAGATGCGGTTTTTACTTAGAATTCTATTTCTATGAAAGGACATTTTATTTTGTGCACACTAAAATGCCAGCCGTTCTTAAAATTTTGTTTTTTGCTTGTAAACTGTCTTTCCGTTGCTTTGACTTAAGATAGCTCCACCGTCCGTTGAATACGGATGCCACATAATGCCTGCAAGGGGCACTAAGGATTTCGGATAAAGTTTAATTCATCTGGCAACCGGCGCATATTCACATCCATGTTCAGATGCGCCTCGCTGGCACGTCCTGTGCCAGCGTTGCCGGGTGCCAGACGAAATCCTAAAGTGCCCCTAACAGTCCTTATCAGGCATCCGTACTTCGACGAACGGTGGAGCTATCTATGTCAAACATTGGAAAGACTGTTTTTTATAGCAAAAAGCAAAACGAAATATTAAGAACGGTGGTATTTCGGTGTGAAAATAAAATGTCCTTTTTATAAAAAAAAATTCTAATGTAAAATATATCCTCTTTTTGCAGAGCTTTTTACAAATTAAACATAAAAAGAAACATATTTTTTCTCAATAAATAGACACAGAACTAACACAATTTATGGATATTATCATAATCAGAAAGTAACAAAGAGATGAAAGGAGTAATCTTTATGGAAAACAATTATAACAACAATTTTAACTCCGGCTCTCCTTATTCATATAATCAGACGAACCAGCAGACAGGAGACGGAACAAATACTTCATGGAGCAGTCAGGTGAACGGAAATACTTCACAGGGCTACAGTCAGGGAACCCAGTATGGGCAGGAAAATGCCTATTATAGTCAGGGAACCCAGTATGGACAGGGAAATGCCTATTATAGTCAGGGAACACAGCCATATGGACAGAATCAGCAGAAGAAAAAACGGAAAGAAAAAGTAAAGAAAGAACATGGTAAAGGCGGATTTGGTGTAAAACTTGCAAAATGTGCAGCTATTGCATTAGTCTTTGGATTGATTTCAGGAAGCGTATTTGCGGGGAACAAATCAGCTGCTTGGAACGAAGTGGAGCAACTCTGAATCTGCTAAGACAGAGGCTTCCCTGAATAAGAGCAGCAGCGGAGATACCGTTAAGGCAGCAAATACTTCATCCAAAGCAGTAACCGATTTGACGGATGTCTCAGATATTGCAGATAATGTAATGCCATCTATTGTTGCAATTACGAATATGAGTGAAAAACAGGTAAGCACCTGGTATGGATATACTGCATCACAGCCACAGGAAAGCTGTGGTTCCGGAATCATAGTAAGCCAGGATGACCAGTACATCTATGTAGCAACGAATAATCATGTGGTATCCGGTGCCCAAAGTATTACCGTGCAGTTTTCCGATGACAGCACAGTAGCCGCAGAAGTAAAAAGGAACAGATGCAGGAAGTGACTTAGCAGTCGTTGCAGTTCCGATTTCCGATATCAGCGCAGACACCTTAAGTACCATTAAGGTTGCAACCCTTGGCAATTCTGATGACTTAAGTGTAGGTCAGGCAGCAGTCGCAATTGGAAATGCGTTAGGTTATGGGCAGTCTGTTACAACCGGTGTTATCAGTGCATTGAACCGAGAGGTGTCCGTGGTAGAAAATGAAGACGGTTCTACCACAACCAATGAACTGATTCAGACTGATGCGGCTATTAACCCTGGTAATAGTGGTGGCGCATTACTGAACGCCAAGGGTGAAGTAATCGGTATCAGTTCTGTAAAATATTCTGATACCAGTGTAGAAGGTATGGGCTATGCTATCCCGATTAATACAGCGTCTCCGATTATTGAAAAATTAATCAACCGGGAACAGGTGGATGAATCCCGTTCCGCATATCTTGGAATCTCCGGTGTAGATGTATCCTCCACCGTTGCACAGACCTATAATATGCCGGAAGGAATATATCTCTATCAGGTAAAGGAAGGTTCACCGGCAGAGCAGGCAGGCTTACAGGCAGGAGATATTATCACATCCTTTGATGGAAGCAAGGTTTCATCTACAACAGAATTAAATGATGCGATTAAGTATTGTGCAGCAGGTGATTCTGTAGAAGTTGTATTTGAACGTCAGACAGATGGACAGTATCAGGAACAGACGGTAACCGTAACTTTAGGGCAGAAAAACTAAAAAACGGATAACAAAATGTAACACTTAGTCATCTATAAAGCAAAGCTACCGATAAGGCAGATAAAACAGCAGTGTCTTAAATATGTTGAAGAAAACATGGACACTGCTTTTTTTTACAGGAAATTGTTTTCCTGTAAAGTAAAAACGCTCCGCGCGAATGCACACTGCGGCGTATAAGGTAGATGTCGCAAGCGACCGCCGCAGGCGCGAGAATGTGCCAAGGCACATTCTTTGTTACGCAGTAGCTCACCAAAGTCTAACAGAAAAAGAAAGAGCCAAGTTTGCTTTGAGCGAACTTCTTTTCTGCTAGACTTTGGTGAGCACTGCGATAACTTTAGAAAAAAAAATTAATAGTTGTTTCGGGTATTTTCTGATATGATAGAAAAGTAAAAAATAAACTTATGAGGAAAGTAAAAAGATGCATCCATTAGATTTTAGCCGAATAAAAAAGACGAGGCACATCCGGAGGATTTTTTAAGTGAGATGAAACCCTTTGGGGATTTGATGATGTATTACCGGTGTGCCATGATGGAAGTGGAAACAAAGTTTAAGGTATTAAATGAGCAGTTTTTCCACACAATATAACAGGAATCTGATTGAGTCCATAAAAACAAGACTGAAGAAACCGGTAAGTATTATTGAAAAAATCAAACGGAAGAACATTGGATTTTCCATGAAAGCAATTGAGGAGAATATGTTTGATATTGCGGGAGTGCGTGTCATCTGTTTCTTTTCAGGAAGATATTTATACTATGGCAGATTTGCTGCTGCAGCAGGATGATATCATTCTGGTAGAGAAGAAAGATTATATTGCACATCCGAAGGATAACGGATACCGTAGTCTGCATCTGATTGTAGATGTGCCGATATTTTTATCGAACGAGAAGCGCCATATGAAAGTGGAGGTGCAGCTCCGGACCATTGCCATGGATTTCTGGGCGAGTCTTGAGCACAAGCTTCGCTATAAGAAAACATATTAATAATTCAGAAGAAATAGCAGATAAATTAAAGCATGTTGCAGATGTAATTACAGAAATGGACTGCGAGATGCAGGATATTCGTCATATGATAGAATTTATAGACGATAATACAGAATCGTAGTATACTATAGATATCTGGCACAAGGAGGAGGTAATAAGATGACAGAGGGTGGACTTCTGATTTTCCTTGGAATTTTAATCTTATTTGTAATAATTGTAGCTGTAATAGCGGTAGTAGCCGCAGTATCCGGGGCAGCAGCGGCAATTGCAGATGAGGACAAAGAAGAAGAGTAAAAGAGAAAAAGAACGTTCCTGAATGGAAATTATTCCAGACGGGAACGTTCTTTTTTTGTCTTTACAATGTTATAAATCGATACCAAGTCCTTCAAAAAGCACTTTCATAGAGTCTATTTCAAGAATCAGAATCATGGCACTTTTAATCTGGGTATGGGCAAAACTTAACCGTTCATCAATAAAGAGAACCTGATAATCCAGTTTTGTAAATTCTTTTTCCGGGACAGCCAGAATTTCACCAATGGTACCAAGATGGTTCTGCGGTGGTTCAATATCAATAAAGGTATTTGTCATTTTTGCAATAGAATTTACATAAGCAGCAGTTGTGATGTTTGCCATTTCGCGCAATACGGATAAATCCATATCATCCAGTGAATCAATGGAATCGACATTTTTTTTCATAAAAAAGGTGTTGATAAGCCGGCTGGTAAATTCTTTTCTCCACAATCTGAAGCATAACACCATTCATATCACCTTTTACATTTACAGTCATACCAATAGCAGTTTTATCTGCCCCACCAAGATAATCTGCAGCTTTGGTATAATCCATCAGGCAGATATTTGGCACTTCAATATCTACCGGTGTATTTAAGAGACCTGCCAGTGCAGTAGCAGCATTACCGGAACCGATGTTGCCAATTTCAGCTAGAACGCTTAAATGTATAGAATCCAGTTCTTTTAAATTTAGCATAGACATAAAAAACTCTCCCTTTGTCATTACAGTATAAATTTTTCTCGTTTTCATTTATTATAACATAGGATACAGGCAATGAGAATGGATTTTTATGGCATTTCGAAAGGAATTATAAAGAATTTTGAAGAGAATTTGAAGAATAAAAATTCTGCTTGTATTCTCCCTTTTTATTTGTTACAATCAGCACAAAGCATATATTCTATTTTTCGAATGGCAAAAGCCAATCTAAATTTCTGGTAACAATTCAATGAATTCTATGCTTTCAAATTCTAATTACAATTAACAAACGCATAGTGCATTGAATGGACGGAACATCAGAGGAAGAAATAGTGTATGCAATCCTGCTTTTCTATGTGCTATGGGAAAAGGAGGAAAAAATGAAAACTTTAGAAGAACTGAATCTGGTGGATGACTTTCTGGTAAACAGCCTGACCAGCCACAAAGTTTATGGGGAACAGTCAGCAAGGTATATTTTGGAATGTATTCTGCACCGTGTCCGATTGGAAAGCTTACAGTGGTGCCGCAACGATTCTTCGGTGGAGAAAATACAGAAGCCCATGGTATCCGGCTGGACGTATATCTGGATGAAGAGAATGGAGAAATTTTTGATATTGAGCCGGACCAGAATGACGGAAAGGGAGATCTCGCAGCACTTCCCCGTAGAGCACGTTTTTTTATCATGCAAAGATCGATGCAGGAAATTTGCCGGCAGGCGAAGAATATGGAAAGCTTCGAAATGTAATTGTGATTTTTATCACAACCTATGACCCTTTTAGTGAGAACCGAATGGTATATACCATTAAGAATAGCTGTGTAGAAGTGCCGGAATTAGAGTATGAGGATGGTGCAAAGACCATATTCTTGTATACAAGAGGAAAAGAAGGAAACCCACCGGAAGAATTAAAGCAGCTGCTGCATTACATGGAGCATTCGTCCATAGAGAATGCTTCCACCGAAAGCCTGAAAAAGCTTCATCGGATGGTAACTGCAGTAAAGCGGGATGGAGAGGTAGGTCTTGCATATATGAAGAGTTTTGAGCGAGAAGCGAGAATCAGAAGAGAAGGTCAGACACAGGAAATCATAAGACTTGGTCGCAAATTCGGAAAATCAGAGGAAGAGATTTTGGCGTTATTGCAGGAAGAGTTACAGATAAGTGAAGAGTGGGCAAAAAGAGTTGTTGGGAAAGTATACTTTATAAAACTCACCCTTGACAAAAGTGCCTGGCAAATTTAATATAAAGCCTAGAGATAAAGGTAATGAGAAAGAGAAGTACATCGGTACGGTTCTAAGAGAGGACGGCTCATCGGCTGGAAGGTCGTCTGAATACGACAGATGGAAGGTAGCTTTT
>VOFJ01001861.1_pt1 | contig 14343 bp, 20 predicted proteins | sample 5384081 | NCBI WGS metagenome assembly VOFJ01 (sample SAMN12384729, study PRJNA508395) | human gut metagenome | isolation source: healthy gut I | host: Homo sapiens
TCTATCTGGCCAGCGTCACGCCCATCGATGATTCCAGCTACGAATGCATGCACCGTTTTTCATCAAGGGAGTATGAATCCTGCGGTTCAGAACTGCGGATTCTGCGTTTCTTGATGCGGAAGAACCGCAGGATGTTGCCGCCCCAAAACCCGAAATCCCCGCCTTTAGAACCGCGGATTTTGATGTTCCAGAACCGCAAAATCCGGGCGCAAAGTAATACTGATTTTAGTCAACCTGATACAGCTTTCTCAGATGTCAGTCCGTCCGTAACTTCGGAGGACGGCCGACGGATGACGAAAAGAGCTCACGGGCATTCTGGATGCTTGTGAGCTTTTCGTATTTCGAGCCGGAGGTAGCGCGTGTTTTTGAGAACGCCATTGAGCGGCTTGTTCTACTCGGACAACCTGCGCATCGGGCAGGCTGTTCTGCCGCAAAGCAGGGTGCGCTCACGGCTGCATCTGCTGAACCATTTCGTTTTGCAGGAAGCGGAGATCAAGCTGCACGCGAACCGGAATGTGCCGGTCAGGGATTCTACGAAATACGTTATGTCAACCATCTACAACTGCATCACGGAAACGGAAAGTGACCTGCTGGTCGATCCGTATCTCAATTCGCTGCGCTCGCCGCCGGGAAAGGGGCGAGGCTGATGCTGCTGACGAAACAGCAAAAATATCTGCTGGCGGTCTTGGAAAAGCTCGGCTGCGCGGAGCAGCGGCAGCTTGCCGCACTGCTGCAAAAGACGTTTGCCTTTTCATCGCTTGACGATGCCGTGCGCGTGACCAATGCCTGTGTGCGGCAGATGCAGATGGGCGGGCTGCTGCAAATCTCGGATAGCATCGTCAGTCATTGCGGAGAACGGGCAGTTTCGCAGCAGATAGAAGCCATTGACGTGATGCTGGAGCTGACCGCGACGCAGCCGGAGAATTTTTATGCTGTAGACAGACATATCCTGCTCCGCTTTTCGCTTGGAGAACCCAGCTTCAAGCAGTTCGTCATCGTGTTCGGCAGTGATCCACCGCCAGAGTGTGCGATCCGGCGGGACGAAAAAATCATCGTTCTGCTGCCCGATGACGTACTACCAGAGACATTTTCATACACCAGACCCGTCATTTTTGCGATCCGGCAAAAAACGGCACGCACCGCTTCTTTGCCAGAAAATAATTTTATAGGAGGAACTACAAATGCCCAGAAAGAAAGCCGAACCCGAAGTGCTGCAAGAGGAAACTGTGCAGCCGGAAATCGCCCAAGTCGAAGAAACGGTCACCGCAGAACAGCCGGCATTGGAACCGCAGGTCGAAGAACCTGCAATCACAGAACCTGTGCAACCCTATGGAGAGGACGACGTGCCCGCAGCGGCAGAAAAATCTGAATCTTCCGAACCGGAGAAGAAATCCTTCTATGATTTGGACTTCCGTGCGCTCGACCAGGATCTCTCCCGGAGCAGCGGCAGGAGTGGAACACGATCTACGCCTCTTTCCGCAGCCGAAGCGTCATGCGCGGCACGATCATCGGCGTCGATCCGCACTCCATGACCGTCCGCAGCGCGCAGACCGGCGAGGTAGAAACAAAAGCGGATGTACTGCGCAGTCATCGTGCCGTTTCGCGCCCGCATCCTGATCCCCGAAACGGAAATGTGGGCGGAAAATGAAGAACGCCCAGCGTTCGTTTTACGGAACATGCCGGGCGCTCAGATCGATTTTGTGATTACCCATGTGGATCGTGAAGCGGGCTTTGCCATTGGCTCCCGCCGTCTGGCGCTGACCTCACGACGCTATTTCTTCTCCACGCAGCCGCTCCACCAGCCGGGCAGCCGCCTTCCGTGTCATGTGTTGGCCGTTGGGCCGCGCCGGTGTTTGGTCGAATGCTATGGCTACGATGTGAATCTTTCGCAGCGTGATATGAGCTATGCGGCTATTCCCGACCTGCGGGAACAGTATCATCCGGGCGACGAATTGACCTACGTGGTCAAGCAGTTTGAGCGCAAAACCGGTACCTTGGGAGATCTCTGTCAAGGAAACGGTGCCGAACCCCTTCGACGAAGCCAGCCTGCGCCACCCCGTCGGCTGCCGCCGCAGGGCAAGCATCGCAGGCAAGTACGCTGGAGGTGTGTTCTGCAACCTCCCCGACGGCGCTGTCGTCATGTGCCGCTACTCGTTCCATTACGAGGACTCCGATTTCAAAACCGGCGATACCGTTATGGTCGTGATCCAGCGGTATGATGACGGGAAGAAGCAGATTTTTGGGAAGATCGTTGGGAGATAATATCCTCTCGCTGTAAGTGCTGTCCCTTCTTGCGTTCTGCTGGCTCTGTGATATAATCTTGGCAGTCCATAGTGTTTGCCCTCCCTTGGAAGAAGTTGTGTGCAAACTTCATTTTACAATCAACCCAAATAAATCATCGAGATTGTTGTTGCATTTAGAAAATGATATTGTCTAATCATACAAAAAGGTTTTTCAAAAAAGACTCTTTTGCGAAAAAATGAAATATAGTATGAATTCGGTGCAGATTCCTAATTTCATCTTCTGCGAAATATAGGGTTCGCAGATAGCTGCGAACCCTATTTCGGACTTAAACGGCAATATACCCGATAACCTGACGGTTTGATGTAAACTCGCTAACAGTCATTCGTCTCAGCGCAGGATCATCTGCTGCCCAGTTATCTTCTGTGAAGTAAACATAACCATCTTCAACAGCTTCGATAAAAGAACGTGGCCATACACACTCGACGTGTTGCAGCTACATACAGAATTTGCGACCGGGGTATGCGATGCGGGGTATTTAGCCTTATAGCCGCCAGATACATTTGCATACCACTTATTTCCATTTTGGCCGCCAGAGAATGTAATATTGGCACCACATTTTTTCATAGGCTCGTCCCCAACAATACCATGTGCACTGGCCTGCCGTGAATTTGTTCAGCGGACTAAGGTAACCAGTAGAATTAGTATCCGAAATAATGCTGCCGACGCGATTGCTCAAAGTTCGGAGATAGTTGGCATAAAAGTATCCGCGAACAACGCCAGCATGGTTTTTCATTTCAACCAGAGCAAAGTCATTTTCTTTTATGCCAAGGAACGAAATAAATGCATTTTCTGAAAAAGATCCCAGTTTCATATACCCAGAAAATGCAGGGCCTTCGAAGACCGCAGCCGATGTTACCACAACCCGGATTGCTTTATTGGTTGCCAGTGCAGTGTATGTCCGAACAGATTCCTGCAACTGCACATCTCTTGCAAGGACATACCCTCTGCGCTTGGTCCTGTTTACGCCATCATATTCAACGAACAGAAAATCAAGTTCTTTAAAAATTGCGGTAACTGACTGATTCTGATGCAATGTGGCCATAGTTGCATAGCCAGATGTCCGAGGACCACCGTACACAGTTGTTTCTTTGATAATTCTAGACATATTTTCCTCCTAAAGAATATTATGAAAATCTGACATATCATACCGGCACCGATAGTAGCGAGAACTCTAAATATTTACAATTCAAATCAGAGCATTGGTGATCACCTGCCAGCATTGGAGCCTCGATATTTTATGTCATCACTAGTTTAATGAGAAAAGAAGGTGCAAAAAGTAAATATGAAGAACAACATATTCTTTCTTAGTCTTTGCTTTGCGTTATGCCTGATACTGATGGGCTGTGCTTCCAAGGATACCACTCATTTTACAGGTCAGCCTGAAGTGTCAGCTTCTGCGGCAGACACATCCGAAATTCAGAACACTGAATCAGCTGAGACGGTAACGGAATCCGCGCCGCCAGAAGAAATGCCTGACCCATCCGTTTCTGCCGAGGAAGAGACTCAGTTTCTGAGAAGCTTCCGCGAGCATATCTCTCTGCACACGGTGCACCCTGAATTGGATCTCCATTTCTTTGATGAGGCAGCGATCTCGCTATGGCGGGATTTCCTGTTCGCACAGCTTCCGGCGTATGCTTCCTTTATAAAAGATGCCGCATATCAGGCAAATCTGTATTCCCTGCCTGAGATCGGCGAATACCTTGCCATATTGGAAGATTCAGATAAGCGCACATCTGCTTATTTTGCTGTTTCTGCGATAAACCAAAGCACAGAAAAATTAGAATCAGCGGATGGCACACAGCGGCTGATCGCGTATAATGAATACGAAAAGCCAGACGCTGTTTTCCCAGAGGAATTACCGGATGCGTACTTCAGCGTGATATTATCCAGTATGGAAGCCGCCTATTCTGCAGAGCTTTCTTTTGAAAATGTGGGGAATTGACAGAGGCTGAGCTGTACACTTCATTTCAGCTCTTTTCAAGCGAAGATGATCTGCTGAATTGTTGGAACGAAGCTGCGCAAGCCTACTGCTATACAAAAGATATGATTTGTTCCACATTAGATCGGTATTATAATGGCTACACCTATCGAATCGAGGAAGATCCATTTTACGATCCAAGCTATGATGCAATCGTCACCACGGTTGTCGGAGGCTTCGGCGGTGGTCTCTATGTCGATGATCTGAAGATACAGTCTGACGGGAGCAAATGCATAATTGAAGGAACTGTCCGGGATGGGAACGGTGAAGAAATCGCACGGAAGGAATATACGTTTGAGTTTTATAATGGTGGATTTTATATTTGTTCGATCCGTGTATGTGCAAAATAAGTCTGCATTCGTAAGATTCACACATGCTACATAAATATTTGGAGTTGTGTTATTTGCAAGTAGCTATCTGTACGCATTTCCGCTACAATCATCCTGTATTCAGGTCAGAGCAGCATCAGGGCGGAGCAGTTTGAGGGTGGAGGTGATTTCTCGGGGCGAAGTATGCCCCGGTTCCGTGCGCAGGACCGAGGAATACCAAAATACAAAAGGACGCCAAAGACCGTAATTGCCGCTTGGCAGTTACGGTCTTTTTGCGTCCGGACACAAAAATGAAGGGAGACACAGCATGACAGACACAGAAAACGTATTTGACGGCTTTGCCTTAGCTATCGTGTATCTCTGTAGTCCAAATGGCATTTCCACAAAACTGCTTACTCTGCCAAGCCGTATTTGGTCTTGATCCGGTCGAGCTTTTCGAGCATGGGTTCGGCAATCAACCACAGGAAGAAAAACGTGGCAATGGCGCGCACCAGATCGACCGGAAGGCCGGTGACGTAGTAGCCTAAAATGATTTTCCAGTTGATCGTGTTCGACCACATGAGGGCAGACGCGGGATTCATAATGCCGCCGTAGATGATCGTGGACGCGATCACGCCGAAGATAGACAGACTTGTACTTTGCCTTTCCGTTCGGCAGGCGCATAAAGATATACCGCGCTTCCCAGCGGCCATCCTTGCGGCGATAGATGTTCTCTCCGTACTTCGACATACGCAACCTTTCCTTTGTACCAGAATCGTGACGGCAAATACAAGACAGAATTGTTCTACATCGGATAATACAAGTTCACATAACCGCGCTGCATGTCTTTTTGTGCTATAAAATTTGTTAAAACCGATGATTTTAAGGGTCGACTTAACTGTGTTGACTTTTCTACATATGCCTGTATAATAGGGATAAAGGTGGAATATCTTGGGTTTTTCGTATTCACGTAAAGTTGGACACTTTACGTGATTTTTTATAACCCATATTTGGCTGCTGGCACTGTTTCACCATCGGCTCTCGCCGTCTGGCGCTGGCGTCCCGACGCTATTTCTTCTCCACGCAGCCGCTCCACCAGCCGGGCAGCCGCGTGCCGTGCCATGTATTGGCCGTCGGCCCGCGCCGGTGTCTGGTCGAGTGTTACGGCTATGACATCAATCTCTCGCAGCGCGATATGAGTTACGCCGCCATCCCCGACCTGCGGGAGCAGTATCATCCGGGCGATGAGCTGACCTGCGTGGTCAAACAGTTTGACCACAAGGCCGGCCGCTTGGATATCTCCGTCAAGGAGACCATTCCGAACCCCTTCGACGAAGCCAGCCTGCGCCACCCCGTCGGCTGCCGCCGCCGGGCAAGCATTGCGGGCAAATACGCTGGCGGCGTGTTCTGCAACCTCCCCCCGACGGCGCAGTCATCATGTGCCGGTATTCGTTCCACTACGAGGACTCCGATTTCAAAACCGGCGATACCGTCATGGTCGTGATCCAGCGGTATGATGAGGGGAAAAAACAAATCTTTGGGAAGATTGTAGGGCGATAATATGCAAATGTATACCAGACGGAGATTTTGCGTAGAATTTCGACGCTTACTACAATTTTCGTGAATATAGTCATCAAAAGTCGGAAACAGCGTGAGAAACCACAGGAAATCCGCAGTTTCTCACGCTAAATATTGATTCAGATTTCGGGAAAATCTGCTTTGCTACAGTCCTTTTTGCTGACTTACTTTTGAAATTGAATATCTGCTGTGATTGCGGATTGATGTATAGTCAATTATTAATAGACATCATCATCGTCCAAATCAGGGGGTCCTATCATTGATGCCGGGTTTGAATTTCCAGCATTTTAATTGTCCTCCGAGCAGCATTTTCATAAGTCTGGTTAATGGGGGAAAACTTTTTATCGCCGTATGAAAATCCCGATATATCTGTTCAATTTCGCTCTGTTTTTCACTATAGTTACCATCTGGCGTTTCAATCATTAGTTTGGACGTTTTAGACATCGCATAAAGGAGGTAGACATATGCTGGATTGATGTCCGGCTGTGGATTATTAATTGCGTATTTGCATTTTTGGAGATAATCCAAAACTTTGGAATACTCTCCCTGCTCAAACATCATATCTGCCAAACGGAGGGCGCATTGTGGTGCCGAGGGGTTCTTATTGTATCCAGCCAATAGGTACTCCTCTTGGCTTTTCTCCCCGCCTATTTCTTTGGTCACATCAGCTTTTTTACAATATGCACGATCTACCGCCTCGGGATCTCGCTGCGCGTATTCTATAAATTCATCTGCCAGTTTATGTATTTCTCTCTTTAACTTATTACGGCTTGCCCCTTTCGGAAGTCTGTTGATCTCATCCGGATAATAGTCTATCGTAAATGAATAGGCCCTCCATCCCCAACTTTCCTTGTCGACGAGGAGCAAACTGGACAGCGCATTTTCACACTCTTCCAGTTGCCCGCTTTCTTTTCCATAAAGAATTGTGTCTGCAAGCAGATCTGGGGATAATGGGTATTTTTTCAACCCTCGTTTCAATATCCAAATAGCGCAATCAAACAACTCCTGTCTTGCATAATCGACGGCTAAATTGTGGTAATCGTTAGAGTCAGAAAAAACAGTAATCGATTCATCTTTAATCAATTGGGCCAAATCCCGCATTTTTTTTTTTCTAGGATCTTTTTCATACTCATACTCTCCGTATTCGCCGTATTCGTCCGTCGATTTATGAATCAGACCAGCAATAGCCGAGGCGATGTTTTTTACAGTGAGGGCTTTTTCTCTCTGCGCTATTTCAATTATTTGTTGATAGGTTAATTCCTTCATAATATAACTATCCCCTTAACTCTCATTTGTTATTAGTTTAGATATTAAAATTAGGTATCGTAATACACGAGCCTTTTTTCATATCTTCATATAAGTTCATGTAACGCTACAAAGCGTTGAAAATTCTAGCTTTTTAGGCCTTACACTTCATATAATTCCATATAACATCATGCCGTTTCACGGCAAATTGGTGCGGAATTGGTGCGGTGTTCATCTCGAAGTCAGAGCCCAACACATCAGAACAATGAAAGATTCTATATATTTTTCATCAAAAGCGCAGGAAACAGCATCCGCTATTTCCCGCGCTTTTTTGTGTTCTGATGCTCAACGCACGCCTCTAATCCTAACTGTATTTATATTCATATTTTTCGGAAGGAGTCTCTGTCATGACTGAATATAAACTTGAAATCAAGCAAATCGTAGACTACCCCAAATGCCGCATCTACCGGCAATTCATACAGAGTCTGATCACAGACCGGAACATCCGTACAAACGGGTGCTCCGGTCTTTTTCATTATGCGGTGCTTTGCTGCTACGCAAACTTCCGCACGTCCTATCAGCGGTACGACGGCATCAGCTACATCGTACATCCCGGTCAGTGGATCTGCCCGCTGCGGGAGCTGCGGACATGGTTCCGTGCGCGCACAAACCGTCAGCTTTTGCGGCAGCTTGATTCTCTCCAGCGGCACCACTTCATCGAGTACGACCTGATTGGCCGCGGACAGCTTGTGCAGTACCGCATCCTCGATTGGCCGCGCTATAACACCGTGCTGGATTACAGCTGCCCGTGCCAGAAGGATTCCGGATTCTTCTTCCTGCCCATGAGCGCAGCGTCGCGGCTGCTCAGCCTTGGGAAATGCTCCGAGATGGACGCGCTGCTCGATCTCTGGCTGAACGCGATCTACAATGACCATCAGGTCGCCGGTTCTGAGGCCGGGCCTGTGGTTTATCTGCGGAACGGCACCGGCAGTCCGCTCGTTTCCTACGCAGAGCTTGGCAAACGCTGGGGCGTGTCTAAGGCGACCGCCGGACGTATCCTCAGCAAATTCGCACGGCTGGAATACATCAAGACATTTTCATTCCCCGGCCGCAGCGGAACGGCGATCTATTTGCAGAACTATCTGTCCACCATGTTCCAGATTTCCGATGTCATGGTTGACAAGGAGGAAGTAGCAATGGCACTGAACCTCTGTATCCGTGTACAGGACTGTGCGCAGGATATGGCTCAGCCGGACTGCGCATCAGATTGCTCAATCAGCGTTTCAAAAATCGCACACGGAGATTCTGATCGCCGAAGTCCTGAAGCTCTTGAAAACACAGGGCGTTTGCTGTACGACCTGCCCCCGGAGCCAGTATAGGTTATATCCCTTATCCGATTGCGCCGGAGTCTTATGGGAGCACGAAACGGAGGATCTTCGGCTGGGGCTGATGCTCTCCTGCGGCAGCACCCAGACACGGTATTTTGAACTCACGATCCGGCAGAAAGGAGCGAACGGCAATGGCGAAGAATAAGCTGCCCGCGGCAGATGTGACCGAAGATCCTCATTATCACGATACCTGGACACTGCTGCGGAAGTACCGTGACGTCGTATGGAGTCTGGAGGTTTCCGTGCGTCAAGTTCGGAATCGATTCCGGATCGACTACGGCAAGACGATTGAAGATTTTCTGGAATCCGTCTATCTGGCCGGCGCGGATCTCTCCGGAACGGAGCTGGAGCATCAGGCAAAGTGCATCGAGCAGAGCCATAAAATGCTCTGCCTTGTGGACAGCGCCGTGGATCTCATGCGCGCCAAACACAAGAACGGTGAGGAATTTTACTGGTTGCTCTACTACGCTTACCTCTCCCCCCGCAGGAGCTTCAGAACGTCGAGGAGATCATCGACCAACTCCGCCCACACATCCGCGACATCAGCACCCGGACGTATTACCGGAAACGGAAAGAAGCTGTCGAAGTGCTCAGCTCGGTGCTTTGGGGATACACCGCGCAGGATAGTGCGGGTCGGATTGTGCGGGAGTTTTTGCAGTAAGTTGAACATTTGCGGGCGAGACACGCTGACAAATGTCGTGCCCGTAAATCATTCAACCCCTTTTGGCGTATTTCACCTGCTAACCTATGAGACCATGATCGACAATCTGCTCACGATGTCCGAGATCATCCAGATGGTGACAGATGTGCGCACGAAGGACGCGGGTATCATTCAGAAGATGGCTGAGATTATGACCGCCTACGCTGAATACGAGAAGAACCTGCTCTCCCTGTACCGTGACGCCGCAAAGGTAGCCGTAGGCATTTTCGACCGCTGGGCGGACGAGTTTGACGATCTCGACGAGGACTACGAGCCGGACGAGTTCTTCTCGGACTAAAAACTGCCCACCGTGATTAGCTTACGGTGAGCAGTTTTGTTTTTAAGCGAGTTCAGACAAGCGTGTCATCCAACAGGAAGTCGATGACGCTGATATTGAGAATGCCGTTATCATCATACCAACGCTTGCGAATGTCATGACGGACGATGATTTTCGGGAAAGAATCGCCGGTCAGCGCGAAGGGCTTGTTTTCGGTAATTGCCTTTTCCTCTGTTCCCAATGCGTAGGCAGACTGAATATAGGTTTTCTTGCCGCCAGAGGCTGCAATGAAGTCGATTTCCCGCGCAACCGGAGTGACCTTTCCTTTGGCATTTTTCTCATTGCCATAGACGATGCCGATGTCAACGGAGCATTCACGGATCATCAGCTCATTGAAAATGATGTTCTCCATGATGTGCGTCATTTCCTGCTGGCGGAAGCCGATGCGGGCATTTCTCAGCCCAATGTCCTCACAGTAATATTTGTTGGGATAGTCAAAATAGCTCTTGCCCTTGACATCCCAGCGTTTGCATTCGGTGAAGAGGAAGGAATCCGATAAGTGATCCATATAGGCTTTCACGGTGTTCAGGGCAACTACATTCTCGCCGCTGCGCTTCTGCACGGTATTGATAGTGGCGGCAACCTTTGTCGGATTGGTCAGAGAGCCGATGGACGAACACAGCAGATCAAGAATCGCAGACAGTACATCCTCACGCTTGATCTTTTTACGCTCCACAATGTCCTTCAGATAAACCTCGGAAAACAGCGATTTCAGATAAGCCATCTTCGCAGCGTCTGTGGGACGGGAAAGAATCAGCGGCATACCGCCGTAGAAAGCAAACTCATCAAAAGCATCCTGTTTATCTCCGCCGACAGCCGAGTAGTATTCGGCAAAGGAAAGTGGATGCACACGGATCTCATCGCTACGCCCTCTAAACTCAGTCAATATGTCCGAGGACAGCATTTTGGAGTTGCTTCCGGTCACATAAATGTCTAAGTTGGACAAGGATTTCAAATCGTTGAGCGCATCGTAGAAAGTGATCTTCTTCCCGTCTGGATTGTAGGGATTCGGAACTTCATCGGACATCTGAATTTCGTCTACAAAGAGATAATACTGGTCTGCGCTGTGTTCTACGATCTCACGGACATGAGACGCAAAGCTCCAACGGATTGCGATAGCGAATATCACGGGTCAAATCCAGCTCAGAGGACAGAATGTGGTCTTCTGCGACGCCCTCACCAAGAAGATAGCTCTTGAACAGATTGCGAAGCAGATAGGACTTGCCGCATCTGCGAATACCGGTGATCACCTTTACCTGACCATCCCACATAAAGGAGATGATTTTCTTCAAATAGCGATCTCGTTTTATTTCCATAACCCAACCTCCATTGAAAACTTGCCGGTATTATCATGCTACTTCTCAATGAATATTATACTCCAACGCGAGAGAAAAATCAACGGCCTCGCTGAAAAGTTCAAAGATAACCCCGACAACATTTCAATGAAACAGATGAGGAAGTACACGATCATATCCGACCTTCTCTTTGATGTTCTTTTGCCGAAAACGAACACTTTATTGGGATGCCTATATTGACACGCATTCCCGGTTGACAAAATAGAAAATGCGAAAAAACGATAATCAAGTTGGCGGCGGCATCGAATTTAGAAGCGAAAACTGTGTATAGTTGCAAAAATCACTTCTAAAATGGTAGCCGTAAATAATGAAAAACACGCCACAGTATTGTCACAACATTGGCACGGTTTTGCTCTTTCGGCGCAAATCCATATATGCTATACTGAAGATGCTCAAAAGCATATAAAAACTGAATCTTGTTGCGAGCAGACGCCTGTACTGGGCGTCTGCTTTTTGCATCGGGAAAAGAAAAGGAGGAGCATCTTTGAACACATCCAACAACCTGCCGCAGCTTCCGCCGCCGAGGAAAAATCCGGGGCGCTGGCTCTATGTTGCATGGCTCGGCGTCAGCATTCTGCCGCTTCTGATCCAGCCGGCTTCGGCCACGACGATCTGGGAAAAGGCGACGGAGATCATGAAGGACGTCTACCAGCAAATTCTTCTCATCTCCACCATCGCTGCCATCGTCACCGCGTCCGTTGCGCTTTTAATGATGAACTTCTCGCGCAGCGGCCGGACGGTCGAGGAATCGCGTGCATGGCTCAAACGCATTGCAATCACCTGGGCAATCCTGAACGGCCTCGGCTTCATCATGGCCTACGTCACGCCGTTCTTCTCCGGCGGTCAGTGGACGGCATAAAGCATGGGGATTCTTGACGGCGTTGTCGAATGGATCTCCGAACAGATCATGCACGGTCTGGACCTTATCAACACATCGGTACTCAGTGCGCTCGGCTGCGGGATGGACACGTTTCTGCGTTACTTCCCGGCAGCCGAGACGATGTACGATATTTTTACCGCCATCGGCATTGGCTTGATTTTATTGATGTGGGTCTGGAACCTGTTTAAGAATTACTGGCTGGGCGCCGGCTTTGAAGCGGAGCATCCGGTCAAGCTGACGTTCCGCGCGATCATCTTCATCACGCTTACCTACTGTGCGAAAAGCATTGTCGAGATTGTCCTGAAGATCGGCGGCACGCCGTATGACTGGATCTTATCATCCGAGCTGCCGCCGCTCAGCTTTGCGGATTTCAATTCTGTCATGCTGGTCATCATCGGTGCCTGTGCAAACGGCGCGGTCACGCTGATCGTACTCATCATCGTTGTGCTGCTGGCGTGGAACTATCTGAAGCTGCTCTTTGAAGCCGCCGAGCGGTATATCCTGCTCGGCGTTCTTGTTTACACCGCGCCGGTCGCGTTCTCGATGGGCGGCTCTCAGTCCACAGCAAATATCTTCAAGGCATGGTGCCGGATGCTGGGCGGGCAGGTGTTCCTGCTGCTTATGAACGCATGGTGTCTGCGGCTGTTTACCAGCATGGTCGGCACGTTTATCGCAAATCCGTTGTCCCTATAAGGAGTATCCATGAGAAAACGATTCTTTTTGAACTTTCTGCTGATCCTCACCCTCGTTATAGTTATGTCAACTAACGCATTCGCTATTTCGGAGAGTGATGTAGAATCCGCAGTCAGTGCTTCCGGGAAGGAAGCTGTCTCCGGCAATGTACTGGTATGGTTTCTGGTGCGCCATTGCCTTTTTTGAAAGTATCGCAGAAGATCGACAGCTTTCTTGTCCAGTCTTGGCCTGAATGTTGGGCATACCGGCGGCTCCATGCTCTCTGAGGCAATGATCGCCATGCGCGCCATCAACACCGCGACAAGCGCGGTCGGTAGCGCATTAGGCAGCCGCAGCCGTCACGGTTCTGCTCCTGCATCCGGGAAATCCGGGGTGGAAGCGCGGCTGCGGCAGGCTTTTTTCAGCGGCGGACTCGTCGGCATGGCAAGCCGCAAAATCGCAAGCGATGCTGTGCGTACAGCAACTGCTGAGAAAAACATCGTCCAGCCGCAGCAGGCCGAGGCGACTGTCAGCCGGACACACGCGAGCAGCGATACCCATTCTGGTTCGCAGTCGGCTTCTGAGCAGCAGCGGCAGAACACCAGCCAGCTTGACCAAAACCAGCAGACGGTTTCTTCCCGTGCTGTAAAATCGGAACAGCAGGAACGTTCTCAGCAAGCGCTCCATGAATCGCAGCATTCCGTAGACGCCAGCCAGATCCATCAGGATACGCAGTCCGCGCAGGAGCAGCAGTTCCACGCGGCGCTGCATACGGAGGATCAGCAGGCATCGCATCTGGCGTTCCAGTCAGAACAGGGCGAGTTTGTCGGCTCTGTGGTGCAGTCGGATGAATTTGATGCAAGCAGCGAAGAAGCCAGAACGGAACAGTCATGCAGGTCGCCATGCAGATCTGCTTGCAGCGAGGAAAGGAGCAGATATGATGGATGGTTTCCCACGGCGTCTGGAAGCAGGCGCAGTATACCCAGCAGGAGACGCAAAAGCTCCACTTTCGGACAGGTGGAATCGCAATCCCGGCAGCATACTGCGCAATCTGACAAACAGTTTTTTCTCCGTCCGCAATGGACTTTCCAAAACCACCATTGCAGAGCGGACGGTTCCAGGCGCAGGAGCGCCCCGGCAGAGATTCCTGCACAGCAGAACACCATCTGCTGCGCCCGCTTCTGCCCCGGCAAATGAAGCGCCTGCCGCCCGGCCTGCGCCGATCCTGTCCGCACCGACGCAGTTCCGCAGTTTCGGCGGAACACTGTTTGCGAAATCGCTTTATCGGGGCGGCGCGTTTGCCAACGATGTGATCGGCACGGTCGCCAAGGGCGATTACCGCACGACCGGCTCCATCACCGGCGAGACCGCGACGCGCCTCTGATGTCCTACATGGGCTTCACCACGTTGGGAGAACATGCAACCAACATTCCGCGCTATCAGGACGTGGAGATCGGCGGCGGCCGTATCACAGGGCGTGAGTTCACGCTCGGAACGCATCCGGGCGGCGTTGATTTCTGCTTGTACCATGCCGACCAGTATGCCCAGCCGAAGGGCGATTACAGCAAGGTCTACTCCGCGGACGATGCTGCATGGTA
>VOFJ01001006.1_pt1 | contig 14329 bp, 15 predicted proteins | sample 5384081 | NCBI WGS metagenome assembly VOFJ01 (sample SAMN12384729, study PRJNA508395) | human gut metagenome | isolation source: healthy gut I | host: Homo sapiens
AGATATAGTTCGTAATATCCACCACGTTATTAATGGGACGCAGGCCGATCACCTTCAAACGGTTCTGCAACCATTCCGGACTTTCCTTTACAGTTACATTTTTAATCGTAATACCTGAATAGCGCAGACAGGCTTCTTTATTTTCAACGACAACTTCGATAGCCGGAACTTCATCATCAATCTTGAAAGCATCCACACTCGGACGTTTCAAGTTGGCAGGCTTACCGTTCTGTTTCAGGTAAGCGGCCAGGTCGCGAGCTACACCGAAATGAGAAGTGGCATCCACACGGTTCGGCGTGATATCAACTTCCAGCACATAATCGCTCTTCACATTATAATATTCTTTGGCCGGAGTACCGACTACCGCATCGGCCGGCAGTACGATTATACCTGCATGATCTGTTCCAATACCGATTTCATCTTCAGCACAAATCATACCGTTCGATTCAACGCCACGGATTTTAGAGCGCTTGATCGTAAAGCACTCATCACCATCATACAATTTAGTACCGTTTACAGCAACAACCACTTTCTGTCCGGCAGCTACATTCGGCGCACCACAAACAATCTGCAAGGGTTCCGCGCCGCCAACATTCACGGTTGTAATGTGCAAGTGATCGGAATTCGGATGTTCTTCGCAAGTAAGAACTTCACCGATGACAAGTCCTTCCAATCCACCTTTGATGGTTTGAACTTCCTCTACTCCACCGGTTTCCAAACCGATAGAGGTAAGCGCCGCAGCAACTTCTTCTGGCTCCAGATCGAAATCAAGATACTCTTTCAGCCAATTGTAAGATATATTCATCGCTATAAAATTTATTCTCTAAAGAGACGGGGCCGTCCGGCCTACGCCAAATTGACGGACAAAAGTACAAATAATTATTCAAATATGATAGTTTCAAGTAGTTTCTTCAGGGCAACCGCACCAAAACCGTGATCACATATCATTGACAATAGTTATTTATGCATTCTTGATTCATAATGGCCATCTACAAGTATAAGGAACTGTTTGTGTTTAAAAAGCAGGTATTCCACTGGATTATAATCAGAAACAGTGCATAAAATCTCCTCAAACAAGGCAGATAAACAGCTCTACATCCCCGTTTCGGTTTCACGAAGATCCGGGTCTCCACCTCCTCCACACCCGGATCTCCCATGCCCTTCCACCCGGGTCTGAAGAAACTTTTCAAGTTGTTTTCACCAAAAAAGTAGCTTGTCTTCATGAAAAAACGAGCCTCTTTAATCTATTTTGTATCAGCTTCAGAACACATCCTTCATTTGATAAAACATTGATATATAACCTTATCACTTTTACCCATGATAGTTATGATAGATGAATGATAGTTAAAAACCAAGAACTATCATAGAATAACATACTGTTTTACAAGCACATAAACTCAATTATGATAGTATGATAGTTGTTTTGCAAAAAACTAAAAATCCATGCTTACAAAACTTTATTTTGCAGACTTTGGGGAAATCTCCTAACATTTGCACCATAAATCTGAAATAAAATATGATGCGCATTGATATACTTACCGTACTTCCCGAGATGATCGAAGGAATGGTAAACTGTTCCATTGTGAAACGGGCACAAGACAAAGGTTTGGCTGAAATACATTTACACAATCTGCGGGATTACACCACTAATAAATGGAGGCGGGTGGATGATTATCCGTTCGGAGGAGAGGCCGGCATGGTGATGCAGATCGAACCGATAGACCGGGCGATCTCAGCGTTGAAAAGCGAAAGGGATTATGATGAAGTTATTTACACATCGCCAGACGGGGAAACCTTCAACCAGCCGATGGCAAACAGCATGTCGATGCTGAACAATCTGATCATCCTTTGCGGACATTACAAAGGAATCGACTACCGCATCCGCGAACATTTGATAACAAAGGAAATATCTGTTGGTGATTATGTCCTGACAGGAGGCGAGTTGGCTGCCGCCATCATCACAGATGCCGTCGTACGTCTTATTCCCGAGAGCAATCGGCGACGAGCAAAGTGCCCTCTCCGACTCGTTCAGGATAATTTGCTAGCTCCCCCAGTCTATACCCGGCCTGCCGATTACAACGGCTGGAAAGTTCCCGACGTCCTTCTGTCCGGACACCAACGCAAAATTGAAGAATGGCGTCTCGGACAAGCTCAAGAAAAGGACAGCCCGGCTACGCCCCGATTTATTGAAGTAAATTGTCCTACTTCTGCTCTACTACGAAATTATAGATAAACTCATATTCATACGTGTTATTTTCCGCAGTTGCACCATTCACGGGATTGATCTTTTTCTTCAATCGTCATGCCTGTGATATAATCGCCGGTCAACGTATAGCGGAATGTATATTCGGCGCAAATATCCGTTGCATCGGAGACATTATACCAATAGGCACGGGTTGGCAGATTCTGATTCATCTTCCCATAGAGCAGGTTCAACGGAGAAATCACATCAAAGCCGACCGGTTGAAATGAATTGACAACTCGGAACGGAAAGTTCTCTGGACGTAATTGAGAATTATATTCATATGTAATCTCTTTCTGTGGCAGATAAGCATAATGCACCGCATTTCCATTTTCCCACGAATAGCGATCCACCTCACCTAGTTCTCTTACCTGATAACCCGAACCGTCCTCATTTGGCCACTGGATAATCTGCGAAACTGATTTCAGCCAATTAGAACTATAGGTGTACCTGTTTTCTACAGCCGTATACACAGCATTACTCATATACTTGTTTTCAGATTTTTTTTCTTCCTTGGCCGCAATCATATTTCCGCTTAGCGTGTAAACCGTATGGACAAAGGGATCAGTCGGAGAACCGTCGATCATCTTCACGCCACTTACGGAAATCGTCTTGTCTACAATAATATAATTATCAGTAAACTGATTTCCTTCCGTATTTAATATAATCCGATTGATTTGCTTGTCCTGGTCATAAGTGATATTCGCGTTAAAAAAAGCATTTCCGTTTTTCGTACATGTAACACTCTCGTCAGCTTGTTCAACTCAGGAATAAACGGCTTATCATCATCTCCACAAGACATAAGACCTGCCACCATCAAAAGCACACTTAAAAAATTTCTTCATCTCTCTTTCTTTTTTACTATTCGATCTTACAAAAATAGGACATTTGCTAAAATAACGGACGAAGTAACCTATTTTAAGTAATTCTACTTGAAGAAATGCAAGTAAACCATTAGCTTTGCAATATAATTTATCATAATAAATGGCTAATAACAAACATCTTACAATAAGATAAAACGTAAAGCATACAATATCTAAAATTTAATAACATGAAAATGAAACAACTGACAGTAGCAGCACTAACATTATTGCTGTCTGTTTCTTGTAGCCAAAGACAAGAAGATTATCCGTTTCCGCAATCCTGATCTCCCTATCGACGAACGCATAGACGACCTCTTGAAACGTCTGACTGCCGAAGAGAAGATCGGCCAAATGATGAATACGACTCCGGCAATCGAACGCCTTCCCGGTATACCCGAATACGATTGGTGGAACGAAGCCTTGCACGGTGTCGCACGTGCCGGAAAAGCGACTGTTTTCCCACAGGCTATCGCGATGGCGGCGACTTTCGACGACGACGCACGTGTACGAAACATTTACGATGGTGAGCGATGAAGGCTCGCGCCAAATACCATCAGTATCAAAAAAATAAAGAATATGACCGCTACAAAGGCTTGACCTTTTGGACGCCGAATATCAATATCTTTCGTGATCCTCGCTGGGGCCGTGGTATGGAAACCTATGGAGAAGATCCGTACTTGACAGAACGGATGGGGGTTGCCGTAGTGAAAGGATTGCAGGGAGACGATCCGAAATACTTTAAGACACACGCTTGCGCCAAGCATTATGCAGTACACAGCGGACCGGAATGGAACCGTCATGAGTTTGACGTAGAGGCTACTCCTCGTGATCTGTACGAGACGTATCTTCCAGCTTTCGAGGCATTAGTTAAGGAAGGCGATGTACAAGAGGTAATGTGCGCCTACAACCGTTTCGAGGGTAAACCTTGCTGTAGTAGCGACAAATTATTGATCGATATCTTGCGTAACAGTTGGGGATACGACAATATCATCCTGTCCGATTGCGGTGCTATCGATGATTTCTGGAGGAAAGACAAGAATACGCCTCGTCATGAGACGCACCCGGACGCTGAGAGCGCATCCGCCGACGCCGTATTGAACGGTACCGACCTAGAATGTGGCGGTAGCTACCGTGCGCTAAACAAAGCCTTGGCCGACGGTAAGATCTCCGAAAATGATCTGGATGTCTCCCTACGCCGCCTACTGAAAGGCCGCTTCGAGCTAGGTATGTTCGATCCGGACGAGCGGGTTCCTTATGCTCAAATACCTTACAACGTAGTGGAGAGCCCCGGAGCATGTCGCACAAGCACTCGATATGGCACGTAAGAGTATCGTTTTGTTGAAGAACAAGAATAATATGCTTCCTCTGGACAAGAACTATCAAGGAAGATCGCCGTAGTCGGACCTAACGCGGCGGACTCTACTATGCTTTGGGCCAACTACAACGGCTTCCCGACCAAGACCGTCACGATCGTGGAAGGTATCCGCAATAAAGTCCCGAACGCAGAGGTTATCTACGAGCTGGGTTGCAACCATACCGCCGATTTTGTCGTGACAGACCTAGGTAGCCACGTATCTTCCACAGCGGGACAGGGTTTCGCCTCCGAATTCTTCAACAATACCGAGTTCGAGGGTACCCCCGCCTACAAGGGATTAGCGAAAGAGCTTCATTATACCACCGGAGGTAACACCCAATTCGCCCCGAACGTGAACTTGACGAATTTCACGGCTCGCTTTACGGGTGAATTCGAGTCTCCGATAGATGGTCCTGTCGAGTTCAAACTATCCGGAAACGACGCATTCCGCCTGTATATCGATACGGCTAAAGTCGCCGAGGTATGGGAAAACGAATATGGAGCGGAAAAACTCTATACGCTAAACGCTAAGAAAGGTGAGAAATATCCCATAAAGATCGAATATATGCAACGCACGGGTAGCGCTGACCTGAACTTTACGGTAGGCGTACGCACACCCGTAGATTTCCAAGCTACGGCCAGCAAGGTTAAAGACGCTGATGTCATCGTATTCGTAGGTGGTATCTCTCCACGTCTGGAAGGTGAGGAAATGCCGGTAGACGCTGAAGGTTTCCGGAAAGGCGACCGCACGAATATCGAGATCCCGGCCGTACAGAAGGAAATGGTCAAAGCCTTGGTAGCCACCGGAAAGCCTGTAGTATACGTGGTATGTACGGGTAGCGCATTGGCATTGAACTGGGAGAACGATCATGTAAACGCTATCTTGAACGCTTGGTATGGCGGACAAGAAGGTGGAACAGCCGTGGCCGACGTTTTATTCGGAGACTATAACCCGGCCGGACGCTTGCCGATCACGTTCTATAAATCCGTAGACCAGCTTCCGGACTTCCAAGATTACAGCATGAAGAGCCGTACCTATCGTTACATGACGCAGACTCCGCTTTATCCGTTCGGTTATGGCTTGAGCTACACGAACTTTGCCTATCGGAATGCGAAGCTGTCTTCTGGCAAGATTACCAAAGACCAATCTGTCACACTGACGTTCGACATTGCCAACACCGGCAAAATGGATGGTGACGAAGTCGCACAAATCTACATCAAAAATCCGAACGATCCGGAAGGGCCGATCAAAGCGCTGAAGGCTTTCTTGCGTGTACACGTAAAAGCTGGCGACAGCCAGGAAGTCAACATCGAGCTGACACCCGAAGCATTACACTCTTTTAACGACAATACACAAACGATGGAAGTCCGTCCCGGAAAATATCAGATACTTTACGGCGGTTCATCAGACGAAAAAGCCTTAGAGAGATTAGAGTTGACAATCGAATAAAAACAAATGCCGCAGGTCTCCGGATAATCCGGAAAAACCTGCGGCATTCTATCTATTCCATAACCCTATGCATTACGCCTCCTAACCCATAAGGTTAAAGGGCGTAACCCTATGGGTCTTATCCAATATACGTCTCCATAAATTTGGCACCCGGAACCGGTGAAATCGTCACGACATCCGTATCTGCCGGAATCAGGACCGTTTGTCCTTGGTGAATATAAATTTCATTGCCTTTATTGTCACGGATAGAAGCTTTACCCTCCATACAAAATATAAACGACGAAAGAATCCAGTTCGGAGAAATCACGAACCATGATCGTATCGACATCCAGCAAATTCGTTGTAAAATACTTGCAGGCTGCAAGCTCTACAGTCGCATTCGTATGAGCTTTGTAATGGGTGCGGTAGTCCGGATACAAGGTATAGTCGATCGCATCCTTTGCCAGTTCGGTATGCAATTCACGCCCTTTGCCATCCGGTCCCTTACGGTCATAATCATATATACGATAGGTGATATTGCTCGTCTGCTGGATTTCAGCAATAAAGCAACCGGCTCCGATAGCGTGTACACGGCCCGCGGGCAGGAAGAATACATCGCCAGGATTCACCTCGTATCGTTGTAACACATCCATGATCGTATTATCCTCGACACGTTTCACGTATTCATCCGCATTGATCTGCTTTGAAAAGCCTGAATATAAGCCGGCACCTTTGGCAGCATTGATCACATACCACATTTCTGTCTTGCCAAAAGAATTATGGCGTTTCTTTGCCAATTCATCATCCGGATGAACCTGAATAGACAAATTATCACGTGCATCGATAAACTTGATCAACAAAGGGAATATGGAACCAAATTGTTCGACCACCTTTTCCCCTAACAGTTGCTTGCCATATGTACGGATCAGTTCATCTAGCGTTTTACCTTCAAGTGCACCATTATCTACAACAGAATAATTGCCCTCTACATGTGAAAGTTCCCAACTTTCGCCAATACCTTCCTGCACCGGAGTGATGCCCTTAAACGGGCAAATGTCAGAGCCTCCCCGAGATAATCTTCTTGAGGATAGGCTTAAATGTCATTGGATATAACATATTTGATTTTTGATTTATCAGATTTATAATTTATGATTTATGATTTATGATTTACGCATTGACCACAAATCATAAATTATAAATCACAAATTATTTCGCTTTCTTTTACTTTCTTCAATACAACAGCGCTGCGTGCCGGAATGTATAATTTGAGCCATTCTTTTTTCTCTTTTTTTATACAATGGATCGAATTGCGTGAAATGATGAATGGTATCATCCGCGAGCCCGAAGCCACCGAATCGGTTAGCATCGGTATTCAGAACCACCTCATATTCACCCTTAGGCACAAGGAAACCGTAATCGGCAAACGATTTTGTCGGATTGAAATTGAATACGAACACCAAGTCTTTTTTCGCATATAAGCCAAAATCTGATCCTCATCGTTATCCCAAACTTTCTGTATCGGAGTAGACTGGAAGTTCTTCACGCTACGGATCAATTCCAACATTTCACGATCGAAATCGCCTAAGAAATGATATTTCAAATCCATATTATCGACCAAATCCCATTGGCGGCGTGCATACTTATGCGACCAGCCATTTCCTTCACGCGGGAAATCGATCCATTCCGGATGGCCAAATTCATTCCCCATAAAGTTCAGATAACCACCGTTGATGGTGGAGGCCGTGACAGACGGATCATTTTATGCAAAGCTACACCCCGTTCCACCATAAAATTGTGATCATCTTTTTGCATATGCCAATACATGTCGGCATCGATAAGACGGAAAATGATCGTCTTGTCACCCACCAACGCCTGGTCATGACTTTCCGCATAGCTGATTGTCTTTTCGTCAGCACGGCGGTTCGTCGTCTCCCCACCAGATGGAAGAAGGATGCCAGTCTTCGTCTTTCTTTTCCTTGATCGTCTTGATCCAGTAATCGGGGATATTCATTGCCATACGGTAGTCGAAGCCATAACCGCCATCTTCATATTTGGCAGCCAATCCGGGCATTCCGCTTACTTCTTCGGCAATCGTAATCGCATTCTTATTGACTTCGTGGATAAGCTTATTAGCCAACGTCAGATACGCAATAGCATCACCATCCTGATGACCGTTAAAATAATCAGCATAATTACAAAATGCTTCGCCCAGCCCGTGACTGTAATAAAGCATCGAGGTCACGCCATCAAAACGGAAACCGTCGAATTTATACTCGTCCAGCCGAGAATTTTGCAGTTCGACAACAAAAAAATGAAGCACTTCATTCTTTCCATAGTCGAAACAAAGGGAATCCCATGCCGGATGCTCGCGACGGGCACCGCCCAGAAAATATTGCGTGTAAGATCCATCGAAACGTCCGAGGCCTTCTACTTCGTTCTTGACAGCATGACTATGTACGATATCCATAATCACAGCAATCCCCATACTATGAGCCTCGTCTATCAACTGTTTCAGTTCTTCCGGCGTACCAAAACGGGAAGATGCGGCAAAAAACTGCTGACATGATAACCGAACGAACCATAATAAGGATGTTCCTGGATAGCCATAATCTGAATGGCATTATATCCTTCCTTCGCAATACGGGGCAGCACCATACGACGGAATTCGTCGTAACTGCCGACTTTTCTCTTCATTCGAAGCCATACCGATATGACATTCATAAATCAGCAATGGAGAGACATTAGGCTTAAACCGTTTATGCTTGAACACATAAGGTTTCTCCGGATTCCATACTTGCGCGCTGAAAATTTTGGTATTTTCATCTGAACGACACGCCGTATCCATGCAGGGAATACGTTCCCCGCTGCCTCCTTCCCACTCGACTAGGAGTTTGAACAGGTCTTCATGATGCAGCAAACCTTCAGCAAGCGCAATCTCCCAAATGCCATTGCCCAACCGTTGCAACTTATACCGATCGTCCTTCTTCCATTCGTTGAAAGTCCCGATCAGATATATAGCAGTAGCATTGGGTGCCCACTCACGCAAAAACCCATCCACTCTTTGTCTTATGCAATCCGAAGTAGAGATACCCGGAAGCCATTTCCGACAACGTCTGTCTGCCGTTACCGGTCAGGTTCTTCTCTTTGTTTACCACGTATTGATACCGTCCTTCTATCGCCTCTTTATAAGGGGCAAGCCAAGGGTCATTCTTTATTAGATTTAGCGACTCCATGATTTTTTGAGATTGGTTTCGCACAAAGATAGAAGAAAAAACTCACATATAAATAAAAAGTCCGTCGCAAATGCATAGGCTTAAATCAATTATCCGAAGAACTCCGTTTGTTCTTATTCAAAATCAATGTCGACGGCATTTTTTGAAGTGCCTCTTTACGGTGTTCGGATACGTCGTTCCAAGTGTTGTAGCCGATCAGCATAAAAAGTTATAGCTATTGAACAATCCCGGCGTCAGGTCTTTATCCGGTAACAGCTGGGTTTGTGGGATGGACGAGACGAAATCCCAAAGCTCTTTGAGAATTTGATCATGTCCGGGTGTTGTGGTGGACATCTTGGCTACAATACCGACAGAACCGTGAGTCGCTTTCAGCAATGTCCTTGTATAGTCGAGCAGAAAGAGATCTTCTTCGGAACTGATAACCACCAACGTATTGGTGGCCTTCACGAAATTTCGGTTAATAAATACACCGACGTCGCAATTACTGCGGGCAATAAACATCTTAGTCTTATCTTTCAGCAACGCACCAGGATAAAACCAGGATTCGGGAGCTTTGAAGCGTTTGAAATAACGGTTATAGAAGGAAGTACGGTAACGGGTAGCCGCGATATCGTCCGGCGAGTCGCTCATGGAGATGCCGGAACCGACCAGCAGGAAGTCAAATCCTTCGTTATTGACAATGTCGCAAATATCCTGTCCGGCGTTATTCGAAACCTCATAGCGTGTATGGATGTGCATACCTAATTTTTTTGGCTCCATACAAGATCGGTCCGAAACTCACTTCCTCAAAATTATCCGTATGTAACGGATTGACATCGGACCCGACGGTCAGGTGAAGCGCCGTCAAGTCCAGTTTGTTCTTTCCACGGGCAAACATCTGGTGAGCCACATCAAGCATAATCTGTCCATTTCCGGCACGTCCGAATGAAAGGAGAACCTTAAATATCCCGTCGGTCGGTTCCACACAAACCTGATGTTCCTTAATCTTTTCACGTGTCTTGAAACACAATTTAATGAAAGAAACCAACGGGATTGTCATAAAGGTCGTGACCAGGGTCATCAAAACCAACATGACGAAAATAGAAGGCGGCAATATCTTCATCTCATAACCGATCGTCAACACGACCAGCTCCATCAGACCGCGTGTATTCATTAAAGCCCCAATGTAAAAACTGTCTTTCCAGCTTTCACCGACAAAACGAGCGGAAAACAAAGCTCCCCCGAACTTACCGATAATAGCCACTACGATGAAGATTCCACACATGACCCAAAGTTCCGGTGTGTTCAGCAGACCGATCTCCGTACGCAGTCCGGTCGAAACGAAAAAAAGCGGCAGGAAGAGCGCCAATGACACGTCTTCCACCTTTTCCGTCATGATCTTGCGGAATTTGATGTTCCCTGGCATGACCACGCCTGCAATAAAGGCGCCGAAAAGAGCATGCAACCCTAATATCTCGGTAAAATAGGAGGATACGATCAGTAACAGGAACATCAGGGCCACCAGTGCTTTGTCAATCACTTCTTTATTATGGTATATATGCCCGATCATCCGTAAGAAAGGACGAACAGCAAGAAACATCAAAAAGAATGTACAGAATGGAGAATAATATATTGTAAACGGCACTCAGCATACTGCCCGCCTGAGCGATGGCAATCACGACGGCCAACAGGCACCAGGCAGTAATGTCTCCGTTGGCAGCACTTGCCAAAGAGATGGTTCCCAAATGTGTTTTGGTCAACCCTTTTTCCTGGATAATCCGGGCCAAAACAGGAAAAGCCGTGATACTCATGGCAATCCCGATAAATAGAGCGAACGACAGGAATGGTGTTCCTTTATGAGCATAAGATCCATAGACATAATAGGCAGTCAGCATACCGAAGAAAAACGGCACGATCGTACTGGTATGGCTGATCAGGATAGTTTCCTTCAATTTTTTGCGAACTTCGCCGATATCCAGTTCCATACCGATGGCAAACATGAAAAGGATAAGACCGAATTGGCTTAATATGGTGATATTACCTAATGACTCGAGTGGAAAAAGAAACGCAGATACCCCCGGCAGAAGATGGCCGAGCACGGACGGACCGAGTACGATACCGGCTACGATTTCACCGATGACGGTGGGTTGGCCGATCTTTTGAAACATCCAACCGAACAAGCGGCAGACAATTAATATGGTAATAATTTGCAGAAGAAGGATTCCCATCGACGACTGGATATGGTGAGTAACCGAATCCCAGAACACAAGAAATCCCTCCCCCCATAGTTTGGGGGAGCATTTTTGCATGGTCTGAACGGCTGTTCCGACCTGCTGGCTTTCTCCTTCTTTGACTATGAAATACATGAGTGAGCCAAAGACCAGGATCATCATCAAATAAAAGGCTATGCTTTTTTTTGTTCCTTTACCCATCTGCTATCTCTGATACGGTTTCTTGCAAAAGTAAGAAAATGAATTAATATAACTCCTTGTGTGATGAAATATTTTACTGGCGATTTTGTTTTTTTGCAAAATGTCAGATTTACCTTCTTCAGGTTCGTCTGTATACGTCCATTCACCGGATTAGAGGCCACAAACTTATGATAAATATTTATTTTATAGGAGGATATTGCCTGATTTGGATTTAAATATTTCAATTAGATACATCTTAATATATAATTGGGCATAAAAAAGCCACTAAAGCTGCACGATCCAAATAAGCTTTAGTGGCTTTTACAGTCAAGGTCAGCTATATTTAATTAGTATGTTGTCTTTTTATTCAAACCCTGCATGCACACCTTTGATGGAAAAGGAATCCGCTTCTCGTTTTTTCTCTCCAGTATACATCCATTCGATAGTGTCTTCGTATGTCTTGCCGTCTTTGCTTGCAACGGTCTTCACAATGTTCTTTCCGTCTGCCAAGGTGACATTGTCTATAATATAATGTACGTCTGTATAACCTTTACGGATACCGGACAACTCTTGGCCGTTCAAGAAAACTTTAGGTTCTCCGATATTAGAATAAACGGTGATAGAAGTAACTTTCTTTTCGCGATCCACATTCCGGCGCTGTGTCAAGTACAAGACAGGATCTTCACTCCAGTTCGCCTTGTACCAGAAATAAGAGTCTTTCTTCGTCTTGCGGTCAAAAGTGACCATGCCCTTCATGTTACGGGCGGGAAGATCGCCGCGATTAGCCAGCGGAGTAGCAAAATCGAAAGTGTTCCACAAATAAGAAGCAACAATATACGGATGCTTGGCGATCACGCTCCACTGGTATTCGTGTGTCTTCGTCTGAAAAGTTTCCGGATAGAAAGGTTTCGTCCAATTCAGTGAATTGTCCAGATATTCGGTCTGATGGACAATGTTGGCGTCGGCTCCATACTCCGTCAGCATCAATTTCGGTCGGATAGTTCTTTTCCAAGCCTTCTACCCACGGTTCGATATCCTGCAATTTCTTTTCGTACCAGCCGAAATAACGATTCATTCCCTGTATGTCAGCATTCAAGTTGACCGGATGCTCCATGTGTCCGTAGCCATTTACCGAAACAGTGTAACGGTCGGGGTCTTCCGTCTTCGCAAGATCATGTAAGGATCGGGTCAATTCTTTTGTATATTCGTGCGGATGATAGACTTCGTTATGTAGCCCCCAAACATAGATGGACGGATGGTTGAAGCTCTGGCGGATCAGTTCGCGGAGTTGGTTACGGGCGTTCTCGGCTTCCTGTCCGGAGACACGGTTCACAAAAGGAATCTCCGCCCAAATGATCAATCCTAAGCTGTCACAACGCGAATAGAGGTAATCTGATTGCTGATAATGAGCAAAACGGACGGTTGTCGCACCGATATCCATAATAGTAGCCAGGTCGAAGTCATGATTTTCATTCTTCAACGCACTACCCAGCCCCCCACCAGTCCTGATGGCGGGTAACGCCGTACATCGGATATTTCTCGCCATTCAGATAGAATCCTTCGCCTGCAACAATCTCGTATTTGCGCAAGCCTAAGGGCTGTACCACTTCATCTATCACTTTCCCATTCCGGATCAGGCGACTCACGATCTTATACAAATAAGGGTTCTTCCGCCCTTGCCACAAGGTAGGATTCTTGATCTTGAAATCGGCTTCGAACGACTGTACGCCCTGCGGTGTCAGGTCAAACGAGCGGCTCTGAGTTGCTACCAGTTTCCCTTCTTGATCATAAATCGTGTTCTGTAAGGTGAGCGGAGCGGTTGCAACGTTCCATTATCCAACTTCACTTTAAAAAAAAAAAAAAAAAAAAAAAAAAAAAAAAAAAAAAAAAAAAAAAAAAAAAAAAAAAAAAAAAAAAAAAAAAAAAAAAAAAAAAAAAAAAAAAAAAAAAAAAAAAAAAAAAAAAAAAAAAAAAAAAAAAAAAAAAAAAAAAAAAAAAAAAAAAAAAAAAAAAAAAAAAAAAAAAAAAAAAAAAAAAAAAAAAAAAAAAAAAAAAAAAAAAAAAAAAAAAAAAAAAAAAAAAAAAAAAAAAAAAAAAAAAAAAAAAAAAAAAAAAAAAAAAAAAAAAAAAAAAAAAAAAAAAAAAAAAAAAAAAAAAAAAAAAAAAAAAAAAAAAAAAAAAAAAAAAAAAAAAAAAAAAAAAAAAAAAAAAAAAAAAAAAAAAAAAAAAAAAAAAAAAAAAAAAAAAAAAAAAAAAAAAAAAAAAAAAAAAAAAAAAAAAAAAAAAAAAAAAAAAAAAAAAAAAAAAAAAAAAAAAAAAAAAAAAAAAAAAAAAAAAACACTTTTACATCCGCTTGCTTGCTTTTGGAGACATTTTCTTCTGGGTGATGTAGACACCGGAAGAAGCACAATCGGTCACACAGATATTATAAGGATCTGTCACGATCAACCAAACCGGACGGTACATCCCGCCATAAACGCCGAAAAGCACATGATTGATAGGAATCACGTCCGGACGTGACGCATTGTCGGCTTTCACTATGATCTCGTTATCCGCCCCCGGTTTCAGCGCCGTACCGATCTCGCATGAAAAAAGCAGAGTAGGCTCCTTTATGAGTTGTCACAAGAGAACCGTTCACATACACCTCCGCAACAGCTCCCACACCTTCGAAACGCAGGAAGACGCGTTTGTCCTTCAGTTCAACAGGAAAGAAATAGTGCTTTTTATAGTAGGCAGGTCCTTCATAGAATTGGTCATACTGCGTCTGCATATCTTTTGCATTCCATGTGTGAGGAATCTCGACCTCGGTCCATCCACT
>VOFJ01003061.1_pt1 | contig 14325 bp, 27 predicted proteins | sample 5384081 | NCBI WGS metagenome assembly VOFJ01 (sample SAMN12384729, study PRJNA508395) | human gut metagenome | isolation source: healthy gut I | host: Homo sapiens
GGGACGGTACGCGAAGACGCTTGCCCAATTGATTGCTTCATTCTTTCCGGGAGAATCCGAGGTGAACCGGAGTTATATGACAGGCTGTAGCAGAATGACATTATAAGCACCTGCCACCATTTTCTCTTAAAATAATATCTCAGATACACACCAAATGGCACTAACAGCAGAATATTGAAAGCAATCTGCCAGAAGTCACCACATTTGAACAGATTAATATATGTTGCCGGATTCGATAAAATAACATTCGCAGTAGCAATGACTCTTCTTACCGCATCAAATGGCACTAACAGCATACATGCCGAATCCGGTGTCACTGAATCAATCGGAGGCAGCGGAAGCACTGTCATAAAATATGAGGTAAGCATGTAGAATATAAATGTGTACACAACCCCTGTTCTTATTACAAGTATCGAGCCATATTTATGATATTCGTATATTATGTATGCTGGCAGTGTGAAAAGCACGGCAAGAACCGGGAACACATAACATGCCCGAAATTATCGGTTTCAAATATACCCATTTTTTATCTCCAATCAACATCTGTGGCATTCATTGCCTTTTTTCTTTAAGTGTCGCAAGTCTCTTAATTGCTTCATTAAGTGTATCGTCCTGTTTTGCGAAATGAAATCTCACAAGATTATGCACATCTTCCCCTGAAAAAGCTTGAACCCGGCACTGCCGCCACTCCAACATACTGTGCCATCCATTCACAGAATTTCACATCATCTTTAACGCCGAATTCACTCACATCAACAAGCACATAATATGCGCCCTGTGGGTCTGTGTATTTTAATCCCAGCTTCTTAAGGCCGCCTACAAATACCCTCTTTCATATGTGCATAATGTGCTGCAAGCTTCTCATAATAACCATCACCAAACTCTAATCCCACAACTGCTGCCTCCATCAATGGTGTGGCTGCACCAACTGTAAGGAAATCATGTACCTTCTTAACTCTGTCAATTATCTGTGGGTTAGCAATAACATAACCTAATCTCCCAGCCTGTTATTGAGTATGTCTTAGACAGTGAATTGCACACAATTGTTCTTTCTCTCATGCCCTCAAGCGCCTGCATATAAATATATATGCTTATTAGGTGCATATACAATATGCTCATACACTTCATCTGTAACAACATATGCGTCATATTTCTTCGCAAGTTCAGCAATTGTCTGCATTTCCTCCATTGTAAACACCTTACCGCATGGGTTGGAAGGATTACACAGAATTAATGCCTTAGCACCCTGTCTGAATGCATCTTCTAACTTTTCCTTATCAAAATGAAATTCTGGTGGAACTAATGGAACATATATCGGCTCTGCACCTGAAAGAATTGTATCTGCGCCATAATTCTCATAGAAAGGCGAGAATATTACAACCTTGTCATAAGGATTAGTAATACTAAGCATTGTAGCCATCATTGCCTCTGTACTTCCGCATGTGACAACAATCTCTGTCTCAGGGTCAATCTTAACACCAGAAAAATGTTCATATTTCTTAGCAACTGCATCTCTGAAATTCTTAGCTCCCCCATGTCAATGCATACTGATGAGGACCTTCGCCTGCAACTCTTTGCAAGCCTGTCTGTTATAGCCTTTGGTGGCTCGAAATCAGGAAATCCCTGCGATAAATTAACTGCACCATATTTATTAGCAACTCTTGTCATTCTTCTGATGACAGAGTCTGTAAAATTTGCTGATCTGTTACTTAACTCTTTCATGTCAATGTGTCCTCCATTATTTAAGTATTTTCATAATTTCAATGCCATTTATTATATCACTGTTCACAAAATTCTCACAAACTTTCCAACTCATTTTCACATTTCCCATTTAATATTAACAATGTCGAAAGACAACAGACAAACTTTTTCATAAAAAAGATGGCTGTCTAATCTCCCAATACAGCAGCCATCGGATGTTTGAAAAACATTTTTCCCCCTCATAAAGAGAGCCGGGATATACGAACTTCAACCCCATTGTCAGTCCGTATATCCTGGCTCTCTTCATATTATTCAGCTATGTACTCCCTGACTTTCTTCTCACTATCGAGTCTGCACGCAACAATCGTCGACATAATCATGTAACGCACAACACCCTTAGCGATTTCTTCCTCATAACGGCACTTCATATCGATGGGATATCCCGATACAAGAAAATGTATCTGGTATTTGTCAGCATGTCTTGATATAAATGCACTTACATACAATCCATTAAGAACCGCAGTGACAATCTCATCATCCGTCACAGCTATGTTGACCTTATATCCCGGTGATGAAAATGAAACGACACCGTCTCTGTTATGAAATCTTCCATCTGCAATCTCCGCAATGGAATAATCTTTCGCATGGTTCATCATTGCCCCAAGCACCGGCATCTCAATGTCATTATCAATTATATACTTATAGCAGTCTGCCGGAGTATTAAACATTTTCCTTCTCCATCTCTTCATTAATAGTGTCTTCTGAGGCTGCCATTGCTGCAAGAGTCTTCATCAGAAGTTCATCAAGTTCCCATCCAAGCTGCTCTGCTCCACTCTCAATTACTTCTCTTGAACATCCTGCAGCAAAACCTTTACTCTTATATTTCTTCTTTAATGACTTAAGTTCCATGTCCTTTGTGCTCTTTGATGGACGCATAAATTGCGGCCGCCCATATAAGTCCTGTAAGCTCATCTGTTGCAAAAAGCACCTTTTCCATCTCATGTTCAGGCGCAACATCTACAGTAATTCCATATCCATGTGAAACAACTCCGTGAATTATATCATCAGATACACCACCAACCCTCTCTGAGTAATTCTGGTGCTTTGATACAATGCTGCTCTGGATAAAGTTCAAAATCAATATCATGAAGAAGTCCTACGATTCCCCAATATTCTGCATCATCACCGTAGCCAAGTTCATTAGCATACCATTTTCATGACTGCTTCTACCGTAAGCGCATGCTGAATATGAAATGGGTCTTTATTGTATTTCTTAAAAGTAATTCAAATGCATCGTTTCTTGAAATGTATTCCATCATTATGTCCTCCACTATTGCTGTATATGATAAATCTTTAAATTTCGTAATCCATGCATGATGCGATTGCTGTGTATGGTCTTACTTTGCTGTCAGCAACTTCCACATGCTTCGGATGTACTGCATAAACCTTTAAGCTTTCAACATCATCAAATGTTGTATCCAACATTACATCTGCTGTTGAGCTTGGAAGGCACTCTGTTCTTACCTTTACCTCAACGAGCCCCGGAATCTGTCCTGCCAGTCCTTCAAGTCCTTCTTTGATTCCTGCCTTAACCTGCTCTTTTTCTTCTCCTGCAAGCTCGTCCTTTAATTTCCATAAAATAACATGCTTTACCATAATAATTGCTCCTTATCTAAATAAATATTTATACTTGTTCATCTGACTGTATATGATTAACTCCACCCCTTTTTCTTTCTTCCGGTGGATACATATCTGCGTTATTAACTATATCGCTTACATTCTTTTTTTAGTAAATAGAAATTTGCAGATTCTGTCCGTATAAATTTTCGGCCACATCAAGCTGCTCATCAAAATTCTGACTTACGCTCTTGCTCTTAACTTCTGATATCATCTGATATATATCCTGTTCCATTGGATAATCCATTGTTGTATCTGACAGAAGCCCTGCACCATTATCAAACACCGGACAATATTTATAATCACCTTTTCCATTCATCAAGACAGCAAATATTATGCATATGCCTGTCTCATTTAGGAAAAAATGCGTCTATTGTAAATAGTCTGCATATATACTCACCCCAATTATTAAGACCTGTTATATTCTTTATAAATTTACAAGAAATTCAAGCCTTTCCTTCACATCACTCATATGCCACAAAACACTTGTAAGACTTTCATTATATACATTTTTAAATAGTCTCTCCAATGTAATTATCTGCCAGTCTCCATCTATAAAAGTTCTGCTCCTGACACCATTATATATCTGTCTTTTATATTTAATCTGTTCTAGTTCATATAAAAACATACTCGTCTTCATTAAGATTAGTATACTTTAATAAATGTGATATAACATATTCCGCTAACCCTTCATATCCGGTATAATCAGCTTTTTATACCATGTACCTTCGTTTTCCCATTTTAACTGATTTCCCTTAGATGACTGTCGGGTATTGGTTCTTATATTCTGTTCAAAAAAAGTTCGACCATAAACATTCCTCCATCATCTACTTCTCTATTCTTATCCAGAAATCATCCTCTGCCATACGCCCCTGCGTCTTTTTCTATTATCATAAATGTGTCATAAAAAAACGGAAGTCCGATATCCTCCAGCACAAGCTTCATCTTATCTCTTGTTCTTGGAAAACATCTTGACTCAAGGAATTCCTTTATAGTCATTGTAATCAGGATTTTCATTAACACCAAATGCACGAAACATCAGCTTGTCTGTATAATTCTTTATTCTCACAAGCTGCTTTGCGTCATCAACATCTATCAGTGTACAGATGTCATCCTTATACATATAAAAAACATTCTGACAGGAAATTCTTTCTCGGGTATAATCAGTCTGTTCACATAATCAGGATAATCATTAATCATCTTAGAAAGTAAAACAATTGGACCTGTAATCTTAGCATTTTCTTTTTCCCATCGTTCTATTGTCGGTTTCGATGTTCCTACAAGACTGGCAAATTCTTTCTGTGTCAGTCCAAGATTCTTTCGCAGATTCTTAATATCCTCAGATGTAATATAATCTTTTTAATGCAAACATTGTGTCACTTCCTTTCAGTCCTTGATAAATAATGACTTTTCATAACCCAAGTGTACCATGTACATTTTGTTGTAAATAAAAAGTCGTCAAAATGATGACTTTTATTCATAATAATTCCATCATTTTAACGACTTTATTCATATAAAAATATTTCTCACTTAAATCAGATAGCCTCCCAAAGCCTGTGCAATATCCGCAATCGATCCTTCTTATCCTCAAGACCACATGAGATACGGATAAGTCCTGCTGGAATTCCAGCGGCTTTAAGCTGCTCATCATTCATCTGTCTGTGTGTTGATGTTGCAGGGTTAAGGCAGCATGTTCTCGCATCTGCTACATGAGTTTCGATAGCTGCAAGCTTTAAATTCTTCATAAACTTCTCTGCAGCCTCTCTTCCACCCTTTAACTCGAATGAAACTACTCCGCAGCCGCCATCTGGCATGTACTTCTTAGCTGTCTCATAGTACTTGTTAGAAGGAAGTCCCGGATAATTAACGAATTCAACCTTATCCTGCTTCTCAAGAAATTCTGCAACAGCCTGTCCGTTTTCAACATGTCTTGGCATACGCACATGAAGTGATTCAAGACCAAGATTTAATATAAATGCATTCTGTGGAGACTGTATACAGCCCCTAAAATCTCTCATAAGCTGCGAAGTACATTTTGTTATAAATGCGCCTTCTTTACCGAACTTCTCGGCATATGTAATTCCATGATAGCTTTCATCAGGTGTGCAGAGTCTGGGGGAACTTTGTCTTGCATGTGCCATCCAGTCAAACTTTCCGCTGTCTACGATTGCACCGCCAAGTGCAGCTCCGTGTCCGTCCATATATTTTGTAGTCGAATGAGTTACAATATCTGCTCCCCATTCAATTTGGTCTGCAATTAACTGGTGTTGGGGAATGTATTATCAACGATAAGTGGTACACCATGTGCATGTGCCATTTGCAAACTTCTCAATATCTAATACTGTAAAGTGCAGGATTGGCAATTGTCTCACCAAATACTGCTCTTGTGTTGTCCTTGAACGCTGCATTAAGTTCTTCCTCTGTGCAGTCAGGGTCAACAAATGTTGCTTCAATTCCCATCTTCTTCAAAGTAACATCAATAAGGTTAAATGTTCCTCCATATATAGAAGATGATGCTACTATATGGCTTCCAGCTTCGCAAATATTAAATAAAGGAAGAAATTAGCTGCCTGTCCTGATGAAGTAAGCATTGCTGCACTTCCACCTTCAAGGGCTGCAATCTTAGCTGCCACATAATCATTAGTTGGATTCTGAAGTCTTGTGTAGAAATATCCACTTGCTTCAAGGTCAAAAAGTTTTCCCATATCCTCACTTGTATCATACTTAAATGTAGTAGACTGGATTATAGGAATCTGTCTTGGTTCACCATTTGGGAGTATAGCCTGCCTATGGACGCATTTTGTGTTAATTGAATAATTATCCATATTTCCCTCCGGCTTTATATGTTTACATGACATGAATTATATCACAAACTCAAAGCATATAACAGCACATTTTAGAAATCGGCTACACATTTATTAACATAATATGTTATGATATCAATTATGCTATTATCAGTTTTTTAATAATATTGTATAATAATTAAGAGGTTTTATTATGAATAATCAGTCAGCGACTATGAACACAAAAGATAATCCGCTTGGATATAAAAAAGAATCCACTCTGCTTGTTGGTTTTGCAATTCCATGCATTATTTCAATGCTTGTGACAGCGCTTTACAATATTGTCGACCAGATATTTATCGGTCAGGGAATCGGCATGCTTGGAAATGCTGCGACTAATATTGCATTTCCACTTTCAACAACATGTACAGCTATATCGCTTCTTCTCGGTATAGGAAGTGCGACTAATTTCTCGCTGTATCTTGGTGCCGGTGAAAAGAACGAATCTGAAAAATATGCCGGCAATGGTATTGTGCTTATGGCATTGTTTGGAATATTTCTGTTCCTTGTAACCACTATATTCTTAACACCTATGCTTAAATTCTTTGGTGCAACTAAAGATGTACTTCCTTATGCAAAGGCATATACAAGAATCACTGCGTTTGGCTTCCCATTCTTAATTGCAAACACTGGTATGAGCAAGCTTATTCTCGCAGATGGAAGCCCACGATATTCCATGATATCTATGCTTGCTGGTGCCATAGTAAATACTATTCTTGACCCATTGTTTATCTTTGTCTTTAACATGGGAATGACTGGTGCTGCTCTTGCAACAATTACAGGCCAGATAATTTCATTTTCAATCAGTCTGCGTTATATGTTTCATTTTAAGACAATTAAACTTAGCAGGGAAAGTTTTATTGTATCTGCTGCCCACTGTAAGAAAATATTTATTCTTGGAGCAAGTGCCTGCTTTAATCAGATTGCAATGACCGTTGTACAGATTGTTATGAACAATACGCTGTCACACTCCGGCGCACAATCTGTATATGGCGGTGACATTCCTCTTGCCCGCGCCGGAATTATAACTAAAGTTAATATGATTTTCATGTCATTTGTTATCGGAATATCTCAGGGAACACAGCCTGTTATAGGTTTTAACTATGGTGCAAAAGAAGTACGCCCGTGTAAGAAAAACTTATCTTCTTGCACTTGGTGCAGCTTCTGCCCTGTCTTTAAGCGCATTTGCATGCTTCCAGATATTCCCAAGACGGATTATCAGCATATTTGGTAACGGAAGTGACCTGTACTTTAAATTCTCTGAAAGATATTTCAGAATATATATGTTTCTGACAATTGTGAATGGTATCCAGCCTGTAACTTCCAATTTCTTTAACTCAATTGGCAAATCACAGCTTGGTGTATTCATGTCGCTTACAAGGCAGATTATTTTCCTGCTGCCACTTATCATTATATTTCCTATATTCATGGGAATTGACGGTGTTATGTATGCCGGACCTATAGCAGACGCTGCCGCTGCTATCGTATGCGGATACTTTACTATAAGAGAATTAAAAGAATTAAAAAGCTGGAAATCGATTTAACTAAATGTTAAAATATAAGTTATGCGTGTATTTGTATATTTAACGGATTATTTTTAAAAGGATTTTTAACATGGATAATTTTAATGCTCGATATGAGAAAGAACTTGCCTATCAGGAAATTACCTCGAATAAATACACTCTTTACGGTATTCTGCTATTTATAGGAATTGAATTACTGATATGGATTCTTAATATAATTGGATTTTTTTTGAACTTGATAACCAGATAATGTCTGCTGTTATAGGTTCATCTATTTACAGTATATATAGTTACCGCCAGCCTGCATGATGCCGCAAAGAATTGCCCAGCTTACATATCTTAAAGAAACTGATTCTTTAATAAGGCTTTTCAACAAGAATAAATACAACGAAATGGTATCAATGTATTATCCTAATGTAGATAATATTACTGTTATTTTCTGGGATCTTAACAACCTGAAAATTATTATGACACTTATGGACATGAATATGGTGATAAAAGCACTTTCCGCACTAGCTTCTATATTATACGCCAATTCAGATGAACAATGCCGCCGTGTTTACAGATTTGGTGGTGATGAATTTGTCATGATAATTGATAACCCACATAACGGTGAAGCTGACCGAATAATATCTGCTGTTAAAGATGAACTTGTGAAATGCAGTTATGATATTTCAATAGAAATATCAAGTGCTGTCGGTGTTGCATCCGGCAACGGAAGTGATATTATTGAAATAGTAAAAAATGCTGACTCAGCAATGTACGCTGACAAACAGCTCTACCACCATCGGTGATTGTGAAATACTGTATATGCGTTGATTTATGCCGCCAGCTTAACTGCTGGCGGTTTTTCTGATTTTTTTGGGGGACGGGTGGTAAATCATGGCTTTTATGAGAAGAGGCTTCCTATAAGAAAATAAATATATCTCATCTTATAGGCTGATTTTCCCTCTTACGCTGTCTAAAAATGTGGTTTTGAAGTTGAATTTCCTATAAGGTTCATGATTATAGTTACTTTATAGGTGTAATTTGCGACTGATATAGTAGTTGATGTGATTTTTGACCTATAAAGGCTTTAGATTTGCGACTACTGATAGGTATCATATGTTTTCAATCAACAGTCTTAATATATCTTCTTTTTGTTGTTCCAACACAAGCTAATAACTCCTTATTCACTAATTCATTTAATAGTTGTCTTGTTCTAGGACCTTTTAATCCAATCTTCTCTGCTATCTGTTCCGTACTATATTCAACGCCCTATATCCATATTTGTTAAAATCTGTTTGTGTCTTGCTGATAAATCTGACCTATTCATGTTTTTTGAATCTGCTGCTTTTTCTGCTAATTCTTCATCAGATTCCTTTTCCATCTTCATCACAAGCATTATGAATTTAATAATGTATAGGGAAGTAAAAACTTCCTCGTGTATCAACCACGAAAAAAGGGTGGTACCCAAAAGTACCACCCTACAGACCATAAATCTATCCTACATACTCTAAAACCGACTATTTTCTGCCAAGAATCTTGGACATTCCTGTTGCCACAAAAAAAGATATACAACCATATTAACTACTGATTTAAGAAGAAGTCGCTTATTTGCCGTTGAAGACTAATCCTGCTGCAAAGCTGCCTGCTATTATTGCACCAAATACAACATATCTAATGTCATGAAAAGTAATGTAACAACTGCACCAACAATTCCTTTTACTGAAATAACCTTACATCTGTCAAACTTACTTTTCATATTGCCAAATATTGCACATGCTATTATTGGCATGATTGTCTTTATTATAAGTGTTGGAACTGCCCATACTGCAAATCAGTTAATATATCTGCCATCGCAGAACCAATTCCTCCTGCGAGTGCGCCAACAACTGGTCGAAGAAAAATGCACATATAAGTATTACGCTGTCTCCCCAAATGTGCATATCCCAAAGGAATAGGAATCTGTACCACCATTGTTGCAACACATGTAAGTGCCATAAATACTGCTGTTATACACATCTGTGTTACAGTAATATGAAATCCTTCTTTCTTAATCCCCTGCTGTACTAACTGTGTCTGTTGTGCTTTCCATTTTATCTGCCTCTATATCAACATACTTTTAATTGCACATAAGAATAACAGATAAAAGTGACATGTGTTACATTGTCATTTTGAGTTAAATTTATATGGTCGAGATTAAGTTATTATTACCCTTATTTACATAATAACATCTGGTTCCATATATTGTTTTTGTTTTATTCAACCCACTATGTACAATTGTTTTACTAAAATTATATCTTGCCATATTTATTATCCCTCAGTTAATCTTATTCTCAAAATCCTGTAACTCATGAAAAATCCCATCTATATAAACAGTTGTATCTTCCACTCTATACAACATAAAAATATCTATGGAATTTAAAGGATATCCTTCTATATCCTAAACTTCTCAATTTTTCGTTATCACATAATTTTAAACTTCCTGTGACCTCTGCTAATATATCTTTTAGTATATTCAAAATCATCAAGCAGACTTCCTGCTGCCTGCTGATTTTTTTTTTCATATAAGATGTATTCAATATACTCTTGCATATTTTCTTTAGCATCATTAGTAACAACCACTTTATATGCCATACTTTGTCCTCATATCTGCAACAAAATCACCTGCTTCTGAATATTCTCCATTCTTTGACTGATCTCTTGACTTTGCTAATCTGTCGAGAACTTCCTTTTCCGAAATAGCAATGTAAGGATTAGCTGCCACTTTCTTTATCTCAAATGGAAATCCATTATTAGCAACTGCCTGTGTTAAAAAACATTCTTATAGCCGTTGTAGTATCTGTTCTAATTCTTTAAATAAATTATCTGATTTAATCTTCAAATCGTCATCCACTCTTACTTGAATCGTACTTGACATAAAAACACCTCCATATTCATATAGTATACTATCTTAATGCTATATCATTACAAATGTAATATATCATAACACATTTATATTTTTCAAATATTTATGCTATAATAAACAGACATATTACGCACCACAAACAAGGAGTCACATTTTATGAAACCCAAATCAGATTTAAGCAGACAATTATATGAATTAATGCTGCAAAGAGGTTATGAGGAAAATTTCTGTGATATTGTCACTAGAATCTCAATACTGATTTCACTGCCAGCCGCATGATTGGTTATCTCTATCATTATGACCACCCTCCTGTTGAGGAGATAGCTGATGAAATGATTTCCATTCTAAGCGACAGAAACGTATCATGCAGAAAAAAAGAGCTTGAAGAAACTAATCTAAGGTGGAACATTTTTTCTGCTCCATTTGGTTTAACGATGAAGAAGAGGAAGAATAGACTGAATCTATTCTCCCTCTTCTTAATCAATTCATCCATAAGCTCTTTATAAGCTGAGGCTTCAAGCGGAAGTTCTACTTTTATGCCTTTGCATGCTGAATAATAAGCACTGGCACACAACATGAGTGAATTAATCCCTCACTACCCCTTAACTGTCAGATAAGACTCATCACCTTTAAGCACCGCATTTGCAAATTTCCAAAAATAACTGTGCATATGGCTCAGATGCCTTCTCGAACTGTATAGTTTCCTCTGCAAATGTCATATTCTGCCTTGAGTTGACTTCTTCGTTCTTGATATACTCACATACATCTCTGTGTTTGTAATAGTGAGCGTGTCGTCTTCCAGAAGAATTCTTGCCTTCGTTCCTATAATCTCAAGTCGCTCTTCGTGGCAGGCTTCGCCTGTGGATAGTATAAAATGTGCCTGTCTTTCCATTGTCGTATTCCATAACAATAGTAGCCTCATCATCTACTATAAAGTCGTTGTATTTTCCAAATGGAATCGCTGCAAAAAGCTTCTGTGGCATTCCAAACAGGTACTGATACATATCAAGAAATATGCTGTCCCTGATTGATAAGTGCTCCACCGCCTTCACCTGCAAAGCTGCTTCTCCATGAGCCAGATTTATGATAGTATGAGGTTCTTAAATATCGTGAATTAATAAGACATACCCGCTTTATATCTCCTAATTCACCATTGTCTATCATCTGCTTAATCCTGATGTATTTAGGGTAAAGCCTCTGGTGAAATATCATTCCATATATTCTGCCACTTTCACTGGCAGCCTTCTGCATTGCAAGTGCTCGCCAATATCTGCCCGCAACCGGCTTGTCACATAACACTGCTTTTCCCTTTGCAAATGCTTTCAAAGCCAGTTCTTTATGAGTTTTATGAGGAGTTGCTATAATAACTGCATCATAACATGATTCTCCTGTCTCAAATAATTCTTCTGCACTCCTGAATATCCTTGCATTATCACCATCAGTATTAACAAGTGATTCGCCCCATTCAATAAGTTCATCTCTTCTTATAACCACAGCTGATAATTTCATATGGAACACACTCGCTGTACTGTACATACATTACCGAAACCCAATATTAAGCTGCAGTAAAGCTCCATAGGGTCTTTCCGTCTTGTCGCGGGTAACCGGCATCTTCACCGGTACTACAATTTCGCCGGGCGGGTAGTTGAGACAGTGCCCAGATCAAATTACACCCGCATTCGTTGCGGGTCGGAACTTACCGACAAAAATTTCGCTACCTTAGGACAAGATTATAGTTACGGCCGCCGTTTACTAGGGCAGCAATACGTAAGGCAGCTCAAATTCTCTGTACCCTTGGCGAACTTGGTAAACACATCCCAAAGGTCGTTAGACACACGAAAGGTTATAATGCCAGTGCGTTTTTTATATTTTGGGTTAGATATAAATCCGCACTTCCACCATTCCTCGTCATCTTCGTAAGTAAAAAAACGTCCTGCCAAAGAATCGAGTGCGGCTATGATTTCATTGTAATCACGTCCGGAAAAAATAACGTCAGATACATGCATTTGTGCATCAACATCCCAAAGTCCATGCTCAAACTTGCGTTTCGTGCCTGCATAATCTTTCAGTTTTACTCCCTTTAGTTCAGCTTGGCACGCTTCCAGTATGCGAAGAACTATTCTTTGTTCGTGTATGGACATGTCTTGCTGTTTTGACCATGTATATACCCATGAAACAACAACATCTTTATTCTTGGTAATAGGTAGTTTCTTTTTCATAAACGATTGATTTGCTGCAAATATACACAATCCCCACATTAAAACAAAAAAAGAGGGGTAAAACTCCCAAAGTGTGGGGACTAATTTACTTTTAAACTCCCAAAGTGTGGGGACTAAACTCCCAAGCAATACGTAATAGGAGACAACTATCACGATCTACCTGCGGGAGGATGCCATCATGCTCCGGTGAAACCGTCATCTTCTTTTTAAAAAATATTCAAAAGGAAATATGGCATTATTTCCAAAGATTTGGAATGTATTATTTCGATTTCTCTCGTACTTATCTTTTACTGCGTCAGTAATCGAACATGACATTATTTGGTGGTATCACATAAATACCGTATTCATTCTTAAAATGTTTGTCATAAATATGGTAATAAATATTCCGGTAATCATTATCGACAAAGGAAGCCATGATTCCTGTCGGGTTGACTCAGGCTCAAATCGACAAAAGCATAACTTGTGACACAGACTTCCATGTCGAGGCCCATCCGCTGTAGATACCACGCATAGTCACTGGGCACTGGTCTTGCATGGTCACATGGCCCATTTCCGGCTTCACTTGCTTCTTCCTGCAATGATTCTGATTAACATCAAAATTGCTTTCATTCTGTTTTTCATAATACGGACAATATTTTTCAGGTTTTCGCATTATTTTTTGCTTCATCGGTGGTGACGCAAACTAACAATAATGAATTATTTTTTTGGTATCATATAGTTTCTCCGTTTAATTTAATCCATAGATGTCTCCATAGTGGCTTCTTAATATGACTAACTCATATATATCTTACAACTCATTAACCAATATCTTTTCAAAGGCTTGTTATCAATCTCAAGCCGTGCTTCTTCCTTATTGCTTTTACAAGATTATCGCGCTCCTCAACAAATCTTTGAACCTCTGGAAGAGCGCCAGAAGCCACACAGCGTCCACATGCCCATGAGCACCAATTAACGGGCTGGGCGTCGCTTTTTTAGATGGGAAGAAATAGGTCTGCTGCTATTTTATAAATTTCAATACGTAACGCGCGTCCACCAAAAATTTTGCTTTTCTCGGCTTACTCCAGCTCTTTATTTTAAATTTTTTCAGATGTTCTTTTTCAATTTCTCCATTACCATAGATCGATAAATAAATTTTTATTCAGTCAATTTACTTAAAACTCTTATAATGATTTCATGATTCTTATTTTTATTTTGGGAATTTTTGAACGAATGATTCAACTTTGCGTAAGGCTGACAGAAAAACTGAATCTGCAATTTAAACTGATTATCAATGAACAGCAGCTTAAAAATATTAATGAAAATCAGGAAAAAAGAGCTTTTTAAATGCCGCGATGTACTTTAGCACCAAATATGGCGTATATTTTGAAAATAAACTAGACCTTGGGGATCTGAAGCATAGCTCTAAGCTTTCGCTATACCGAGCGAGTGCAGGGGTGATGTTTTGGTTGGTCAGAGAAATTTAGCCCCAGATG
>VOFJ01002057.1_pt1 | contig 14305 bp, 27 predicted proteins | sample 5384081 | NCBI WGS metagenome assembly VOFJ01 (sample SAMN12384729, study PRJNA508395) | human gut metagenome | isolation source: healthy gut I | host: Homo sapiens
AACAACCATTCTTCCAAATCGAAAGACCACGCCTCGCCCGGACGGGCGGTGATCTGCACCTCTTTTATCCCCCTTCTCTGCCGGCATCTTTCCCGGATCGACCTCTATTGGCGGTATTCATTTACCGTAATACGTTCATCGGAAATATCTATACCGACCAACGTCACCTTCATTACATAATGGTAGTTACGCTCGATATTGTAATTATTCATTCCATCACCCGGATAAAAAAACGGAATACAACATTGTTATATGTCACTCCCCCTGCACAGCCGTACCCGTCAATTCGATATAAGTAGCATTTGTCACCCCCATACCGATCTTCTTTTTTTTTCTGAGTCGATTGCGTTCCCATCACTGACAATACCCCGCCATATTCTCGGTAGAAACCAATACATGGTAGCACCGCCTCTATCCGCTATTCCGGTATAATCTGTATATGTCATACCTACCAACTGGTTTTCAGGCACATCAACCTGCATTTTTCTGCGGAACCGAGTTCAATGTCACAGTATTAGAGTAAAAAGTAAACCCCTCTCCGGCGATCGAATAAGTAAACGATATCTTAGCCACCATACGGGATAAATTCACCCTGATATCCTTTACTCCCCCTTCTTGTACTATCCTGCTCCACATCCTGTCATTCCACACAGATTACTTTGGGGTAATCCGGTTTCGGTCGAAACATACGTCAACAGCAACTTTTTTCAAGGCAGTTTCGGTTGCTATCTCTCCCTGGTCACCCATATTAGTAACGAACCACACATGAGATTCTGAACCTTCTCTATCATGTTTCAATTTAATATTAAGTGTATTGCCTGTTAATGAAGAAATATATTTAGCATACAAAAAGCTTACCGCCAACATATTGCCCCACCCAGACACTGGCAATCTTACTTTCCTGTGCCTCTTCCAGCGGAGTAGCTGCACGAGTACCGATCGAATCCGATTCCATAGTGCCATCGGCAGTAAACAGTATGCTGCGGGTTACCGGTATATGGTTTGCCAGGACATTCAGATTAAAACCGGCATCCACTTCTTTCAGCGTAGGCAAAGGAATATCATCATCCACGTCTGCCCTGTGTACAACCGACTATCCAAAGTAAAACCAAACAGCCAAACAGGCGAATCCAATGTTTGTACCTTATTTCACTCATTTGTTTCATTATATCCTGTTTTATTCTATTGTCATTTTATATCCGCAATTATTGACCACCGCCAACTTCCCCATCAGTCCACACAATTTCTTTCCAGCTTGCCACAACAAACGAAGTTCCTATTCCTTCATTGATATCCGGGTCAGGATAGGTTCGTCCGGAGCTCCTACATTCGCATCTGTAAAGAAGATTGTCTCCTTCAATCCAGTACTGTCATGAACAGGGAGCTTTCGTTGTTCTTCATCTCCAGGGTGAAAACATATCGTTTACCTTCATCGAAAAAGATATTTTTTATCGATCGTTGCTTTCAACGTCGCCGTTTTATCATCCCTCTGTACTTCGATCTCCACATCAAAAGGTTCCGTATTTTTAGGAAGAAGTATTCCTTTTTGTCTTGTTCAAACCCAGATTATCGGCATCAGGCTCCACGGGTTCAAATTCTTCCGAAGCAAATACCACTTCCGTTTTATCTCCGGCTTCGCCACCGGTGCATGGAATACCGGTATCTTCACCTACTATAAGAGCTGCACCGGACGAGGATATTTTTACTTATGGTCAACCCGGTTGCATACAGTCGGGTGAAAGGGATCACATTCTCTTTGGATGGAGCTACATTGAATACTACTAATGCACATTTACGACTGAAAGTCGCCAAAGTTACCAGACGCGAACTTGCCGATATAGTTACGCCACGGACAAAAAGATGTCATTACATCCTCTTTATGAGGAATATCTGTTATCTTATACGTCCCATCAACACTTTTTGTCAGTTTCCTTGCCGGAGAAACAGCATAAAAATCATACACTCCTCCCCTGACAACCATGCCTTCGGCTTTGCCATCGACCGGTTTTCCCGTATCGTCTACCGAACAAAGTGCCAACAAACCGTCGGCCATGACCTTATAGGTAGCTTCAACGGTGGGAGTCGTCGTAGAAAACGGAACGGGAGAAGCCTCTACCCCTATGCTACTCCTGTAATAAGCAACAATCCGTATAGTTGAACCTTCCGGCAACGGAGTCGGAGCCGGCACTTCTGTGTCTTCTGCACGCGTCAGCACAGCAGGTATCCCCAGGTCGGGTTTAACGAATCCGACCTCTACCAACCGGGCTTCCTCCGGTACAATATCTTCTACCATACCGCAGGCAACATCCTGTAAGCAGTCCGGCCAACAAGAGTTCTGGCAAAAATAATCGTGTCAACATCCGTTTCATTTTTCTCATTTATTATTCGACAGGAATATCCACTGAACCGCCATCGTTCCAACCGGCCACTTTCACATCTGCTATCTCGATCCCTTGCGGCGACATACGGATATTATAGATGTAGTTGTATCCTTTTTTCCCAACTGGCGGTAAATGTTCCGAGAACGTCACTGTCGGCTCCCGGAACCATATTAAACGTACGACCGTCATCGAGTGTCAGCTCCAGAGATACCTACATTGCTGACAGGAATAACCAGACCAAAAAGCCTGTACCGGACTTCCGACGCTACGTCTGTACTGGTTCCTACCACGCGTTTATCACCTCCAGCCGTAAATTGCAGCAGATCGACAGGCGTTATTGTTCCGGTTGTTTCACCCGTTACCAGACTCAATTGGGCGGCAGCAGACTTTTTGAATCCTCCGTTACTTTTCAATACGATTTTAGCCACCCGACAACCGGCAAAAGAAGAACCTGCATTAACTCCAGTACACGGAAACTCACTTTTGCCAATGCATGATTCATCGTCAAAGAAACCTCCGGATGCCAACGATCTACCTGATCCGCAGCCGTGCAATAAAGGTAATCCTCCTGGTCGGTTTCCCATTGCACATCCGTTGCTGCATCTACCGTTGCGTTACCGTCAGAAAAGTAGAACTTCTGCTCGTCCAACACCTTTACACCATTCATTAAAAGAGCTTTCGGAATGCCTGCGAGCAGAAACACTCTTTTCTGCCGGAGCATAGCCATAAACTGTCCCTTTCTCCGAATACAAAAGAAGCGTTTCCTCTCTCCTTCTGCCAGTTCCCAGAGAGGAGGACTCCCTGCCGGATTGTATACGAACTGCTGGCTACCGACAGCGTTGTTGTATAAAATCTCCGTACCACTACTATTCTGTTTCGTCACGCAAATGCCTATCCGGTCAGCGGGTTCGGGTTCCCTATTCGTTTCCCCGGGGCCGCCCGTTACGACACTTCTCGACTCTACCTCCATCCACATGCCCAGATTCTTCACTCGAAAAGGAACACCCTCTTCCGGATCGTCGCCACCAGACCCCGGCAAAACGATCTCTGCCTCTGTACACGCAGTACACAGTAACAAAAACACAGGTACTAATCGGTATAAGAATGGTTTCATGGGATTTTGTCTTTTTTATTATTAATGTATTACAATGAAATATCCGGTTGTTCGTCTTCCACCCAGTCTTCCCACAGTTACATCCATCACTGTCAACTTATTACGGCCGGCAGAGAACGTATCGATGCAGTTGGAACCCGCCGTCCATTCATGAGCCGGCAGAGTAACCGTATATTCGACAGGCGTATTACCACCCTCCTGGAGGGTTATCACTACATCGATTTCATTATCGCCAAAACCAGCTATCGGATAGACGATTGCACTGACTTTTTAGATACGGCCTGTCCGGTCGTAGTTTTATCTCCGATAAATACTTTGTCGCTTTGTTCTCCCTCCTTGATCTGCTTCATCAGGATGTAATTCGTAATTGTACGGCTAAGTGCTCCGGTGGTTGAATTATCGCTTATTGCGCCATCTGCCAACGCCATCTTGCCGGTTCCGGTTTAAAAAAAGATTGGAGCTGTTTTGATGGTTCTTGATTTCAAACTTCGTAAAATTCACATCACATTATCACTCAAGTTGCCACCATCGTACACACGGAAAGATACCATCGCCATGGCATGCTTCATGGCCAGGTTGATCAGGTAGCCGGGGTTATTCGCATCGGTATTATTCGGGCCACTCTCCGGATCGAAAGGTATCTGCCCTTTGGCACGGCCGTTGTTTACATTCCGGCCACCCTCCGTCCCATCAAAATACAGGTAGTCTTTTTCGGTTGTTAAAGACAGGCTTACCCCCTTGTTTTTTGTTAACTGACCATGAAGTGGCATTCCAGATTTTATTCGCATTATTTGCCGAAGCATCCATCTCTCCGCTAGCAATAACTGTGATCGGGATTTTAAGATCGGATTCATTGCTTATACTTAGCAGGCTACTCAGTGCATTTACATCATACGGATAATAAGCATATACCTTACCTACCGTTTCTTTCAGATAATAAGGCTTTTCATTCTTGGGGTCATAGCTAAGACCTTTCTCGGTAATCGAAATCCAGTTCTCACCTTTTTGCATCTCCCATATACCATACATGAGGGGCCGGTATAGCCGGAACTGGATGCATCGGAAGAATACCAGTCAGTTGCATCCGAGTTGGTCACCACTACTCCCAGACCGGGAGCTGTGTTATAATCCGTATAGGTAATCGCGCTGCCGCTCACCACCGATTTCGTTGCCGTCCTCGTTCCGGCTTCCACTTTCAGGTTCGGGTTGATACCCAGTGCCACCTGGCCGTCACCGCCACCCGGTTCCGGCTCTATTCCTGTCTCTGTTTCCGAGCAGCTTACCGCTGTCACAAGGGCTATCAGCATGACCCACTTTGTCGTGATCGTTTTCATTTTCATTCGTTTTAAAAGTTTTATTTCCTGTTTATTCATTCGTATTTTATCATATCGGCATCTCCCCTTGTTCATCCTCCATCCACGCTTCCACACTGACATGCGTGGTTTGTATGTTGGCTGCTCCGGAGAAAAAAGAGCGAGACGATATGGCTTTTTACCGGTTTGAAAAACCGCCCTCTATCCGGATGAAAAACATCGGAGAGGGTTTCTTTCTGGTTGCCATTGCCGTCTTTCGTTGTCGTAATCCGAAGATGGAGCAGATGAGCCGCTGTCCCGTCCACCGGGAATGCCGGAAGAAGGAGACAGCCTTGTGCCTCAGGAGGCGATCCGTCGGACGCTACCTGAGGGATTAGCAGACCGGCAATATCCTGCACCGGGAGGGTCTTTATATCTTCCGCTACGGATATATCCGTCAGACGGGGCGTTTCCGCTGACAAATCCAGTTCCTGAAGGGTATGTACATCTGCCGCTTCGATCCGTTTGTATCGTTCCCCCATGCATCGGCTCGGTCACTATAACAGACCAAGCGGACCTGAGTCAGCAAATGACGGAACGTACAGGTCGTCACCGGAACATAGCCGTTTCCCTCGAGGATTCCCGTTGCCATGATATCCGTCGTTCCGTCTATGCAGAAGGTTACTTTGCCCGTTCCTGCATCGGTTGTCGGCTCCCCCCTTCGCCGGATAATAACCGTGCAGGCGGATATGACGGTCATCCGCCGGGTACGACTGCGACTGGGCAAATACAATCGGGCGGTTCCCCCTTCCACCCTGACGCACAGCCTCGTGTACAGCCCACCCACTGTATGCACCCATTGAAACCGCCGATTCATCCTGACGGGCAAAGCTAACCTTCAGATCCTGTTCATAGCCGAGCCGATTATCCCGCGCGTCGACGCTCCGATCGCACCTTCCAGGCAAACTACCGTTTCCGGAAGCGGAGGCGGTATAGGATTGCTGTCCGAACAGGCGGCAAAGGTCCCAAAGGATGGCGATGGATATGAATGCTGCTACTATGAAGTTGTTCATGACTCTATGGTTATTCTCGGGGTTACTATTGTACTGCCGCCGTTTCCTTTACAGCCACGGGGCGATACCGGATTCTACCGCTATTTTTACCGTCCTCCGTAAAGGTGAGCGTGATCAGATGCGGATAGCCTGCTTTCACTCCTTCACCGATATTCGAGACTGTGACATTCAGGTTTTCGCATTCCCATCATATGTTCCTTTCACTTCCAGAGAGACAGGCAGACTCTCCGTTCCCATATTGGCCGTCGGGTAAAGCAGCAGATAACCGGTTGGCGGAGTTTCGGCATCTAAAGCAGAGATCATAGAAGGACAGTTCTTAACTGTCAGTGTCTGGTCGGCCGTACCCGTGACCGTTAGTTTAGCTCCGCTTGTTTTATCCAGCGATAGCTTCAATCCCGTGGCTACATTTTTTACTTTAATGGAAGCGACCGCCGTCCATCTGCTGATCGCACCAGCTGAACCAACACACTTGAACTGCAACTGGGTTAGCAGGTGGCTGAAAGTAAAAAGTCTCGAACTTATCGACCAGCGAACCGGTCTGCACACCTGTCACCATGATGTCCTCGTCGCCCGTTATAGTGTAAGTGACGCTGGTGGGGTTGACGGTTCCGCTCGGTTTCCTTGCGGGGATAATAACCAATCAGGACAGACTCTCTCTCTTCCGCCAGATAGATTTGTTCCGGCTCAAAAGTCAGCGCCATATTACCCGTACCACCTGTACGGACTGCGTCGATAGAGGTCCACGCAGCACCCGTTGCACCGGGGTTATCCAAACGGGCAAACGATACTTCCAGGTCATTCGTATAACCACCGCCGATCACCGCACGGGTAGCCTCAGCTATTCCGGCATTCACCTCTATTACTTTAGCCGCTCCATCCGTCACCGGCTCTTCCATGTCGGTGCAACCTCCTACCAGAATAGCCACCGACAGACTCATAATAAATAATTTCCATCTTTCCATATTATACCAGTGTTTTATCGTTATTATTACTATCGTTTTCATTTCGTTTCAAGGAGTAACCACACCCGAACCGCCGTTACCCAGTTTCCACTCCTTCAGCGTGATCGTCAAACCGGACATTTCATCATAGCGGACAACCAGATCCAGTATCACATGTGTCGTAATTCCGACAGCGAATGCCTCTTTCACCTCATTCGTTATATCCGTGGATGAAGTGATTTCCTTTCCGTCTGCCAGTGTCATCGTTAGGATCAGGTCGACCATTTCACAGCTTTCCTCACCCGAAGACAATCCAAACAGGTTCAAGGTTGATGTATAAATGCCAGGTCCGGTCTCTTCCGGCTCGAACGTCATAAAGGCCCGCGTATCGAATAGCGGCTTGCCGGAAGGTATATGAACCCGTGACGAAACACCGGTCAACCTTCCCGACAAGACCGCCGGAACGACATCATCCTGATCCCTTCCTGTGACTTTTTATATTCATTTCCAATGTACGTACAAGATTCACCACAGACAATTCCTTTGCCACGACTTCTTCTCTGCCACCCACCTCGATCAGGTCTAAACCCGCCCCGTAAAGGTTACCTGGGCAGGCTATCTGCACCGATGAAGATTTCAGGGAAGAAAGCCGCTGAGCCCTTCCGCAGGCTTCCTTATAACCCTTCTCCATTTCAAGCGTGCCCCCTGTACACCCCCTGTTACAGACAGCTACCCGGTAACAACCCGAAGGCAACGTACCTTCATACCCCCGAAACGTCCCCCGTACGGATAATCGGACTATCCAAACCTTCCGGATAGAAATACCACGTCGTATTCTCCGGGCAACCACTGTCAGGGCGACGAAGCAGTAAACGTACTTTTCCGTTCTTCTCCCAATCCTCGTCCGTCATACGGTATGCGCAGGATAAGACCGCCACAATCCATACGGCATATATCATCCAACCCACCAGTTGCTTTATACGATATTTCTTATTTCTTTTATTCCTTTCCATCTTCCTATCTGATTTGAAAACGGTACGACAAACTGATCCGAAGTCCCAGCATAAATCCCGTCGAGGCAAAACGGGTTTCCAAATAATTCCGGTCATCCGGCGCGTCATAACGGTATTTCTTCCCATCGAAGACCGAACGGTAACCGGCACGTACACTCAGCCCCATCCCCAAACCTCCGGCCAGGGAGAAACGATACCCCATCGACAGGCCCGCCGACCAGATATACAGGGTTTTGTTCCATAGACATTTCTTCTATCCTTACAGACCCGGCTAGCTGTCTTTTTACCTCCGTTCTCCTTCTGTTCTTTAATTTCTGCTTGTAATCCGGTTTCTGCAGAAGCAACCGTTTTTCCGATTGTCTCTTTATGCTTTGTTACCCTCCGCACTGTTTCCCTGGTTGTTACAGTGGTGGCTAAAGCAACGTCCTGTTCTTCTTTCCATTTACTATAGCGTACTGTATCCGTCACCGATGCCAGCCGGTAATCTTCCAATTCCGTACGGTCGAAAAGAGGATCGTCGATACGATAGACTTCGCGGTCGTAACAACCAGCTTCTCCACGACGGTACAAATCCATAAGGGATTGCGCCGTACTCACCGATAGCTGCCTTTACGGCTATCGGATAACGGCTCTCACTGTAATAGATCGAGGTGTTGGCAAACCACGGAAGCGGACGGTATACATTATATATATGTATCTGATCGCGATAGCTGCCGCTACGGTCGATGTAAAAAGCGACACAATCATGAGGGATATCGAAACGGTTTTTCAGATAGACACGGATACGACTGGCACGCAGCGAAGCTTCGTTCACCACTGCATCCTCTTCATAGCCATAAGCATCCACATGTGAAACGATCAAAGAGGTGGCTGTCTCCCTTTCAGCAGACGGTTGCGGGGAGGCATCAGAAGTTGCCCCATACGCTCTAATTGGTAAGCGTTATCGCCGTAATCAGCCAGGAACAGGTCGCAGTTTTCTTTGAAAGAGAATAAAAAAGATTCCGCCTTATGATAGGTCGTTGTCTGCGCAGTCACTTCCCGCCAAACCAGGCTGAAAAATAACAACAGGCAGAACGCTTTTTTCTCTTTGTGATCCTTTTATCCTATACATAATATTATATCAATACCAGTCTTTGATTTTTTCCGATTTACTTCTAAGGTGCCCCCTTATTTATATAATAAGGGGAAAGATAAAAAAGCACCTCGGTTTTGAGGGGATTTAATGAATTTTGCCCCTGGGATATTTTGGATTGATGTCTTATTTCAATATTTTGTGGAGTAAAAAACATGTAAAAATGAGAACAGTTTTTTCAAACGGATATTAATAAGACAGCAGTCTTCACCCGCCTTATGTCTTATTCTTTGAAAATTATGATTTAAAGGTCACAAGCAGGGGAACTGGGTTAATTAATACAAATTCTATATGTTTTTTTTAGGATTTTACCCAAAAGCTTTGTTTTTCCATAAGATTCTTCCTATGTTTGCAGAGCATTCAAACTCTTTTTTGCGAAATCCACAAGTTGTAAAGGCTTGGATATGAAACAAAAAGAGAGGAAATTACCTTATTATATAAATAAGGATAATTTATGCAGCCATCAGTTCCTTCACACCTTCAGAAACCCTTTTTTTATTTGCTTCTCCTACCTTACCTGCATCAAAAGCAGACAAGTAAATGCGTGTCCATTTTCTCGGAAGAATGCCCCAGGGCTTGGCTGATGATAGCGATCGGTATCCCCAGATGATAAGCCGCAGATGCCCAGCTATGGCGAAAACATAGGGATCGTCAACTTTGCAGATAAACCCAATAAGACCTGCACATCTGCCAGATATTGATTTTTCCTGTACCAGACATTGTTTATACTGTTCATGCGTAGCTCCCCTCCTGTAACACAGGAAAAAGATATTTGGAATCCGCCCGCCTGTAACGATTAATCAGTAACTGCATAGGCTCCGAAACTTCCATCTCGATCAGTGCACCTGTTTTTTTGCCGGCGATACGACAACACTTTTCCTTCTTCAACCAGGTTCTCCCTCCTAGACGACCGATATCCGCAAAAGGCATACCGCAAGCCAAAAAAGAAAACAGGGCCATATCCACCGCCAGCTTTTTCTCCGGTTCTTCTTCCAGATCAAGTGCAGCCATCTGCTTAATCACTTCCACCGGAACCGCCCGTTTAACAGTCTCCTCCCGTTGCAACTGCATCCCTCGAACGGCCGTTCCTCAGGTCGCCCTTTCCACCCCCGGCAAGCACGGTTGTACATCGCCCGTAGATTACTAATATAACTATTCACCGAATTCACACGCAATTTCTTTCCCTTCAAAGTACAAGAAAAAAACTCCTGCACAACATCCTGCGTCACATCTCCCAGCAACCCGTTCTTTCCTCTCTCACGAATGAATGCTGCAAAATGATTTCGGGTAGCACGATACAAATCGGCCGTGCTTTTCATCCCCATTACTACGCTTCTGCTTTTTCCTGCTCAAGCATCAGCCTGCAAAAAATCTTTATTTCTCATAACTTATTCCTTCTTTATCGTTATTAATCAAAAGATAAAGATAAACATTCAGGAGCTTGCAGATTGTTCGATTTTCGCTGTTTTAGCTAACGGCACTATCTCTAAAAAAGCATGTTTCAGAAAGAAAAGTCCTATTCCCACCCTCATTTCCGACCTTCATTCCTAGCCCTTACACAGATTCATCACAATGATTCTTCCCAATCATCACAATACCTTGTGGAAGTCATCACAATGACTCCATGCACTTATCACAATGAACTGGACTAATCATTACAATGAAATTTTTAACATTACAAAATATTAGGAAATTTACTTCGTGATTATCGCATAAAACGGGGTAATACACCTTTCAGAAAGCTGGGAAGGTATTTTCCGGACAGTTTATTTTCTTGTAACAGATTGCTGCTGGTTTTGTCCTATCTCTGTCATCTACTCTAAAACATTGCAATGATTGTATTTGCAACTATCTAAATGTCAGCACCAAAAAGAAAATTCCCTCAATCCGTCATTATTAAACTTCGGATTGAGGGGATAAATGCTTTTGAACTGTCCTTTACCTTTTTATATATAGCAAAGAAAGAGTATATGAATTAACAGAATGTCAAAAGGATATAAATTCTAATTCTGATTCTTCAAACAATAGATAAGAAATTCTCTATACTAAATTAGTATAGGTTTGATATTAGGCTTTGCATCTTTGATGTTGAAAAAAGGCCGCAGCACTCATTTTTCTTTTGAACAAGTTGAGCATGTATCTATATAAGTTACTTTCAATCGGAAATAGATTTCTTTGCAAATTTGTATAGTGATGGCTTTAGTAAGCAGAGTGGTATGTTAAAAAATAGAAACATCCAGGTTCCACTCTGCTAAATTTATGACTGCTTTTTCAATCTCCACCAAATAATCAATCGGATCAATCCAAATTTTATTATGATTTTTTAATAGAATATCCTGTATCTTCCAATCCCATAAATGATATAGATGCGACGAATGGTAAATTTCTCCAAATAAATTCAGACAGTTGTGGGAGTCTTCGATAATTCATTTTATTGATAACAACTCGTAGTTCTATATCTGCTCCAATATTTTAAAGGTTGTATAACCCCTTCATTGTTTCTATATATGAATCTTTTTACTTGAGTTATCGCATCATGTTCTATCGAAAAAATCTGAATGCAATGGAATACCAAAAACAAAAGATTAGAAAATTCAACAAACATTCTAGTATATTGAATATCCGAGAATGCTCTTCCATTAGTCAGTATATGTATCAAACTATCTGATAAGGAAGTTCTATGTATTTAATTAGATGTACTAATTTTCTTGTAGTAAAGTAGGTTCCCACCAGTGATTCCAATATCTGTTAGACCATTAGGAGCATTATCTATAAGTCTTATATTCCTTTCAAAAAAGAAATCTATATCATCCCTATTCAATGGCGGCTGTGCGCAACATTAAACACCTGTTGTTACATTGAGAAGTAACAAATAATGAGTTGTCGTTGGAATTTATATCAAAATCCATTTTCATTTTTATTAATCCATTGTTTGAATATCGGCATAACCCTATCATACTCATTCTGAATCAAAATAAAACAGATAGGTGATAATAGTTTTATGCTTTTTACAAAATGAGGAAGTAGGACGAAAGCCATACATATCATTTTGGGGTAGAATAATTTCGTACTGGGTCAGCACCACAATAAGATTGAAAAGCACAATCAGCAACATCCTGCAATAAACTCAGTTCCCGCGTTTAAGGCTATTTGTTGAGCTTTTTTTTTCCATAAAATAGATTTTCATACTTATCTGTAACATGTCCTAGCCTGAATGTATAATCATGATACTCTGCTAACCTCCTTGATTCGTCAGATGCATAGACATAACCATCATAATTATAAACAACAACACTATTTATTATACCAGCAGGAGATTGCAAATCAACAAATCCAGTTGTAAAGGGAGTAAGCATCTTACGCAATAATATAGCCGTAAACTCTTCTACAAAAAGTCTCCTCGGATATTGATATCAATAATATAGTTTAATGCCAATTTATAAAAGGTTACAAAATTCTCAAAATACAAATCCCAACTTGTATTATTTAGAGCTAAGCCATAAGGATTTAGAGGACGAAGAAATATACTATTAAAACCATTTGATAAATAAATTATCGATAATTTCTTTAGGATAATTTAATGACAACTCCGATGTGGTCATTAATGCAGAGACTCTATCTGTTCCTAAATAATTTCTAGCTTTTACTTATGCCTTCTATTACACGCTTATAGCTATCAGTTTTTTCCTCTGTTGTGATTGTGTATAAAGGTTGGACCATCCAAAGATGTTGAAATAAGAATATTATACTCTTTTGCACAGGCATAATATTTCTTCCGTTAAATTTACAGAGTTTGTACATAGAACATATGTTATCTGCTTTTTTTGTACTTTTCATTTAATTCTACTGCTCTTTCTACAGCTTCTTTTGTAGTAGAAGAAAAGGTAAAGAAAAGGTTCACCTCCTTGAAATTCCATTGTGATAGAGTGTGATGGACTTTGAAACATTAAGTCTATGGCTTTAAATAGACACTCTTCACTCATATCATATTTAGTCTCACTACTCTCTTTACTAGATGCTTGACAATAAATACAATTTTGATTACATCTCAAGGGTCAAAACAAAAATATGTAATGATGTGAATGAATCGAGAAAGGCTTTTTTTAGTCCTCAGCCTTGTCGCCATATTATCTATTAATTCAGGTATGGGGTGTTCTGATATAAAAAAGTTAACAATTAAGTCTTTGTATATATCTTCTTTGTTTATTGAGTTGACGATTGATTATTCTTTCAACAGTACCTATTGGAGCAAATATAAAATTCCCCAACTCATTGACTAGTAATTTTGTTCTCCAATTTTTTCAAATTGAAATGGTAATAAACAATAGCGATTTTTCATTCTAATACTATATTAAAATCCTCAAAATCATCATTGTTAGCGAAAGCTTTTTACATATAAGATGTTACGAATGTCTTTAGTTTCATGTATAATCAAATCTCTATTTTTGTAATCTATTAAGTCTTGATTGAACTTACTAGTTAGCTGTTCAAACGTGTAAGAAGTTTTTACAGAGGATTTGGGTTCAAGAGTTATTTCGTATATACTGTCACTTACTTTATCCCAGTAAATAATAAAGGAGTCTGCGTACCAATACAACGCTTTTGTTATTACACATTCACTAAAGATATTTGTGTCAATTGTAAAACAAAACTTATTTTCAGATTTTACTTCAGCTTTAACCATAATCGATAATTATTTTTTCAAAAAAATAAACAGTTTGAGTTTCTACAATGCCATCTGCATCTATTCCTATTGCTTTTTGAAAGTTAATTACAGCTTTTTCAGTTTCTTCATCAAAGATAGAATTTCCTTTTTTATTAGATTTCCTGATAAATATCCTTTGTCTATTAGAATATTCTTGAGTTGTGTCACATCGTATCCCTGCATCTGTTTTTAAGTACGCGATCCCCTAAATTGTATTTACGAGAGTTTACATTTACAGTTTCATCATTTATTTGTTCTATACGCTTATTAATTGTTTCAATTGTTTTTTACCAACAATACCGTCTACAACCTGATTATGATCATTCTGAAACTTTTTGATTGCATTTTTCCAAATTGGTAGAATATACGACATCCCCTGAATAATTTTTTTTCTATATCGGATTCTGTAATGTATCTTATTTTAAGTAATTTATTCGCTAACTCAGCTACATCCTTACCCGAAACACCACTAACAAGGGTTCTTTCTCCCAGTGAGTAAGTTGTTTTTGAATAAGTAGTTGTATTGGTTTTATATGTTGAAGAACTAGAACTTGAAGAAGAAGAACCGCCATAACTTCCATAACTACTTGATCTATGTGAAGAATGAGATCTATGTGAAGAATGTGAACGGTGACTTCTATGCCCTGCAATTAG
>VOFJ01002784.1_pt1 | contig 14302 bp, 17 predicted proteins | sample 5384081 | NCBI WGS metagenome assembly VOFJ01 (sample SAMN12384729, study PRJNA508395) | human gut metagenome | isolation source: healthy gut I | host: Homo sapiens
ATATGTCAACACAAAGCGAAGCGGCGTTGGAAGCCGGATAGCCACACTCCGACAAATGGACTATGAGTATGTCCAGATTGTCGAGGAAGATAATCTTTATGTTAATTTCAAACGTCAGTTGGAGATTCATAACAAAAACAACTGGCGGAAGTTGGTCGTACTTCATTTACGGATGAAGAGTTTGAGAAGATATTAATTTATCTTGAAGGTGGAACTCGCTTTGAAAAGGCCAAAAACTTCGTGACCTCTATCCGCTTGATACGGTAAATGGACAACGGATTTGGGTGGAATTTCTCAATCGTACCCAATGGTGTCAGAATGAGTTTCAGGTCTCGAATCAGATTACTGTTGAAGGGACGGAAAAAAATGCCGCTATGATGTGACTATCTTATCAATGGTTTTACCATTGGTTCAAGATAGAGGATTAAAAGCGCAGGGGAGTAGAACTCAAACAGGCATATAATCAGATACAACGCTATCATAAGACTTCGTTCCACGGATTGTTCGACTATATTCAATTGTTTGTTATATCAAATGGTGTCAATACCCGCTATTTTGCCAACAATCCTAATAGCGGTTATAAGTTTACATTCAATTGGACGGATGCAGCCAATCATCCGTTTAATGAATTGGATAAGTTTGCCGTATTCTTCTTGGAAAAATGTACGCTTGGCAAAATAATAGGGAAATATATCGTGCTGCACGAGGGCGACAAATGTTTGATGGTGCTTCGTCCTTATCAGTTCTATGCCGTAGAGAAAATTCTAGATCGTGTGCAGAACTCCAACGATAACGGCTATATATGGCATACAACAGGAGCCGGAAAGACATTGACTTCGTTCAAGGCTGCCCAACTTGTGTCAGAGTTGGATGATGTGGATAAGGTTATGTTTGTTGTTGACCGACATGACCTTGATACTCAGACTCAATCGGAATATGAAGCGTTTGAGCCGGGAGCTGTGGATAGTACTGATAATACGGATGAACTTGTGAAGCGACTTCAAAGCAATTCTAAGATTATCATCACTACCATTCAGAAACTCAATGCCGCAGTCAGCAAGACGTGGTATAGCAACAAGATTGAAACTATTCGCCACTCACGTATCGTGATGATATTTGATGAGTGTCATCGTAGCCACTTTGGGGATAGTCATAAGAAGATTATGAACTTCTTTGACAATGCTCAAATCTTTGGCTTCACGGGAACACCTATTTTTACTGAAAATGCGGTAGATGGGCATACCACTAAGGAGATATTCGGAAATTGTCTTCATAAATATCTTATTAAGGATGCCATAGCCGATGAAAAACGTGCTTGGATTCCTTGTGGAGTATTATCACGGCAACGAAGTTGTTGACAACGACAATCAAGCTCGTATGGAGGAAATCGCCAAGTTTATCCTTAACAATTTCAACAAATCCACATTCGACGGAGAGTTTGATGCCTTGTTTGCTGTGCAATCCGTGTCGATGCTCATACGATATTACAAGATATTCAAATCGTTGAATCCGAAAATCCGTATAGGTGCTGTGTTTACTTACGCTGCCAACAATAGTCTGGATGATGAACAGACCGGCATGGGTACAGGGCAGTATGCAAAAGAGGGTGTGGGTGAGGTTGATGAACTGCAAACAATTATGGACGATTATAACAATATGTTCGGCACTGCCTTTACTACAGAAAACTTCCGTGCCTACTATGATGACATCAATCTGCGCATGAAAAAGAAGAAAGCGGATATGAAACCGCTTGACCTTTGTCTTGTCGTGGGTATGTTCCTTACCGGTTTCGACAGTAAAAAACTGAATACGCTCTATGTAGATAAGAATATGGAATATCACGGTTTGCTGCAAGCATTCAGTCGTACCAACCGAGTATTGAACGAGAAGAAACGTTTCGGTAAAATCGTTTGCTTCCGTGACTTGAAAAATAATGTTGATACGTCTATTAAATTGTTCAGCAACTCTGATAATTCTGAAGATATAGTACGTCCACCGTTTGAGGGATGTAAAAAAGGAATATAAATGCTTGGCAACAGAGTTCCTGAAAAAAATATCCTACACCCAGCAGTATAGATTTTCTGCAAAGCGAAAATGACAAAAAAAAAAATTTTGTTCTGGCATTTCGTGATATTATCCGTAAACATGCGGAAATCCAGATATACGAAGATTATAGCGAGGATGCGGAAGATCTTGGTATGACCGAGCAGCAATTCAACGACTATAAGAGTAAGTATCTTGACATTACAGTCGGGTTTATAGAACCGCCTGTAATTCCATCTGTAGTTGCAGAAGACCCTGTTCCGTATGGGAACAGTCAGGGATTAGAGGATATAGATTTCTGTCTTGAACTTCTACATAGCGACATTATCAATGTGGCTTACATTCTTGAACTCATTGCAGAACTTGACCCATATAGCAATGATTATTCAGAGAAAAGGCAACATATCATTGACACAATGATTAAGGATGCCGGGATGCGAGGCAAAGCCAAACTCATTGATGGCTTTATTCGGAAAAATGTTGATGAAGATAAGGAAAACTTCATGAGCGGACGTAGTAAGGCTGATGGTACAAGTGAATTGGAAGAGCGTTTGAATCAATATATTGTATCTGAACGCAATAAGGCTGTAAAAGATTTGTCGGATGATGAACAAATTCCTACCGAGGTGCTGAATCTATACATAAAGGAGTATGACTATTTGCAAAAAGGAACAGCCGGAAATCATACAAAAGGCATTGAAAGAAAAACATCTTGGTCTTATAAAAACAAGAAAGGCGTTGACGAGAATCATGGAGAGATTGCGTAATATAATAAGAACATTTAATTGGGAGTAAATACGTATATGGTAAAAAACAAATGAACCCGGATATGTGTATATCTTGACTAATCCAAGTTTTCGTGAGGATTGGGTTAAGATTGGCAAAAAGCGCACGCCCTGTTGATATACGTTCCAAGGAACTTGACAATACGGCAGTTCCGTTGCCTTTTGAGATACATGCAACCATTAAAACGGTTAAATATAATGAGGTGGAAAAACTCGTGCATAAGATAATCGACAGTTTGACTGATTTTCGTATTCGTCAGAATAGAGAATTTTTTAATGTCGCTCCGCAAAAAAGCATTGGAAATTTTTAAAGAAATAGCACAAACTATAGATGATGCCGTAATAACAGAATATGAGAATAATCAACCTTTGCGTAGCGATAACTTTATATCTCAATCTGTTCAAAATGAATTGCCAAGAAAATGTACTAATAGCAGAAAAGACTATACAAAATATTCACTTAATGGAGTTGGTTCTTATGGGAAAGGTAGATTAGCATTAGAAGTAGTTCGACTTTTTATCGAGTCTACCTCTGTTGATTATAAAGAGCTAATTAATTTGTTGCCTAAACACTTAGTTAAAACCGTTGAGGAAGTAGGAAATTGGAAACTTAAAACGTCAGATACGCATAAAAGATGGTTTGAAAAAGATATTCTTATGTCTAATGATGGTTGTCAGGTTTGTTGTATCATCACAGCATGGTAAGAATAATATAGGTCGTATTTTAGAGTTTGCGAATAAATTTGGTTTTGTAATTAAAGAATTATAATAAATATGAGCGAAGAACTGCAACAGAGACTCCGTGACCAGCTTTGGGAGGTCGCAAAATCGTTTGCGTGGCAATATGTCGGCGAGCGACTTTATGTATTTCACATTGGGTTTTATTTTCTATAAATACTTATCTGAGAAAATAGAAAAGTATGCCAACAATGCCTTGGTGGATGATGAAATAACCTTTAAGGAATTGTGGGAAATGGATGATACCGATGTAGTCGAGTTACAAGAGGAAGTAAAGAATCAATGCTTGGAAAATATAGGTTACTTCATTGAACCGAAATTTTGTTTTCGTCCGTAATAGAGGCCATCAAGCGGAAAGAGAACATTTTACCTATACTTGAACGTTCATTGAAGCGTATCGAAGACAGCACTCTTGGACAGGACAGCGAAGAGGATTTCGGAGGATTGTTTTCAGATATAGACTTGGCTTCACCTAAATTGGGTAAAACAGCCAATGATAAAAATACACTCGTCAGCAATGTGCTTCTTGCATTGGACGATATAGACTTTAGCGTAGAGGCATCACAGGAAATTGACATCTTGGGTGATGCTTACGAATATATGATTTCGCAGTTTGCGGCAGGAGCCGGGAAAAAAGCCGGGGAATTCTATACTCCGCAGGAAGTTAGCCGTATTTTGGCAGAGATTGTTTCCATTGGACACCAGCGTTTGCGCAATGTATATGACCCTACTTGCGGTAGTGGCTCATTGCTTCTTCGTGCTGCAAGTATTGGAAATGCGGTTGATATTTACGGACAGGAAAAGAATCCGACGACCTACAACCTCGCCAGAATGAATATGTTGCTTCACGGTATCAGATTCAGCAATTTCAAGATTGAAAACGGCGATACGCTTGAATGGGATGTCTTTGGCGACACTCAGTTTGATGCGGTAGTCGCAAATCCTCCATTCTCTGCCGAATGGAGTGCTGCCGACAAATTTAATACCGATGACCGTTTCAGCAAAGCAGGGCGACTTGCGCCAAAGAAGACAGCAGATTATGCTTTTATCCTACACATGATTTATCACTTGAACGAAGGTGGTACGATGGCTTGTGTCGCTCCACACGGTGTTTTGTTCCGTGGTAATGCAGAAGGGGTAATACGCCGTTTCCTCGATAGAGAAGAAAAACTATATCGATGCCATTATCGGTTTGCCGGCTAATATATTCTATGGTACAAGTATTCCGACCTGTATTCTTGTGATGAAGAAATGCCGTAAGGAAGATGATAATATTCTGTTCATAGATGCGAGCAAGGAGTTTGAAAAAGTCAAGACACAAAACAAACTGCGTAAAGAGCATATTGACAAGATTGTTGATACCTATCGCGAGCGCGAAAAGAAATAGAAAAGTACAGCCATCTTGCCACTTTACAGGAGGTTGCCGATAACGACCTATAATCTGAATATTCCTCGTTATGTCGATACTTTTGAAGAGGAAGAACCTATTGACATTAAAGCTGTAATGGCAGAAATCAAGGAGTTGGAAGCCAAACGTGCCGAACTAGATAAGGAGATTGAAGTATATCTTAAAGAATTGGGACTGGTTGAATAATAGTGTTATGGCAGAGATAGATAACATCCCGGAAATGCGTCCTTCATTCGACAATATCCGCCGTCACGATGAGAGCGAAAATGAATATTGGAGTTCACGTGACCTATGCGCTGCTATGGGTTATTCGGCTTATTGGAAATTCCAAAAAGTCATAGACAAAGCAATCAAAGTCGCAGGCATAAAAGGAATGAATATTGATGAGCATTTCAACCAAGCGGTTGATATGGTGAAGATAGGCAGTGGCTCGTTCCGTAAAGTCAGTATCTTCCGCTTGTCACGTATGGCGTGTATGATTATTGCTGAAAATGCTGATGCAAAAAAAGTATTGGTACAACAGGCAAGAGATTACTTTTCTCAAACCATATCTACTAACGAATTGGTGCTTAACTCATATAGTTCCAATCTGTTACTGTATAAAACCGCACAAGGAGAAGTTCGAGTAGAGGTAATATTCAATAGTGAAACATTCTGGATGTCGCAAAAGCGCATGGCGGACTTGTTTGGGGTGGATGTACGAACCATCAACTATCATCTTGGACAGATTTATGAATCCGGTGAACTTACCAAAGAGGCAACTATCCGAAAAATTGGGATAGTTCAATCCGAGGGAGAACGAGACGTGGAGCGTACACCGTTGTTCTATAATTTGGATGCTATCATAGCGGTAGGTTATCGTGTCAATAGCTATCAAGCCACTCAGTTTCGTATTTGGGCTACGTCTGTTTTGAAGGAATTTGTCATTAAAGGGTATGCTCTTGATGATGAAAGACTAAAACAGGGAAAGCATTTTGGCAAAGATTATTTTGATGATTTGCTGGAGCGTATTCGTGAGATACGCACATCGGAACGCAGATACTACCAGAAGATAACAGACATCTATGCGGAATGCAGTGCTGATTACGACCCGAAATCGGATTGTACTAAATTGTTCTTCAAAATGGTGCAAAAATATGATGCATTTGGCTGTGACTAATCGTACCGCTGCCGAAATAGTATATGAACGTGCCGACTCGGAAATGCCGCACATGGGACTGACCACTTGGAAAAAAGCTCCCAATGGCAGAGTCCAGAAATCTGATACGATTGTGGCAAAGAACTATTTGTCAGACAAAGAGATTTCCGAACTTAACGGCGTAACTAACGCATTCCTTGAATTTGCAGAGCTTCGTGCCCAACGTCACATTATAACAACGATGGAAGATTGGAAGCAACGTCTTGAACAGTTTCTTGGCACTATGGATTATAAGGCACAAGATACTGCCGGTAAAGTTTCACAAGAAGCAGCACGAGAGAAGGCGTATGGCGAGTACGAGAAATATAAAGTGATTCAAGACCGTGTTCTTTTTATCTCTGATTTCGACCGGTTTAATAATGGCGACAAATTGTTGCCCTTTGACATCAATCCTGATAAAGAATAATGATTATGGCAAATAATAACGAAAATAAAATCCTCAATGTTCCAAATTTGAGATTTCTGAGTTTAGTGGGGAGTGGGTAACAAAATCAATAAACGATTTAGCGGTTGTTATTGGCGGTGGAACGCCCTGATACTACTGTAAAATCATATTGGGATGGAGAAATACAATGGTTTACCCCTTCTGAAATAGGTAAAAATAAATATGTTGATTCAAGTTTGCGTACCATAACAGAAGTGGGGTTAAACAATTCCAGCGCAAAACTTTTGCCTCCCAATACGATACTTTTAAGTTCTCGTGCCACCATTGGAGAATGCTCATTATCTCTCAGAGAATGTGCTACAAACCAAGGTTTTCAATGTCTTGTATCTAAAAAATGCAATGTTGATTTTCTCTATTATCTGATACAAACAAAGAAGAAAAAGATCTAATCAGGAAGTCTTGTGGGTCAACCTTTTTAGAAATTTCGGCAAATGAAGTTCGTAAAATTCAAGTGTCAGTTCCATCTGATGTTGAGCAACAAAAGATAGCAGAGTTATTGTCGTTGATAGATGAGCGTATTGCTACTCAAAACAAAATCATTGAGAAACTGCAATCCTTAATTAAAGGGCTTGCAGTTGCGCTAACTACCAAAGAAAAGGCTAACATTGCAATTTCTCAGTGTTTAGAGTGTCATAGCTCAACACTTCAAGAGAGCGAGGTTTTGTCTAGTGGACTATGCAAAGTGTTTGGTGCAAATGGATTGGTTGGTTATAAAGATGTGCCACAAATGAACGGTGATGCGATACTGGTAATCAAGGATGGTTCGGGTGTTGGTACAGTTTCCTATGCACAGGGCAAATTTTCGGTAATTGGCACACTCAACTATCTTACTGTCATAGGCAACAATGATTTGCGGTATCTGTACTTTGCGCTGTCAGTGTTCAACTTTCAACCGTACAAAACTGGTATGGCGATACCACATATCTACTTCAAAGATTATGGTAAAGCGAAAATATATTGTCCTTCACTTGCTGAACAAAAGCGTGTCGCAAACGTGCTTGACAAATTGGAGAGCAAACTTTTTGTTGAGCAAGAACTTCTTGCGTCATTCAATCAACAAAAACTGTATTTGTTGGGGAAGATGTTTATATGAACATCTTCCTTAATAGATATTGTTTCTGTATTTGATATTTCTGTAATAGTTGCCTTTCAACATCCTCTTTAAGCGATAACACTGAAAGAAGATGACTAATTTCTTTTTGCCTATCTAAATCTGGTATTGGGCATTTTATGTGATTTATATCCTTTAGGTAGGCTGTTTTTCATCGTACCTTCAGTTACAACACGTTCAACTTCTTTTTTGAAAATATGAAGATTGCATAAAGTAATAAAGAAATTCAACATCAATATTTGTATTAGGGACAATACCTAAAATTCCTTGTTTGGTACAGACTGGATATTTGTTTATAGAAATAGCACCGATTGTTGCTCCATTAGAGTATATAATGGAGTGCGTAGGAATCAGCCATGCTGAAGATTTTTTGAGTCCTAACTCTGTAATATAGTCTTTGTTAGCCGATAAATATTTATTGCTCAAATCGTCTATTTTTATGAAAGGAATGCTGCCGTTATCATAAAATTCTGTATTTGACGTAGTGGGTGTTCCACCCTCACCTGCTTTACTATATAATGTTTCAAATGCCACTAACTGCCCACATTTCAGAGTTATTATATCATCTATAAGCCCTTTAATTAAGGATTGCTGTACAGTAATGTCCGCAATTATTCATCGGTGCTATTCTTCACAAACAAATATGATTCCACTGTCCGAATTACTCAAACAATGTTCTGATAGAAATCGCAGTGGCTCTGATTTGCAAGTTCTTTCGGTTAGTAACAAATACGGATTTATAGCTCAATCAGACCAATTTGAGGACAGAGAAGTAGCAAGCGATGATACCTCAAATTATAAGGTTGTGAAGAAAGGTATGTTTGCATACAATCCTGCTCGTATAAATGTTGGCTCAATAGCATTGTACGAAATGGACAGTAATGGTATTGTTAGTCCCATGTATGTTTGCTTTACTACAAAATCAGAATTATTACCCAGTTATCTAAAGTACTATTTTGCATCACAAACATTCAAACATGAAATGTATAAACGCCTGGAAGGCAGTGTTCGCTTATGTCTTACTTTTTGAGGAGTTGTGCAATATAGAAATTCATTTGCCAAGTATTGAGCAACAAAAGAATATCAGTAAGTACATTTCAAAAATCGAAAACAATCTTTCATTAGTGGATAGCATATTTTCTAAATATCAGCAGCAACGAAGATACCTGCTCTCGCAAATGTTTATATGAACATCTGCGAGAGCAAAAATTGCTTCAATTCTTGTAAAATAGAAATGCCCCTTTGTTCGACTTCAAGTTTAGTATAAAAAGCATCAATAATTTTACATATATGCTGTTGCTTTGGTATAGGAGGTAGTCTAATTTCTACCTTTTGAAATATATCCATTCTCAAAGATGGTACAGTAGAACCAACTGAATTTCTAACAAAATAAGAATTTAATGTATTCATAAAATGGTAACAATACTTTGGTATAATACATGAAGCGAAATCCGTTATGGCGTAACACCTTTGGTGTAAAGCAAATTTCCCATTATAATATCGAGGATAAAAACTTTGTCCTTCGCCAGCATAAATAACAGCTTCTTTGTCAAACGAATAAGTTGGAAACCATTTTAATTCTTCTGAACGGTCAAAGAAAGGATACCAATCTTCTTGATGTTCTGTATTAGCATCTTGCACGTCACCAGCACCATTCGTAATATGTGCAATTTCGCCTAAACGTATGGTATGAGCATCTGCTATTGAATGAAAGAGTAAATCTGTTATTGCGGACTTTAGTTTTTTCAAATCCTCAATGATTTTGTTTTGGGTAGCAATGCGCTTGTCTATGGTTATTAACAGTTTTGCAATTTGGGTTTGTTCTTCTTTTGAAGGGATTCCGATATATGCTTCATCAAAATTGCGAACACTGATAGAAAAAACCTTTGTACCTTGAGCAATTCTTCTAATCTGCTTGTGGAATGAATCAGAAGCAAAAGCATAACCTTTATAACCAATAACAGTCCGATTAGAATTATCACGTCCATGTATTGTGTGTAAGCCAGAAACGATTTGTTGGTTATCACAATTAACAACTTCTATGGCTTTAGCTACATCGTTTGTATCTTCAGACGCATCAGCAAATGCTACATCTCCTTCTTTGAATAGGGTAAATGATTTGAGCATAGATTCCTCTTTGATGTAAGGAAGAGAATCACAAGCAACATCTACCATGGTAGGTACTCCTTTATGAATTAAACCGTAATGCAAATTCTTGATTTTACCGTTACTATAATCTAATTGTTCCCATGACAGAGAGTTGGTTGAGTAGAAATCTAAAAAGCTCTGAAACTTTTATCGTTTCCCACTCCCCACTAAACTCAGGAAATCTCAAATTTGGAACATTGCCCATTATATTTCTCTAATTATAGGAAACCCCTAAAAAAGCAATTATGACAAAGAAATCAATTAGAGAAATTGCGATGGCTTGGCGAGAAGACAAGCGTCCGTATGTGAAGCAATCAACATTTGCAGCTTATATGTTGATTCTGGAAAACCATCTTTTACCATATTTTGGTGAAAGTGATGCGTTAAGCGAGAAAGCGGTACAAGATTTTGTACTACAAAAACTCAATGGTGGTATGAGTGTAAAATCGGTAAAGGACATTCTTATTGTGCTCAAAATGGTGATGAAGTTCGGAGTAAAACACGAATGGATGAATTATTCAGAATGGGACATAAAATATCCTACAACAGAAAAGAACAAGGAGCTGGAGGTGTTGACTGTAGCCCATCACAAGAAAATATTGGACTACATTCGTCAAAATTTCACATTCCGTAATTTAGGCATCTATATAAGCCTAAGCACCGGACTTCGTATTGGTGAAGTTTGTGCTTTACGCTGGAGTGACATTGATGTGGATAGCGGAACTATCAGCGTTCAGCGTACCATAGAGCGTATTTATATTATCGAAGGTGAAATGAAACATACTGAGCTGGTTATCAATACGCCTAAAACAAAGAACTCCTGCCGTGAAATTCCTATGAGCAAGGAGTTGCTTGCATTGGTGAAACCACTGAAAAAAGTGGTAAATGCGGATTACTACATACTCACCAATGAACCATTGCCCACAGAACCACGAACATATCGCAATTATTACAAACGGTTGATGGAGCACCTTGGTATCCCCAAATTGAAATTTCATGGGCTTAGGCATAGCTTTGCGACTCGCTGTATAGAAAGCAATTGTGACTATAAAACAGTCAGTGTATTGCTGGGACACTCAAATATCAGTACCACGCTCAATCTTTATGTCCATCCAAATATGGAACAAAAGAAACGTTGTATCGCCAAGATGTTCAAGTCGCTTGGCAAATAGCATTTTACTGGTATGTAACTTCTGTGCGATCATTTGGAGAAAAACGGTCTAAGTTAGCAAGTCCAAGTGAAAATGCACTAAGCTCAGTCATTGTTAAATAAAACGTAGAAGATGCCCGACATGTACCCGACAAGTTCAAAGAAAATAGCTATGTTGATTGAAGTATAGCTTGTATGCACTTTTAGTTCAAATGTCAAATCGCAGAACTATACAACAATTCCGTAACCACCGTAACAGTTACGGCGGTTACAGGATTGTTATAGCCTATGATACGACCAAACAAATGCCAATGATAGTTGCTTTCTAAAGATTCGTAAACTTTCAATTACGTCCATTTATCCAAAATCTTCGGTACGATTATAGCCATGGCAATCCCCAAAATTGCAATAAGAATATAGATAACGACTGCTTTCCATATCAACGCTGAATGCAATATTTCTGCATTGGCCACTATCATGCTGACGAAAAAAGAAGATAGGGCTACCAGTATTATAATGGTGATATAAAATGTGGTAGCCGGAATATGGATGGCATTGTCGGCTTTCTTTATTCTCCGCTCGGCTTCCTTGCATTTGCTTTCAATCTGACTGAGAAAATCACATAGAAGCCTTGCGCCAAATTCTACTGCCATCTTCTGCATTTCTTCAGAAATGATAGGTTTACACTCTCGTATAGAGTCGGACAGATTTTTAACATCCGTTCTCAACTTGAACACGTTGTCATTCAGCTTGACAAGTTCTTGTGCATTGATATCGAGTAAGCGGTTTTCTTCCTCCCAGATATTCATTCTTTGGAGTAGCTTTTATGGTTTCCGCTTCTGCCATTTCTGCGGAAAAATCAAATTTCTTCTTCATGCGCTTATCGTTTTAATCCTATTATCGTTTTCTTTCCTAACGAACGACTGGCAGCACGAGCGCATCTGCGAGCCCATTGCAAATCGTCTTCGTCTTTATCTCTCCATGGAAGCTCGCTTTGCGAACCTCCGCCACCTCCGCCGGTTGCTACATTCGGCGTATCAAGCAGTCCGACAAAAATAGCCACGGCCATATCAGCCAGTTCATGCGAGTTGGAAACGAACCTGTAATTAAATTCGTCGTTGAAACAGTCAAGCACTTTTTCCGGAATATAGAACTTGTGTTCCTTATCTTTATGGGTAAGGGTGTAGGGAATCATATCCGAATGGTCTGGGCGATATTGGGTGTAGTCAATAGGTGCAGCCTTATGTTCTGCTCTTTGTTGAACCTCTAAGGGTGTATTGTTTCTAATGGCAATTGCTGGCTGATGGTACAGTTTCTCCCATGTCGCAGGAAGTTTCGAGACCATTAGGTTCCTGCCGACTCCCAATTCGGAAGCCTTGTATTTGGTATTCCCATGCACGAGTGCATATCCACGAAGAATACCCTTCTTGTCCTCTCTTTCATGGACGGTATAACCTTTCCGTATAAGAGCATTCTTGTAGTCATCCCATGACCATAATGGCATTGCTTTCAACACCTCCATGCAGTCCCGATTTACTTGTGGAATGTTGAGATTTCGGATTTGCGCTGCAGTTGTCCAGCCTCGTTTCTTTGCCACTCGCTCGGCTGCACGTTGTGCACGAAGATGAATGTTATGGTCGTTGTTGATATTGCCATCTTCATCCAAACGGCAAATCGCAGCATGGAGGTGAGGGACTTCGCCTTTGGATTCCGTATGCAACCAAACTGAGTATTTGCTGCCCGCCAAATTGGTCGGACAGGAACGGACTTTTCCGTTCTTGCCAGTAATCACTTGTCTGTCGAACTCCTCGGCGAATTCCTGCCAAAGTGTTTGCCAATCTTCAATGTCATAGAATTGGGTATGTTCGGGCGATGGGCTCAACTCGATTCTGATTACAGAATTCTTTATAGGCCGATATTGGGATAAGGTCAACTGCATGGAGTTCCATATCCCCATAGCGTCTGGTTGAGAGGGTAACAGATTGTCCAGTACTCGATAGATTTTCTCCGGATGTTTCTTGTGCTGTGATTCTCCGGTAATATAACGGAGGTCGTTTATTCCGTGCGATATTGCTTTGGCTTTTGCAATCATTCTTCTTTGGATTTAGGGTTAGACGGAATGTTGTTCTTCTCTTTTTGCAGCATTCAAGAACTGGCAGACATTTTTTCGGCTACATTGCCAAGCTCCTTAAGCCAACCGACCATGAACGGAATCTGATTGAACATTATCATGCGTTGCTTTGTGGACATTCCATGAAGTGCAGATGTATATTTTACGAGGTCTGACCGACAATCGTCCAGATTCTGCAACAGAGCAGCTTCTTTTCTCGTGAGTCTTGCTTTGGGTTTGAAGTTATACGCGCGTGATAATATGTAGTCACTTACGGTCATGCCGCATTGTTCGGCCAGTGATTTTATATGTTCTTTCTGGCTGGGAGTGACTTTAGCTCCGATAAAGACGCTTCTTGTCTCGTCAGAGGAACTGGATGAATTTTCAATATTTTCTTTCATATAAATAGTTCTATAATGGTGAATAGGTGCGAGCTTGCGAGTACCGCACCGGCGGAGTCTATGAGTCGGCGAGAGCGCCAATGTACAACCATAACGCAGTGAGGTTATACCTTGGCATATCTCGCAACAGTTACCTGTTGATACTTTCCGGCAAACCATATCGGATGTACATAGCGAACTGGCATCCGGATGGTATAAGATACATCTCTAAAAAGGGGAGAGAATGAATGTTTTCAACTACTATCTTCACAACTTTGCTTTTATCCTTATATGTATGCCCCGATAATAAAAGTAAAGTCAAACTTAGTAATGGTATTCGGGGGTTGATTTGATACTCTTTTCCCCCACTTTTTATTCATGCGTTGTTTCTGAGAAAAGTAGCGACCTTGACCGCTTTATTTGTGACCGAGATTTACGTCTTACAATCCATACCCTATTTTCAGATCGATTCCAGATAGTCATCATTAGAAGTTGCTGGATGTTTGCCACCGTTTGCAAAAGGCGGCATCCCAACGCCAGTCTGATGTACATTCTCGAGGAGTGACGGTCCTGGAGCATGCTCTTTTGGAAGTTGAGGTCGTCCGATCTTTTTCTCTTTGGGCGAAGATAGGACTCTACCAGTTCGGGTATGGCTTTCCCTCGTTTGCGTTTATGCGGGAAAGCGAAGGCTCAAACTCACGGTCATTACGGATATGGACGGCGGCTTCGACACGCTTACGGTCATGTCCTCTTTATCCCACTTCGATCTGCATGATGGTTTCCGCT
>VOFJ01002600.1_pt1 | contig 14281 bp, 15 predicted proteins | sample 5384081 | NCBI WGS metagenome assembly VOFJ01 (sample SAMN12384729, study PRJNA508395) | human gut metagenome | isolation source: healthy gut I | host: Homo sapiens
TGAGAGCCGGAAAACTCGTGGGGAGCCCCAAAACGTTACTCGCCCCAGACCAGTGCCACCCAGTCGCCGGACTGCACGCGCCGCGCCTTGCCGAGTTCGGCATACGCCGCCTCGACCGCATCGGCCTGCACGTCCAGCAGGCCGGAGAGCACAAGGCACGCGCCCGGCTTCATCCGGGCCATGAGCGCCGGGGCCAGTTCGCGGAGCGGGCCGGCAAGGATGTTGGCGACCACCAGATCGAACTGCTCGCCTTCGCCCGCCTCGGCACTGCCGGGGACGATGCGGAAATCGTCGGCCACCTTGTTGATGACCACGTTCTCGAGGGCGTTGTCCACGGCAACCGGATCGATGTCCGAGCCGAGCCCGGCAAGCCCGTTCAGGCAACAGGCGATGCCGAGGATGCCCGATCCCGTGCCCACGTCGAAGAAACGCTGCCCGGCCTTGAGGCGCCCCGAGGCCAAGAGTTCGGTAATCGCTTCGAGGCACAGCACCGTCGTGTTGTGGTGCCCGGTCCCGAACGCGGATTTCGGCTCGATGATGATGGGCTTGCGGCCTTCCAGCGGCGTGGATTCAAACAGCCACGGCGGAAGCACGATGAACTGTCCGGCGCGGACGGGCGTGAAGAACTCGCGCCACGCCACGGTCCAGTCCTGACGCGGGATGCTGGTCTGTTCGACGTCGAGGCCCGGCAGCCATGCCCGCAGCGCACTGAGGAGGTTCTCCTGCACGATGGCGTTGTCGCAGTGCACGCGGAAACGGGTTTCGCCGGTGGGGAGGCTATCTTCTTCCCAGCCGTAGGAAATGTTCCGGACCAGAAGCCCGGCGACGGTATCGTACTGCTCCTCGTCGACCACGATGTCGAGACGGATGAGATCGGGTGTGGCCATGCCGTATCCTTAGAGAATTTCGCGGAGGAACGCCTTGGTGCGCTCGTGCTGCGGGTTGGTGAAGAACTGTTCCGGGGTCCCCTCTTCGAGGATCACGCCGTGGTCCATAAAGATGACGCGGTCGGACACTTCGCGGGCAAAGCCCATTTCGTGCGTGACGCACACCATGGTCATGCCGTCCTTGGCCAGATCCTTCATGCAGCTCAACACTTCGTTGATCATTTCCGGGTCGAGGGCGGAAGTGGGTTCGTCGAACAGCATGGCGCGGGGCTGCATGGCGAGCGAGCGGGCGATGGCGACACGCTGCTGCTGCCCGCCGGAAATCTCGCTCGGGCGCTTGGCGGCCTGACGCGCGATGCCCACGCGGCCGAGCAGTTCCATGGCCAGATCCGTGGCCTCCTCTTGCCCATGCCCCGGACCTTGATCGGCGCAAGGGTCACGTTTTCGAGCACGGTCAGGTGCGGGTACAGGTTGAACTGCTGGAAGACCATGCCCACCTCGGCGCGCAGGGCGTTCACGTCCACTTCCGGGGCGTAGATGCTCGTCCCTTCAAAGAGGATGTCCCCCTTCTGGATCGGCTCCAGACGGTTCAGGCAACGGATGAGCGAGCTCTTGCCGGACCCGGAAGGCCCGCAGATGACCAGCACCTCGCCCTTCTCGACCCGCTCGGAAATACCTTTGAGCACATGGAACTCGCCGTACCATTTATGGACATCCCTGATTTCGATCAGCGACATAGATTCATCCTTTCTCGTTGACTTCCATCCGGGACGCCCCGGGGCCGCAACGCGGACCGCCGACGGCTCTTTTCCCGGCATACCGTTTCAGCATAACAGGAATTCCGTGAACAGGGAAGCCGCCATTGCCCCCTATTCCTCCTTATGCTATCGCTTTTGCACCTCATTTGAACCCAAACCACAGGAGATCGTCATGGCGTTGTTCACCAAGGAAGAGTCCCTCGCCTACCATGAGGAACCCCGCCCGGGAAAGCTTGAAGTCCTTCCCGTCAAACCCTGCTTCACCCAGAAAGACCTGTCGATGGCCTATTCCCCCGGCGTCGCCAACGCCTGCCTCGCCATCGCCGACGATCCTTCCCTCGCCAATGCCTACACCGGGCGCGCCAACCTGGTGGCCGTGATCTCCGACGGCACAGCCGTCCTCGGGCTCGGCAACATCGGGCCTTCGCCGCCAAGCCGGTCATGGAAGGCAAGAGCGTGCTCTTCAAGGCGTTCGCGGACGTGAACGCCTATGACATCAACCTCGCCCTCACCGATCCCGACAAGATCATCGAAGTGGTGAAGGCCCTTGAGCCCACCTTCGGCGGCATCAACCTTGAGGACATCAAGGCCCCCGAGTGCTTCTACATCGAAGAGGTGCTCAAGAAGGAAATGAACATCCCGGTGTTCCACGACGACCAGCACGGCACGGCCATCATTTCCGGCGCGGGCCTCATCAACGCGCTGGAAATCACCGGCAAGAAGGCCGAAGACTTCATCGTGGTCGTGTCCGGGGCCGGAGCGGCGGCCATCGCCTGCGCCAAGTTCTACACCGCACTCGGCATCGATCCCTCCAATATCCGCATGTTCGACTCCAAAGGCATCCTGCACAAAAGGGACGCACGGATCTGAACAGCAGTACAAGGCGCAGTTCGCCCTGTCCGAAGACATGACCATGACCGAAGCCCTCAAGGGCGCGGACCTCTTCCTCGGCCTGTCCAAGAAGGATCTCCTCACGCCCGACATGATCAAGGGCATGGCCGACCATCCGGTCATTTTCGCCTGCGCGAACCCCGATCCCGAAATCGCCTATCCGCTGGCGATGGAAACCCGCCCCGACTGCATCATGGGTACGGGCCGCACCGACTTCCCGAACCAGATCAACAACCTCTCCGGCTTCCCCTACATTTTCCGCGGCGCGCTTGACGTGTACGCCACGGAAATCAACGAGGCCATGAAGCTTGCCGCCGCCCGCGCCCTCGCCGCGCTGGCCAAGGAGCCGGTGCCCGCCGAAGTTTCCGCCGCCTATCAGGGCCAGACCTTCAGCTTCGGGCAGGGGTACGTCATCCCGAAGCCCTTTGATCCCCGCCTCATCGAATGGCTGCCCCCGGCTGTCGCGCAGGCCGCGATGGACACCGGCGTCGCCCGCAAGCCCATTGAGGACATGGACGCCTACAAGGCCAGCCTCCGCGTCCGCATCCAGAAGGCGCAGGGCCGCGCCAACGCGCTGATCGAAAGCTACAAGTAAGGGTTGCTGGAAAAGAAAACGGGGGAAGGAAGCCTTTCTGGAGAGAGGGTTCCTTCCCCTTCTCTGTTGCCGGAACGCCCCTCCTTTTTTTCCAAGACGTCCGGTGCCGTCAGGCCCCGTGCCAGCTTTCGCCGGCCCCGGAGAGATCCGGCACTCTTCGGGAAGACGCCCTTCCTACGGATGCAGCGATTGTGCAGGCGGCTTCGTAGGGCGTCAGGGACGTCACATCCAGTTTCCATGTCGGCAGTGCGGCGTAGGCAGGCAGCCGCCGGAGGCTTCGCGGGATGACGTCGGCCTCCCGGATGCCGTCCCGTACGTCGCGTTCCAGCCGTTCCCGCAGAGCCTGCTCCGTGCAGACGAGTGAAAAGCTGTGCAACGTAAAGGGGATATCCCGAAGCGGGCCGAGCACGGCCTCGAAAAGGAGGGGCTGATCCATGACCCAGCAGAACAGCACGTAGCGGTAACTCGAATTGTTCAGATAGGCTCTGAGCAGATGCGTGATATTGGACAGCACCATCCGTTTGTTTTCTTCCGAAACGACAAAAGGGTTCATGTTCCAGCACCAGTCGCCGTCCAGCCAGACGCCCGGCGTGAGCTGCCGCAACAGCTCTCGGCAGACGGCGCTTTTCCCCACGCCCATTGCCCCGCCTACGAGGATGAGCTGTTTTTTCATGTCTCCCCCCTAAAAAATTATGCTTTTTTTGCATGGAACAGCCCGGATGCCCCGAGAAACGGGAAGCAGCAAAATCCTAACGGCAGGAAAGGCGACCATCAGGGAAGGGAAAAGAGCAAGGCGGCATCTCCCGAAGGCGTTCATGCCCGCGGTTCCCTTTTCGGGAAAAACCTTATGGAGGGAAACCTGCCTGAAAGGCGATCTTTATCATGAATGGGACAGGCCGGAAGGGACGGCAGAGCCTGAAAAGGTACCGTATACAGGGGCACCCGTCTCAACGGCGGCAACGGCACAAAAAAAGGACACCCTCAACAAAGGATGTCCTTAAAAAATGGCGGAGCGGAAGGGACTTGAACCCTCGGCCTCCGGCGTGACAGGCCGGCGTTATAACCGACTTAACTACCGCTCCGCGGAGGCGGCTTCCGAATCGCTTCGGTCGCCTGACAACCCGTGAGGATTGCCGAATATGAATATCGGAAAAAATCCGATAAGAACCAAATGGCGGAGCGGAAGGGACTTGAACCCTCGGCCTCCGGCGTGACAGGCCGGCGTTATAACCGACTTAACTACCGCTCCGTGCATGGTGGGCAGTACAGGACTTGAACCTGTGACCCCCGCCGTGTGAAGGCGATGCTCTACCAACTGAGCTAACTGCCCATGCAGGAGAGGTATTTACCCGGCCTGCCCTGATCTGTCAACAGAAAAAATGCTCTCCTGAGAAAAAAAGATCCGCGGTTTCATGCCCGCCATACCTTTTCCGCTATCCCGGCCTCTTTACATTGCCCCGCCCACTCTTATGGTAAGGGCTGGAAATGAATCTTCAAGGCTTTCCCGGCGGCATGTCCGCGCCCTCCAGCCGGCCCATCCCGGCTGGAGGGAAAGAAACCAGGAAATACGCCCTTTCAGAACATTTGCGTTTTCAAAAGAACCCCGGTATCTTCAACCCCATTGTTTTCAGCTACTGTTTTCAGCTTCGGAGGCTGTTGTATGTATAGGAAGTCACGGGCCGTCGCGCTCTTTTTGCTCTCACTCCTGACCGTCGGTTCGTTGACATTCGGACAGGCCTTTGCCGCCGGAGAAGACAGCCGCTTCGATGCGCTCAAACGGTTCAGCCAGGTCCTCGACATCGTCGAGCGGTATTACGTGAAGGAAACCCCGCGCCCCGATCTGGTGAACGGCGCGCTCAAAGGGATGCTCGAATCCCTCGATCCCCACTCAACCATGCTGTCGAAGGAAGAATTCAAGGATATGCAGGAAAGCACGTCCGGCGAATTCTTCGGCATCGGCATCGAAATCACGATGGAGAACAACCAGCTGACCGTCGTGACCCCCATCGAAGATACGCCCGCCGACAAGGGCGGCATGAAGTCCGGCGACATCATCCTCGCCGTGGGCGGCAAGCCCACGCTGGAAATGACGCTTCAGGAAGCCGTCTCGCATATCCGCGGCCCCAAGGGCTCCGAAGTGGTGCTGACCATCCTGCACCGCGACTCCAAGGAGCCCGTGGACCTGCGCATCAAGCGCGACGCCATCCCGCTCATCAGCGTGAAGTCCCGCGAACTTGAGCCCGGCTACTACTGGGTCCGCCTCACCCGCTTCAGCGAACGCACCACGCAGGAGCTGCTCGACGCCCTGTCCGACGCCAAGCGCAAGGGCCCCATCAAGGGCATCATCCTCGACCTGCGCAACAACCCCGGCGGGCTGCTGGATCAGGCCGTCAGCGTCTCCGACGCGTTCCTGAACAAGGGCGTCATCGTCTCCATGCGCGGCCGCCAGGAAGAAACCGCCCGCGAATTCGTCGCCAAGCCGCAAGATACCGACATCATCGACACCCCCCTCGTCGTACTCGTAAACGGCGGTTCGGCCTCGGCCTCGGAAATCGTGGCCGGAGCGCTCGGCGACCAGAAGCGCGCCCTGCTCGTTGGCGAACGCACCTTCGGCAAGGGGTCGGTGCAGAACATCATCCCGCTGTCCGACGGCTCGGGCCTCAAGCTGACCGTGGCGCTCTATTACACGCCGTCCGGCCGCTCCATCCAGGCCGAAGGCATCATGCCCGATCTGGAAGTGCCTTTCGAAGCGCCGAAGGAAAAAGCCCGCGCCGCTCAGCTCCCTGCGCATGATCCGTGAGAAGGATCTGAACAAGCATCTTGAAAAGACCGACGGCGACAAGGGCAAGGCGTCCGGCAAGAAGGCGGAAACGCCCGCTTCCGGCAGCGAACGAACCGCTGCCCGACGCGAAGGAGTTCCTTGAGCGTGACAACCAGCTCCGCATGAGCCTCCAGTTCGTGAAGAGCCTTCCCAAGATCCGTACCATCCACTAACAGCAATCCTCGGCAGGAGGGCATCGCCGGTTTTCCCGCGATCCCTCCTGTCCGTATGTACAACGGCAGTTCCCTGCCGATGCCATTGGAGTTTCATGGAGTGGTTTCCCGCACTGCGGAAACGGCTGGCCGCGCGTGGCGTGCACCTGCCTGATCCGTATCCATACACAGCCAGGACGTTCAAGGGATCGGTTCTGGCCACCTTGCTGGCGGCCATCCTGTTCCTCATCGCGTATGCGGTGTGGGAAGCCGCCAGTTACACGGCGCGCAGCGTACAGCGGACCGCGTTCATGACCATTGAGACGACGGCGGCGACGTCCCGTCTGGTCACCGAGAAAGCGGGGCAGGCCGTGGAGGCCCTGTTCCCCAAACCGGCTCCGGTTACCGAAGCCTCCCTCGAATCCATCCTCCCGCCGGGCAGCCATCTGGGCAATCAGATGAAGGACGCCATCCGGCAGAATACCCTGCCCTATCAGGAGGGTTCGGGAACCCTGACCGACGCTGCCCGCCAGATCGACTTTGCCCTGCTCCAGACCGTATTGCGGCTCAAGCTCGACAAGGGGCGCATCCTCCTCCTGACGTCCGACTACCGCACGCAAGGCAAGGATATCTACCACCTCCAGCGGATGCGCATCTATCTGCCTCCCGTTGTCCAGGATCCGGCCCAGCAAGCGCCTCGGAACGAACGGGAATGCGCCGTCCGCCGAAACGGGCGATGTGAAAGGCCCCCCCGAACCGGTATTCCGCTTCCTCAACGCGCTGGCCGAAAGCCTCGACACATGGGCCGACCGCGCCGTGCTCACCGAATCGCCGGGCAAGCTCACGCTGGCGACCAAGGGCGTACTGACGCACGAAATCTGGTTTGAAGCCACGACCGATGCCTTCCCCATCCTGCCGCCCACGGACAAAGCCCCGCGCCTGACCATCGTCATGAACGAATTGGGCGGCGACAAGGCCGTAACGGCCTCGCTGCTGGCCCTGAAGCTGCCGATCACGTTTTCCGTATTGCCCTTTGCCAAGGACGCGGCGGCGACGGCGACGGCCGCGCACGAGGCCGGGCAGGAGGTCCTTGTGGATATGCCGATGGAGACGATGCAATCGCCCTTCGTCAAGGCGGGCCCCGGCGAAATCACCACGAAGATGTCCGAGGAAGACATGCGGATCCTGATGGACGACGCCCTCGGCCATGTGCCCTACGCCACGGGCGCGAGCAACTTTATGGGCTCCCGGCTGACCACGGATACGGCGGCGACGCGACGTTTCTGTGAAATTCTCGCACGTTCCGGGCTATATGTGCTTGACGACGTGACCCATCAGGAGTCAATTTTATACGCGGAGGCGCGAAGGCGCGGCCTTCCGGCGTGGCGCAGGGCACTCACGCTGAATGATGGCCCAAAAACCGAAGGCGCCGTGCTCGCCGACCTGAAAAAGGCGGAAGAAACCGCGCGGGCCAAAGGGCACGCCGTGGTCATAGCCACCCCTGCCCCGCACGTTCTCACGGCGCTCAAGCGGTGGTCGCAGGAACGGGACAAGGACATCCGCCTGGTTCCCCTGCGCCTCCAGCCCGTCGAAGAAGAGACGTTTGCCTCGGAAGACATCCCCTCCGAACGGCAGGACGATCCCACGTCGCCTATCGAGCATTAGCCGTAGCAAGCCTCCTGAGGATCTCGATCCTCTTTGGGTGCGGCTGCAAAGGTGGGATGCGGCGCTTTCCCGCACGACGGCGGAGGAAAGCGGCCTCTTCATTTCCCTGTGCCGGACCTGTTCCGCACGCGACATTTTCAGAAAGGAAGATCATGGACACACCGGCATCCCTCAGCAGCAAGCGTATCGGCTGCATCGGCTGCGGCAACATGGGCGGGGCCATCCTCGGCGGGCTCGCCGAGGTTCCCGGTCTGGAACTCTACGGCTACAACCGCACGCCTCAGCGTCTTGAGCCACTCTGTGCCAAGGGCGTAACCGCCGTACCGGATATCCCCGGCATCGCCGCCCGCTGCGACATCCTCGTCATCGGGGTGAAGCCCTACCTCGTCGGCGGCGTGCTCGCCGAAGCCCTGCCCTCCCTGAAGCCGGAAACCGTCGTCATTTCCATCGCCGCCGGGGTTACGCTGCACGATCTGCGCGACGCGGTACAGGGCCGCTGCCATGTGGTGCGCGTCATGCCGAATACCCCCGCCCTCGTGGGCGCAGGCGTGTTCGGCATCCAGGAGGATCCGGCGCTGCCCAAAGACGTGTTCGCCATGATTCTGGACCTGTTCGGGTTGCTTGGCTCCACCATCGTGCTGCCGGAAAAGAAGTTCAACGCATTTATGGCGCTGGTGGGCTGCGGCCCGGCCTATGTCTTCCATTTCATGGACGCCCTCGCCGAGGCGGGCGTCACCATGGGCTTTACCCGTCAGGAGGCGCTTGAGCTGGTGACGCAGCTGGTCCTCGGCTCCGCCAAGCTGGCGGCACTGCCGGGGAGCCATCCCGCCATCCTGCGCGAACAGGTGTGCTCACCGGCGGGCGTGACCATCGCGGCGGTCAACCACCTCGATCGCACCGCCGTGCGCGGCCACCTCATTGACGCGGTACTCGCCGCCTACGCAAAGAGTTAGCCCAGAGCGGAAGAGATTTCCCATCCCCCGGTGGCCTGGAAAACGGCCCGGCGGAACGTTTCGAGACATTTACACGGCGGACCGCCGTTCCGCAAACGCCTGCGGAGCGCGTCTCCCCGTAATTCCGTAAACGCGTCGCGGCCATGCCCGGCATGGCGGGCGGCGGCAAAGGAGAAACGCAATGACAGGTCATGATTATTTTCGTGCTCTGCTGGAAGTGGCGACGGTGATCAATTCCAGCTTGGAACCCACCGTGGTGCTGCACAAGATCACGGAACAGACTGCCAAAGCCATGAACTGCAAGGCAAGCACGCTTCGCCTGCTTGACCGTACGGGAAAGCTTCTGCTCGCCAGCGCGGCGTGGGGCCTCTCTTCCGGTTACATGCGCAAAGGCCCCGTCGAAGTGGCCAAGAGCGGGCTGGACGGCGAAGTCCTCAAGGGCAAACTCATCCACCTGCGCGATGCGTGTAGCGACGGCCGGTTCCAGTACCCCGAGAGCGCCAAGGCCGAAGGGCTCGTTTCCGTCCTGTCCGCCCCGCTGATGGTGAACGGCAAAGCCATCGGCATCCTGCGCGTCTATTCCAGCGAAGAGCGCGATTTCACCCCGGACGAATGCGATTTCATGCTCGGCGTAGCGAACATTTCCGCCATAGCCATTGAAAACGCCCGTATGCACGAAGCGACCCGCCTCAACTACGAGTTGCTGACGTCCTACAACTATCAGGTCTTTGAAGACTAAAGGATTCCACATGCAAAAAGTAAGAGTCGGCATCAACGGTTTCGGCCGTATCGGCAGGCAGGTCTTCCGCGCTCTGCACGCCAAATATCAGGATAAAGTGGAAGTCGTCGCCATTAACGACCTCTTCGATGCGGAAACCAACTTCCATCTGCTCGAATACGATACGAACTACGGCCGTGCCAATCTTGACGCCGTGGTGGAAGGCGACAATGCCACCGTAGGCGACTGGAAGATCCATTGCTTCGCGGAACGCGATCCCAAGCTCCTCACCTGGGGAGCCTATGGCGTCGACGTGGTGGTCGAATCCACGGGTATTTTCCGCTCCGCCAAACAAGCCCATGTCCACATCGAGAACGGCGCCAAGAAAGTCATCATCACCGCCCCGGCGAAGGAAGAGGATCTCACCATCGTCATGGGCGTAAACCACAACGACTACGATCCGGCCAAGCACCATGTCGTTTCCAACGCCTCGTGCACCACGAACTGCCTCGCTCCGGTAGCCCTCGTCGTGGAACGCCTCTTCGGGATCGTTTCCGGTGCGATGACCACCGTGCACGCCTACACCAACGACCAGCGCATCCTCGATCTGCCTCACAAGGACCTGCGCCGGGCGCGTGCCGCCGCCTGCAACATCATCCCCACCTCCACCGGTGCGGCGCAGGCCGTGGCCAAGGTTATCCCCTCGCTCAAGGGGAAGTTCACCGGCTGGTCCCTGCGCGTGCCCACCCCGACCGTCTCCGTGGTGGACTTCACCGCCATCCTGAACAAGGACACCGACACCGACACGATGCGCGCCGCACTCAAGGAAGCTGCCGAGGGCGAACTGAAGGGCATCCTCGCCTACAGCGACGCCCAGCTCGTCTCGATGGATTTCAAGGGCAACCCGCACTCTTCCATCGTCGAAGCCGAGTACACCACCGTGCAGGACGGCAAGCTCGCCAAGATTGTCTCGTGGTACGACAACGAATGGGGCTACTCCAACCGCGTCGCCGACCTCATCATGTGGATGAAGGAAAAGGGATTCTAGAGCAATAAATGTGGGGGGGGAGGGGGAAACCTTCTGGAGAAAGTTTCCCTCTCCCCTCCCCCCCCCCTTCCAAGACTTTCCCCCTTATCGAATCCCGGTTTGGAGTTTTCTCGAAATGGCAGCCCGAGCTGAATGATGGGTCTTGCCTTTTTGTCTGGGATTGAAACGGCGTAAAAGCCTCTATCCTCAAAAACCGGGCGAATAGAATCAGCATTTCTTTGCCCACAAAAAAATCCGGCGGAGAGCCGGATGCTGTCAAAATAAGAAAAGCTATGAAGAGGGATTCGATAACGTCGAAAGTCTTTGAAAGAGGGGGTCTGGGGGAGAAAACTTTCTTCAGAAAGTTTTCTCCCCCAGTTTTCTTTTTGTCCAACACCACGAAAGGCCGCCTGAATTTCAGACGACCTTTCATATCCTCACCTGCGTACAGGAGGAATCAGTCAATCATTCCGCCGAAGCGGGCCGGGTGTGAGCCGGACTTAGTTCTTTTCAGCCGCAGCTTCAGGCTGGCGGGTGAATTCAAGGATCGCCATGGGAGCGCAGTCGCCCTTACGGGGAAGCGCCATCTTGGTGATCCGGGTGTAGCCGCCGGGGACGCCGGCGAACAGGGGAGCGACCACGTCGAAAAGACGCTGCACGAGCTTGTGGTCGTTCAAGGTTTCATAGGCCAGACGGCGGGAGTGCAGATCGTTGCGAAGGGCCAAGGTGATCAGAGGTTCCACCACCCGGCGCAGTTCTTTGGCCTTCACTTCCGTCGTGCGGATCTTGCCGTAAGTGATCATCGCGGAAGCCATGTTGCGGAACAGAGCCTTGCGATGCGAAGGCGTTCTGCCGAGCTTTTTGCCGGAATTGCTATGCCTCATGGTGTTGTTTCCTCTTCCATTCCTGATATTTCTTCTCGAAGTTGTCGATCTTCATGCCGAAATCGAGTCCCATGCTTTCGAGCACGGCCTTGATTTCGTCAAGGGACTTCTTCCCAAAGTTCTTCGTCTTCAGCATTTCGGCTTCGGGCCGCTGCACCAGCTCGCCGACAGTGGCGATATTGGCGCTGCGCAGACAGTTGGTCGCCCGCACGGACAGCTCCAGCTCATCGATCCCCTTGAAGAGGTTATCGTTGATGTCGGCGCTGCCGCCGCCTTCCCCTCCGCTTTCGCCGGAGATGCGTTCATCAAAGCTGATGAAGACCGAAATCTGATCCTTAATAATTTTGGCGCTATACGCAATAGCGTCTTCGGGAAGAACGGAACCGTCGGTCCACACTTCAAGAATCAGCTTGTCGTAGTTGGTCATCTGGCCCACGCGGGCCTGTTCCACGGTATACGCCACCTTACGCACGGGAGAGAAGCTTGCGTCCAGCTTGATAAGCCCGATCGTGTCCGGAAGACCTTCGTGCATATCAGCGGGCACATAGCCCTTGCCCATGCGCACCTCGAACTCCATGCTGAGCTCCATGTCTTCGGTGAGGGTCGCGATGTGCAGTTCCGGGTTCAAGACTTCCACATTGGCGTTGGTCATGATATCCGCGGCTGTCACCGGGCCTTTCTTCGACACGGAAAGCGTCAGATGCTGGGGCTCGTCAGTCGTCATACCCAAGCGAACCTGTTTGATATTCAGGATAACATCCGTAATATCTTCCAGCACTCCGGGGATGGTGGTAAACTCATGCTGCACGCCGGAGATCTTCACAGCCACGAAGGCTGCGCCCTGAAGGGACGAAAGCAGTACCCGACGCAAGGCATTGCCGATGGTGACCCCATACCCGCGTTCGAGAGGTTCGTAGGTGAACTTCCCGTACATGGTATCGCTGGGATCGCTGTCGCACACAATCTGTTCCGGCCGAACGAGTTTGGCCCAGTTGCGTGAATTGATAAGCCTGTTGCCTTGTCTGAAGAGCATGTAAGCCCCCGCTTATTTGGAGTAGAGCTCGACGATGAGGTGCTCGTTGATGGGGAACTGAATGTCGTCGCGCTGCGGCAGTGCTTTCACAATACCCTTGAAGTTGGGAGCGTCCACTTCCAGCCAGGAGGGGCAGCCACGACGGGCCACGGCTTCCTGAGCTTCGGCGAGAACAGGGATGGTTCTGCTCTTTTCGGGAACTTCAACGCTGTCGCCAACCTTCACCTGAAGGGAAGGGATGGTGACCTTATGACCGTTCAGCGTAAAGACGCCGTGGCGGACCAACTGACGGGCCTGAGTCCGGGAGTTGGCGAAGCCGAGGCGGTACACGACGTTGTCCAGACGGCGTTCGAGGAAAGCGAGCAGGTTCGCGCCGGTCACGCCCTTCGCCATATCGGCGTGGACGAAGTAACCGTGGAACTGCTTTTCCAGAACGCCATAAACGCGACGCACCTTCTGCTTTTCACGCAGCTGGACGGCGTAGTCGCTCAGTTTTTTACGGGCGCGGCCATGCTGACCGGGCGCGTAGGGGCGGCGGTCAAAGGCGCACTTGTCGGTGAAGCAACGGTCGCCCTTCAACAAGAGCTTCGTGCCTTCACGACGGCACAAACGACATTTGGCATCATTATATTTGGCCAAGGCGGTGTCCTCCTGTGAGCGCGACTAGACGCGACGCCGTTTCGGCGGGCGGCAGCCGTTGTGGGGAATGGGGGTAACGTCACGAATGAAGGCAACCTTGAAACCGGCGGCGTTGATCGCGCGCATGGCGGCTTCACGACCGGAACCCGGTCCCTTCACGTAGATACCCACAGTGCGCATGCCGTTGTCCTGAGCCTTGCGGGCGGCCTGTTCGGCAGCAACCTGCGCGGCAAAGGGCGTGGACTTACGGGAACCCTTGAACCCGCTCTGTCCGGCACTCGCCCAGCTCACGGTGTTTCCGCGAGTATCGGTAAAAGTGATGATAGTATTATTGAACGAGGCCTGGATGTGAGCCACACCAAGGGGCACGTTCTTCTTTTCTCTTTTCTTGGCAACGCGTTTTGGTCTAGCCATGATTTGCTTCCGTAACCGGGCGTATCCGGTCGTATCAGTGAACGTTTCGCACAATCAGCCCGCCGAAACGGAAGCTGGTCATGCCGGAAGGTTCCTTTACTTCTTCTTACCTACAGCACCACGGCGGGGACCCTTACGGGTACGGGCGTTGGTGTGGGTACGCTGTCCATGAACGGGCAGGCCCTTGCGGTGACGCAGGCCACGGTAGCAACCGATGTCCATGAGACGCTTGATGTTCATAGAAATTTCGCGGCGCAGGTCGCCTTCCACCTTGTAGCTCTGTTCGAGTTCCTTACGGACTTCGTTCAGTTCTTCAGCGGTGAGATCATCGATGCCGCGAGTCCAGTTGACGCCCGAAGCGTCAAGAATTTTCAAGGCCGTTACACGGCCGATGCCGTAGATGTAAGTCAACGCGATGTCCGCGCGCTTGCCTCTGGGCAGGTCAACACCAGCTATTCTGGCCACAGTCTTTCTCCTGAAGGCTAGCCCTGGCGCTGCTTGTGCCGGGGATTTTCGCAGATAACCCTGAGTACGCCCTTACGCCGGATGACTTTGCACTTCGGGCAAATCTTTTTTACGGATGGCCTGACTTTCATGACAAGTCTCTCCACAGGTTTCCTCGGCAGCACAAAAATACTGCCGGAACAGGAAGCCTTAGCTCTTTTTTTACATGCTGTCAATGCACGACATGGTTTTCTTCAAGGAAGGTCCAGTATCTGGGGTCCACCCGGAAGGATAGCCACACAATGCTCAAAATGGGCGGCGAGACTCCTGTCTCGGGTCACCGCCGACCACTTGTCGTCCAGAATCTCCAGCAATACGTAACGGAACGAAGTAATACTGA
>VOFJ01001830.1_pt1 | contig 14254 bp, 22 predicted proteins | sample 5384081 | NCBI WGS metagenome assembly VOFJ01 (sample SAMN12384729, study PRJNA508395) | human gut metagenome | isolation source: healthy gut I | host: Homo sapiens
TCGGTATTACTTCGTTCAGTTACGTATTGCTGTCATCACCAGGGATCACCGGCAGGCTGGCTGACTTCAGGACCAGAGCGATGATGATGAAGATCAGCACGATGGAAACGGCGCTTACGATCTTGAAATCCCGGTCTGTGGTCTTCATCAGGTCCTTGGTGCAGGCGGCCTCTCCGATGATCATGCCGTTCTCATCGTATTCCTTGACGATGTCGTTCATGGCCGTCAGCTGGCGGTTGACCTCCTTGCTGGCGGTCCTATATTCGCTCATGGCCAGCATCAGCTGGTACTTGCCGCTCTTCAGCGCGGTCACCGCCTCGTCCGGCAGGATCTCCTCCGGTATGGTGCTCCCCCAGGACGGAGTCCAGAGACAGGGCCGCTTTGATGCCGTCGACGTCCTCCAGCCGCCTCCGTCATCTCCTTTACATCAGCCCGGTCCAGGGACTGATCCACCAGGAGCATGTGGGTGGTCGCCATGTCAGAATTCATCCATCAGCTTCTCTCGTTGGCAATGACGAAATCCATATCCTCCGGCAGAGCTCCCGCCATGTCGTAATAGATGTTGGTGTTGTTATAGCCGTACACGGCCGGTCCCAGCACCACCACGAAGATGACCAGGAACACGGGGCTCTTCTTTTTACGACAAAGGATGCCAGTTTTTTTTTTCATCTCCGGTATCAAAGACCGATGTCTCGTCTTTTTTCGATGATCCGGTCAAAGGTCAGGATCAGGGCAGGCAGGATGGTGACGCATCCGATGACGCCCAGCAGGACGCCCTTTGCCATGACAATTCCCAGATCCTTTCCCAAGGTAAAGCTCATGAAGCACCAGAGCGATAAATCCGGCTATGGTGGTGACAGAGCTTCCGATGACGGAGGCTATGGTGTGGCGGATGGCTGCCGCCATAGCATCTTCCTTGCTGTCCTGCAGATCCTGCTCCTCTTCAAAGCTGTGCCACAGGAAGATGGAGTAGTCCATCGTCACGGCCAGCTGCAGAACGGCGGACAGTGCCTTGGTGATGTAGGAAATCTCTCCGAAGAAGAGGTTGCTGCCCAGATTGTACAGAATGGTTATGCCGATGCCCGCCAGGAAGATGAACGGAATGACCCAGGAATCCAGCAGCAGCACCATGGCGGCTGTCGCGCAGAGCACCGCCAGGCCCACATACCCCAGGTTCCTCCTTCTCGCACAGGTCCTTCAGGTCCTTTACCAGGGCCGACATGCCCGTAACGTAGCAGGTCTTTCCGGCAGCCTGCCTGATCTCTCCGATGGCCTCAATGGTCTCATCTGCCGACGTGGACGTATCAAAAAGACCGCCATCAGCGTATCGTCGACCTTTGTTGAAGGCCTCATAGTACTTTTCGGAAGGATCTCCAGCGGTACGTCAGCAGACAGCACGCGCTGCTGTAGGCGATGACAGGTCACGTGATCCACCTGGCTGATATCCGACCGGAACTGCTCTACCTTCTCCGGCGTCTGGTCCTCGATGACGATGATCGAAAAGGCGCCCTTTCCGTAGTCGTCCATCAGGATATCCTGTCCGGTGACCGTATCCAATCCATCTGGCAGATGGGTCAGCATATCGTAGTTGATCCTGGTGCTCATCATGCCGATCACCGACGGAACGCACAGCAGCAGGCACAGGATCAGGATCAGCTTCCGATGCCTGACCACTGCGTGGGAAAACTTTTATCCATATATCTTGTCTCTCCTTTCCAGCTAAAACGACTTTTTTCGAACTAGAAAGGATTATAATCGCCGCCCGATTTCTTTTGAATAAACAAAAGCGCGGTGCAAAAAAAAATTATGCATCGCGCGAAGAATGTCCAATTTATCAGAACTTTTTATAACGGGCCGGCAGCGGAAGCCGCGGGGCCACGGGAACAGCGCAAACGCAGAGGCCCCGGGAAAAAGCAACGCAGAACTCAGAAGCTTTGGAAAACGGAGGCCGCGGCTCCCGCTACAGCTTGGAAGCGATCTCCTCGATCTTGCGGAACCTGTTGTTGATGCCGGATTTTTTCATGGCGGGTCCATCATCTCTCCCAGCTGCACCAGGCTGGCCTCCGGGTATTCCAGGCGCAGCTTGGCGGCCTGCTGCAGCTTTCCGGCAGCCGGTTCAGTCCCATCGCCTCCTGTATCTTCCGGATATTATCAATCTGGCGCTGGGACGCGTCCAGCGTTCTGTCCGTGTTGGCCGTGTCGCAGTTGGTCATGCGGACCGCTTTGTTGACCATGCCCTTCTGTATCTTCACGTTTTCAGGTCAGCATCTGCGCGTGGGCGCCCATAATCGCCAGGGTATCACAGATGTACTCGAGTTTTTCATGTATACTACGAACTTGTCCTTTCGCTCCACGATCTTGGCGGAAAGGTCCACAAAGGTGTTGATCATCTTTCGCAGATCTGTCGCCAGATTTGCTGGCGCAGACGAATTCCAGATGATAGCTGCGGGCAGGGTCGCTGACGCTGCCGCTTCCCATGAAGATGCCACGCAGATACGACTTTTTCTGCAGCACTTTGTCTTGATCAAATCGCTGTAAATGCCGTCGGATATGTAGTTGTTGCCTTCCCGCACCAGCAGGATGCCAGTTTCCCGAAGAATCTGCTCGCTGCTGCGCATCTCCGGGCCGATGGTCAGGAAAGTACGCCCTTCCCTTCTTCGGCCCCGGCGCTTCCCCAACCTCCAGCTCTGTCTCCACCTGGAAGTACTCCTTGATCAGCTTCTTGTAGTGACGGGCCACCGCCGGATTATCCGTGGAAATGACGATCTTGAATTTTCCGCCTCCCGCCAGGGCGCAGGCTGCCGGAAACGCGAAGGAATCCCCGCGATCTCCGCCAGCTGGCAGCACTTTTTCTCCGGCTCCGTTCTGGATAATTCATTTTTTGTTTCTGTTGAAAACGACATATGTTGCGCCCTCTATCTCTGTCTCTGTCTCTGTTTCTGCCTCTATCTCTTTCTTAATCTCTTCTGCTTCCTAGTATACGCCAAGCCGCGGAAAATCAGCCGCAAGCGGATTTCGGCCTCAGGCCAAGGCATGCGTATGAAAAACAAGATTCCGGCTCACGTAATTTAAAAATGGAGTTATCCTAAAATCAACTTTTTTGAAATTTAGGTACAACTACTCCCTTTGCTCCCTTACCGTATTGCCGTCATTTGTCCCAGCAAAGGCCGTTGAAAATCAAAAAGTTCATCTGAAATAACAAAAAAAATAAAAAAGGTACAACTTTTCCCTTTTCAACAGGGGCACTCCCTTTGCTGCTGGGAGCCGAGTTGTACCCAATTTTTTTTTTTGTTGTTTTGGCCGAAAACGGCGCCATAAGTTGTACCTAAATTTCAAAAAAACCTGAGACAACTGCGGTGGCGGTCGAACCACAGTCATACTGTGATCAGCGAAAGTTTGAAGAGGATTTGAAATGCCTGCGGCGGCGTTCCCGCGGCGAACTCCATGTAAACTCATCCGAAATTCAAAAAGAGAGCCGTCCAGCGGCTCTCTTCTGTAAATCCTGTTCATGAACCCATGGCCCTTTATGGAACCCCTGGCGTCGAAAGAGCTATTTTCTTGGAGCCAGGCCCAGAATCTCGCCTCGTCCGGCGTAGCGATCTCTCTCTGCCCAGCAGCTTAGCCAGCTTGACAGCCTTTTCTACCATCTGGCCGTTGCTCTCCGCCAGAACGCCCTTTTCCAGATACAGATTGTCCTCAAATCCAACCCTGACGTGTCCGCCCATGGCGATGGTGGCAGCAGCGATGTTCCATGCGTTCTTGCCGATACCCGTCGCGGTCCAGGTGGAGCCCGCAGGAATGGATCCTACCATGTATACCAGGTCTCTGACAGTAGCGGTCATCTGTACGCCCAGCACGAAATCCCAGTGCAGAGGGGTGAAACCAGCAGGCCCTTTCTGTCAGCCGTCTTCAGAGCGATATCGATCATGCCCTTTGTCGAAAACTTCCAGCTCAGGCTTGATGCCTCTTTCCTTCAGGATCTTGGCAAAGTTTGATGATCGTGTTGTCCGTGTTGGTGAAAACCTCGTCTCCGCCGAAGTTGCAGGTTCCGCAATCCAGCGTCGCCATCTCCGGTGTCGGAACGACCTCTGTGGAAGCCAGTCTCTCCAGATCCGTCATGCCGACAGCTCCGCCGGTGGAAGGCTGATGATGACGTCCGGGCACTCTTTTCTGATTGCGTCGATGCACTCCCTGGAATCTTCCGGTATCCTGTGTCGGCGTACCGTCGTCCCATCTACGTGCAGATGGATCAGGGCAGCGCCGGCGTCATAAGCGGATTTCGCTTCTTTGGCGATTTCCTCTACGGTGTAAGGTACGTTCGGGTTCTGTTCCTTCGTAACTTCCGCGCCGCAAATACATGCGCTGATGATTAATTTGTCCATTGGTCTTTCTCCTTTATATAACTACTTACTTCACCCCGCGCCCAAATGCACAGGATGTTCCTCAAGAATTTATTATACCATCAAAGGTCCCGATGTTCAAGTGTGACTCTGTGTATCCATCTTCCCGAAAACCTCCGCCATCTTATTGGCCATGGCTACAGAGCGGTGCTGTCCGCCGGTGCAGCCAAAAGCGATGTTCAGATGGTACTTTCCCTCCTTCTTCACATAGCAGGGCGCGATGGTATTGACCATGGTCCGAAGCTGGCTCACAAAGGTCTGGGCGATCTCGTGGCGCAGCACGTACTGGGACACCTTCTTGTTGTTGCCCGTCAGCTTTTTCAGGCTCGGCACATAGTACGGGTTGGGAATGAACCGCATGTCCAGCACCAGGTCCGTCTCCATCGGAATGCCGTGCTTGTACCCGAAGGACGTCACGTTGATGGCAAAGGCGCTCTCCGGCTCCCTTCCCACAAAGATCCCGCTCCATCTCCAGCTTAAAGCCCGCCACCTTCATATTGGTGGTGTCGATGACATAATCCGCCTGGCTCCGCAGCTCCGCCAGCTTTTTCCCGCTCGGCCTCGATGACCTCCCGAGTGGTGGAACCCTCCGACAGCGGATGATTCCGCCGCGTCTCGTTGTATCTTTTGATCAAAGTCTCGTCAGAAGCCTCGATGAACAGCACGCTGCAGTCTATGTCAGCCCTGGCCCGCAGCTCGGAGGCACTGGTTCAGATCGTCGAAAAATTCCCCCGCCCCGCATCGATGACAAAAAAGGCGGACTGGCGGATCTGCCGGTTGGAGTAGGCCGTCAGTTCCAGGAAATGGCTGATCAGCGCCGGCGGCATGTTGTCCACACAGTAATACCCCTGGTCCTCGAACCAGTCGGCCGCGTTGGTCTTTCCCGCCCCCGAAAGGCCGGTGACGATTACTACTTTCATCTTTTTCCATCTCGTTTAACACTCCTCTATATTGACGATCCGCTCCAAATCAAGACCGGCTTCCAGGGGCCCTCTGCACGCCGCCGGCAAAGCTTCCCACTCTGCCCGGCGTATGGGCGTCGCTGCTGACGACGAACCTTACGTCAGCCTTGGCGCAGACCCGGATCTCCTCCACCGTCAAATGGTCGTGCCAGGTGCTGATCTCCATCCAGGTGTCCGTGGCCGCGCAGGCCTTGGCCAGCTCCCATATATCAAAGCGGCCCTTGTCCCCGGGTGGGTCAGAATCCGCAGGTCATTCTCATAGAGCGCCTTGACCGCCATGTCCGTATTTTTGATCAAAGGCGTCTGCCCCAGGCTTTCGGGGCCGCGCCGTGAGCGTCAAGCCAGTTTCCCGCGCAGTACCCTTTGGGAATCCCGTAATGATATCCCCCAGGATAAAATCGAAGTACTTCAGGTCCTCCCTCCCCTACGTCCAGATGGTTGCCTGTGGATACGATATTGGCCTCCACCCCCAGATACAGCTTCAGCTGGGGATAGACCTTCCGCAGCCGGTCCACCTCCGCCCGCATGACCGGAAAGTCCGAGCGCCTTACGCCGTAGAACCGGTGTCCCGGCCCGTGATCCGTGATCGCCAGACCGGAAAGCCCGGCGGCCAGGGCCGCCTGCACGTTTTTCCTCTATGGTTCCCTTGCCGTGGTTGTGATGAGAATAGACCGTATGGGTGTGATAATCAAAGGTCATCTTGTATTTCTCCATGAGCTGACTATTATCCAATGATCCGCACCTCCGGCTCCAGCCTTACGCCAAACTGATCAAAGACCGTATTCTGCACCAGGTGCATCAGATCGACGATATTCTTCGCGGTAGCGCCGCCTTTGTTGATGATGAATCCGCTGTGCTGCTCGAAACCTGCGCTCCGCCTACCGTCAGGCCCTTCAGTCCGGCGTCCTGAATCAGCTTTCCGGCGAAATACCCTTCCGGCCGCTTGAAAAAGCTGCCCGCGCTGGGATACTGAACCGGCTGTTTTTCATTCTCCGCCGGGTCAGTTCCTTCATCTTCGCCGCGATCTCCTCGTGGTCTCCCGGCGTCAGCTTCAAGGTGACCTCCGTCACCACGCTTCCCGCTTTCCTCCAGACAGCTGTGGCGATAACCGAAATCCATATCCTCGCCTTTGACAGTCTGCACCTGCCGGCCGTCCCGGCTGACCATGGTCACAGAGGCTACGATGTCCTTCATCTCGCCGCCATAGGCGCCCGCGTTCATAAATACCGCGCCGCCAATGCTTCCGGGAATACCGCTGGCGAATTCAAAGCCTGCCAGATCCGCCCCCAAAGCGGTCCTGGCAACGGTGCTCATCAGCGTCCCCGCGCCTGCCCTCATCAGGCCGCCCTCCACCGTCACGCGGCAAAAGGCCTCGCCCAGCTTTACCACTGCGCCGTCAAAGCCGCTGTCCGCGATCAGGGTGTTGGAACCATTACCCAGTATGATGGACTTTCTTCCGTTCAGAGCGATCTCCCGCAGCGCCTCCTGCAGCTCCTCTGTCGTCTCCGGAATCACCATTTCCGCCGCCCGGCCTCCTGCCTTAAACGACGTGTAATCCTTCATCTCTACATTATATAATCTCTTCATTACAATACATCCTTCCTGTTGATGTCATATTTATTGAATTCCTCATAGTCCGCTGTCTCCGTCGGCATTTGTTTCCGCGCCAGGCGCTTTTTGATATAGCGGCTGAAATAGTAGTAGATCACCGCGAAGACCGGAACGCCCAGCACCATGCCCGTAAAGCCGAAGAAGCCGCCGCCTACGATGATGGCGAACATGACCCAGAAGCTGGACAGTCCCGTGGTGCCGCCCAGAATTTTCGGTCCCAGAATATTCCCGTCAAACTGCTGCAGGGCGAATACCAGGATCAGGAAGTAAAGGGCCTTGATCGGGCTTGCCACGCAGATGATCAGCGCCGACGGAACCGCGCCGATAAACGGGCCGAAAAACGGTATGAAGTTGGTCACGCCTACGATGGTGCTGACCAGGACCGTGTACGGCAGCTTAAAGATGGTCATCAGGATAAAGCACAGGATCCCTATGATCAGGGGAGTCGATCAGCTTTCCGCTGATAAACCCGCCGAAGGTCTTATTGGCGAAGTAGGCGAACTCAAAGATATCGTCAGATTTTTCCTTAGTCATGGTGGCCGAGATGATCTTTTTGATCTGGGCCTTGAACAGCTCTTTGCCGTTGAGCAGGTATACGCAGACGATGACGCCGATCAGCAGGTTGAACAGCGTTCTCAGCGTCACGTAGACGCCCATGGATATCTGCGCCATGTACTCTCCGATGCGCGGGATCAGATCGCTTTCCGTCCACTCCGAGAAGTTGTCGCGGAAATGCCGGATCAGCAGCTCTGCCGCCTCGGCTATTTCAGGGTTTCTCTCCGCGGTAAAGGTGCTCTCTCCCCATTCGATCAGGTCCGTAAGCCGGTTCGGCAGCATCTGCGCCAGACCAAGGACGCTGCGAACCGTTTCCGGCAATACCAAGGCAAAGAGACCGCCGACCACGCCGAACAGAGCCATCAGGGAAAAGACGGTTCCCACGATCCTGGCGATCCGAAAGGCCGTTTTCTTCTTTTTCAAAGGCGTCCTTCAGCAGATGATACATCCGCCGCAACCACAGCGTTGTACAGCGGACAGAGCAGATATGCCATGACCAGACCAAAGATGAACGGCGAGAGAATCCCCTGAACCTTGTCCAGCGCCTCCTTTACCCATTCAAAGTGGTCTATGATCCTGTATAGAACGATCAAAAAGCCGCTCCGGCTCCAAAGATGATCAGCCCAAGCTTCGCGTATTCATCTTGTACTCTTTTCACGAAAAACACCTCTTCCTGCTGTAACTTCTGCTTCTGATACTAATTCTATACTACCACAAAGCCGCCGATTTTACCACATGGATTCTGAAATGACCTCTCCAAAAAGCGGTCCAAATCCCAATATAGGTCCGAATAAAAATAAAAAAACTTTTTAATTTTTATGAATTTCCTCTTGACTTTTGCATACAAAGTCGTATAATTACTTCATGAAGTAAATAAATATTCGGAGGAACTACAATGCAGAAATCAATTCATGTGGATTGCCCGACCTATTTGGAGTTGGGCCTGAAAAATGGTGAAGTATATACAATCAACGGTAAGATCTCAACAGAGACGGCGTAAAAACACGTTATCGACTATCTCTGTCAGGAGGTCAACGTAAAGGCCGACGACGTCCTTTCCAAGATTGCCGCCATGAAGCAGACGGACGGCGCAGTAACCCTGAAGCTGTACGATGGCACGGTCAGCGCCGTTTAACCCCCATTTTTATTCCAATTTGCAAAAAATCCTTTTCTTTTTTTCCAAAAGCAGGTGTCATCCAGGTGGCAGCTGCTTTTCACATTGTCTTATTCTCATCGTCTTATTCACATTGTCTCATTCACACTGCATTATTCGCATCGTCACATTCACGCTGCATTATTCGCATCGTCACATTCACGCTGCATTATTCGCATCGTCACATTCATCGTCCCATTCTCATCGTCCCTATTCATTTCCTCATTCGCTTTCCCTCATGAGCCGGTTCAGCTCCAGGTTCTCCCGAATCGCCGACTCCCTCCCCCAGCTTCAGGTAGGAGGCCAGCGCGTCGTTATAGACCTGCTCCGACAGGGTCAGCGGATACAGAGAAAGGCCCGACCAGAGCAGCTCGTATTCCATGGCCGTCCGGGCCCACCAGCTCGCTGCCGCTGTCGTAGGGATAGATCCTGATGATCTCGTTGTGGACGTACACGGCCCGATCCAGCGGATCCGGCCTGCTGCCATCGTGAAGCCGCTGGAACAGCCGCTTCAATTCCCCCCTTCGATCTCCCTGGGGCAGCACCGGATTATAGCTGAGATGAAAGAGGACCGGCGTCCGCCGCCGGTAATCCGCCGTCTCCCCGCCGGACAGTCTTTTGATAGAACTTGTCCAGCGTCGGCGCGGACAGCTCCGAAAGCCCCAGCAGCAGGTCCATCAGCGGCAGCACGTCAACAGACCTGCCACCAGCAGATGCTCCTCCAGCGTCGCCGTCAGGTCGTAGCCGCCGTCTATGATGCGCTGCGCCCGTTCCCGGCTGATTCCGCTGCCGGAAAGGGTCAGATTCATCATGACCCAGTCAAGTTTTTACATTTTCTCTGCAGTTTATCCTGTTCATACCCTAAAGTTTAACACAAAAAGGACAGCCATGTGGTATAATTATTTCAAACAAGTAGGGAGGATTACCATGAAAATTTTACTGATCAGCGATACCCACGGCGATATTTCCAAGGTTATAGAGATTTTAGACCGGGTCAAGGGCATAGATATGATCCTGCACTGCGGCGATTACGAGACGGACGCCCGTATCCTGGAGAACTGCACAGATATCGGTCATTTCCGTAACCGGCAACTGCGACGGCGGCAGCGACTATCGGAAGACCGTGGAAACTCCTGCCGGAAAGCTTTTTGATCACCCACGGCCACATGGAGGCCGTCGGCTTTACCCAAACCCTTCTGACGTCCGCCGCCGAAGGAGGGTGGCTGCATCGCCGTCTGCTTCGGGCATACCCACGTTCCCCTCTGCGGGGACACCGGCGGACTGTGGCTGATCAATCCCGGGCAGCCTGACAGAGCCTCGAAAGGGCTCCAGACCTTCCCTGCGCCATCCTCCGGTGCGAGGAAGACGGCTTCTATCCTGTCCTCGTCCCTTTACGACACCCTGGTGCCGTCAGAACCCCGAAAGATCCAGAAGACCCCTGAAGACCCGGAAAGACCCGCCGCGGGAGACGGCGGCAGTGACGGGAAGATCGCCGCCAAAAGAAAAAGGTCAAGGGCGGCTTCCTCCCGCGGCCTCCTCAACTACAGCGACCGTTTCTAAGCAATAATCATCAATAAGCAGAAAGAAAAAGTATAGCCAGCCGCGCCGGACTGTACCGGCACGGAGGCTATACTTTTAATTGCCATTTATTTGCCTTTGATGGATTTCGATGGATTTCCCGTTGGCGGCTTGTCCCGCGCGCCCTGGCTTATCATCGTTTTCCAATTTTCATCTTCTATTTTTTCCCATCTTATAATAAGCTTCCATCTCCTCCTTCGGCACCATGCTGCCGCCGGTGGCCCACAGAATATGGGTGGCGCTGCGAAGCTTATCCTTCAGGTTGTTTTTGATCAGGTAGCCCTCCGCGCTCAGCACGTGTCCCGGACCCGTGAAGGACGCGCAGGCAGACGGCTCGATGTACAGGTTTTCCACGTCGGCCAGCTTCTTGCCAGATACGGATACAGCTTGTCGTCGCCGATGGTAAAAGCAGCCGTCAAGAAGTGTCTCCATGATGCTGCCTTTACCAGCCGGGAAGGCCTTGCAACCGCCAGCCCGTCCGCCGCCGTCTTGCCGTCCAGGCCTACGTCGCCTACAGCGATCTCATCGTGAAGGCCGGTCAGCATGCCCAGGGTCATGCACGGCGCGTGGGTCGGCCCGCGAAGAAAAATATGGATATGCTCGCCGAAGACCTGTCTTCAGGCCGAAGGCCACGCCGCCGGCGCGCCGCCGATCGCCGCATGGGATATATACGAACACAGGGTTGTCCTCATCACAGACGATCATCTGCCGCTTAAACTGGTCCGCCAGCCGCTTCGCCGCCACAGAATAGCCCAGGAACAGGTCGCTGGAGCCTTCGTCGTCCACAAAGTGGCACATCGGGTCCTTGGCGGCTTCCTTCCGGCCTTCCGCCACCGCCTTCTGGTAGTCGTCCTGGTATTCCACCACGGTGACCCCCTTCTGCCGCAGCAGATCGCTTCTTCCACTGCCGCGCGTCCGCCGACATGTGAACCGTCACCTTAAAGCCCAGGCGGGCGCTGATGATGCCGATGGACAGACCCAGATTTCCCGTGGAGCCTACAGCCACGCTGTATTCCCCGAAGACCTGGCGGAATCTGTCTTCCATCAGAATGGAATAGTCGTCCTTTTCCGTCAGCATGCCCCGCTCCATGGCGATGGTCTCCGCCAGCTTCAGGACCTCATAGATGCCGCCTCTGGCTTTGATGGACCCAGACACGGCCAGATGGCTGTCGCACTTGAGAAACAGCCTTCCTCGCCGAATTCCTTCCCCATCTCGTCCTGGAGCAGCTTCTTCATACGGGTGATCTCCACCAGCGGCGATTCGATGATGCCGCCCGTCTCCTCCGTCTCCGGAAACGCCGCCATGATGTACGGCGCGAACCGGGCCAGCCTGGCCTCCGCTTCCTCGATGTCGGCCATGCCAAAGGGCAGCTCCGCCGCCTGACCCGCCTTCTCGTTGAGCCAGAAGATCTCATCGCAGTTTATCATATTCTGTATCACAGGATGTTCCACAATCAGCTTATCAATGTCCATAGGTACTCCTCCTACTACTTACAAAAACTCTCTTTGACATTTTACCATACTTCGTAAGAAAAAAATTTCATTTCTGGCACAGCGGTTCAGCCTTTTGACCACAAAATTGGTTCAAACGTCACTTTTTCCATCAAAGGGTGTCTGTCCGGCAGTTTTCTCCGCATCCCGGCGCTGCGGCGTGAAAGCCTTGCGGCTGCTGGGTTTAAAATTTTTTCAAAGAAAATTTCCCACTCCGGTTCATTATTTTGGCACGATCTATGCTTTTATATAATGGCAAAGAACAAAAACAAAACATTCAGCCGAGGGCTGATGCAATAAAGTTTATGGAGGTTTAAAGAAATGAACAAAGAAGAAATGTTAAAGAAGGCTTTTTCCCACACTCTGACCAACGCCGCTCTGCGCTTCGCTGATCACGACATCGACGCTCTGATCATGAGACAGGACATGATCGATTTCGCGGCGAGAAACAACTTCGACCTGACCGAAGATGAGATCGAAGAGTACATCGATGTCCAGATCAAGAAGATGGAAGCAAGCGTAAAGGACTTCACCTATCAGACGAGAATGATGAAAAATAAGACGAGTATTCTGCCCATAACCATAGAAATACTCCCTCCCAGGCAGACCGATGAAAAGCCGAAGCTTTGTCGCCTGAGGGGGAGTATTTCTATCTGACATCTGCAAAGCTTTTCATCCTATAGCGGCCATGGGCTTCTCTGGGAGCTATGCGGCTCCAGCGGCCATGCGTTTTCAAATCCTCTAAAATGTTTTCTATAAAAAACAAAAACCGGAAAATCGACAACAGTCTTTCATATGAAGCATATTTTTCCCCATAAAATCCGCTGCCAGTGCGATTTTTCGGGTATAAACCGCCCAAAACCCGTTTTTGCCCGCGCCGGACCATATGCGAGCCATTTTGTTTTCCAAACTCGCCAAAATGTTTTCCATAGAAACGAAATCGAGGAAATAGAAAACCGTCCACGCAAACCACACAAAAAGCGGCTTCGCCGTCGATCACCCGCTTTTCTGCCAGAGTTCCGTTTTTTGTCCCATTTGATGCAAAAAGACAGGAACTATCATTTTAGTTTCATGCGCAGCCCCTGAGGAAAAACACGGTTAGTGTAAAAATCGCGCCCGCAGGTATGGTGCAAAGACTCTTATTTGAAAAACTAACTATGGGAGCACAAAACGCCCTCATGCCTTTGGAAGTTCTTCTGACCAAGAGGGAGAAACGAATCCAACCTCATCTGCAGCTAGACCCCCTCCCTTCAATCTTCCTCGTATGTCCTTTCTTCACTCCAGGATCCGCTCCGCGAAGGCTGCCGTCTTTTTCGTCCAGATTCTCCGCCTGCAGGATGCTGCCCGGATCGTTGGCCGTCTCCACCAGAGCGAAATTTCCCGGCAGGATAAAGCTCTTGTTGAAAGTTCATGGCCCCTATGATCTGCTCCGCCACGATGTCGCCGCCGCTGTAGCCTGAGATCACCAGGGCGTAGATCTTCTTCCGCGAGAAATCGTGGGTCCGGAACACCGCCGTCAGCCGGTTGATAAAGGCCGTAATGTTGGCGCTGACCGCGTCGTTGTAATTGGGGCAGATCATGACCAGGCTGTCGCATTTGATGATGGCCGGATACACCTGCTCTCCACCATGATGCCGCCGTAAAACACCCTCCCCGCTCTCCGAAGTGAAGGCAGTCCTCGTATTTACAGCCGCGGCAGTCCAGCAGCTGCCCGTTGCGCAGAGACACCTCGCTCACGTCGGCCCGGCCGGCCAGCTGGCCTTTGATCTTCTCCCACAGGAGAAGGCTGTTGAGGTCTTGCGGCTGCTTGCGTGGACCGCCAGGATCTGCTGCCGCCCATCTGGGGCATGGAAAACGCCATAAGCCGCTTTACCAGCTGGCCCGTCATCTCCTTATAGGCGCTCAGGTTGTCCACCCCAGCACCTTTCCCATGACGTTGAAATTGTACAGGAGCCGGTGGCCTCCACCAGAGGCTTGCCGAGAAGGTGCAGCCCGCCTGATTAGCCGAAAACACCAGCCTGCGGGCCAGGCTCTTGGTAAACAGCTCCGCCGCTGCCGTCCACCACCACGGCGGCGCAGGCGCCGGCAAGACACAGCCGGGATGGGCGCGGAAATATTCCAGCATCCTGTAGTATTCCAGATTGATCCCCTCGCCTCTGAAAGACAGATGGCAAAGAGCAGCTTCCGCCCCCCGCAGGTCCCTTTTTGGACAGGGATTCCACCGTCAAAACATACTCCGTCTGCATACCGTCAAAGGGCCTGGTCCAGCACCCGGTCCATCCGGCTTTCCCTTCTGCACTCACAGCAGAAGGGCTTGATCCTGTCAGCAACATCTCTACTCGCCTCTTTTCGTCCTTTTTGTCATTTGATCAGCCTTTGTCACCGTCCGGTCCGCCGCCTCATAGGCGCCCCGCCGGATTGTTCCGCTTCCAGCTGTCAGCCCAGCTGGCACAGGTTGTGATAGGCCTTCTGTATCCGCTCATACAGCGCTAGCAATACGTAAT
>VOFJ01003648.1_pt1 | contig 14249 bp, 25 predicted proteins | sample 5384081 | NCBI WGS metagenome assembly VOFJ01 (sample SAMN12384729, study PRJNA508395) | human gut metagenome | isolation source: healthy gut I | host: Homo sapiens
TGTTGTACTTCGTTCAGTTACGTATTGCTGAAATTCACTGCAGGGTATAGGTGACAGGCTTACTCTATCATATCAAGTGGGATTGAGCTTGCAGGAAAGGTTGTTATAACATTTACACTTGTTCCATTTATGGGATACTGGGGGTGTTATTGTTTCAGAGCCTATAGTATGGGTTCTGATGGTTATTCCGCTTATAGTGCAGTTAATAAAGAATCCGGCATTTGCCAGAGGAAAGAATAACGGAGGATGATTTATGGCAGAGAATACCAAGAATGTTGAATTTAAGAATCCACATCCTGAGCTTCCTGTAAGGGGAACCAATCCTTAAACTTGGAAAGATGGTTACTGACAGGGCAGCAATAAAAGCTTGATTGGAGAAGCTCACAGCAGATGACCCTGAGTACTGAGGGACTTGCAGCAATCTGTACTGATGAGATGGCTGAGGTTGCATTAAAGATGGGTGCGTAAGCCAAAGACACAGGTGGAATAGGACTACTGCTTAATGAAAGATAAGCTGGCGTGAATACAGCAGGGTTGGAATGATTCTTGTTATGCTTTTTGTCGCAGTGCTTGTGATTGAGGGAATAAGTACATTCCTGAAAGCATATCTTGATGGACGTATTAAGAGAAATACAACTGCAAATGTGATTATAAGTGTATGTATCATGGCACTTTTGTATACAGTCTCAGTGCAGTTAAAGATGTATCAACATCAAAGCTTGGTATTAAGGTTGTTGGTGCGATTATGCACGGAATTACACATCCGGACTGGGAATACATGTTTATGACCGGAAAGAGTGGCGTTATGTATCTTATGCTTGAAACTATTGCAATCGCAGTTGCGGGAACATGTGCCGGAGCAGTGTTTGCAGTAATACTTACATTGATTAATTCGAGAAAATTCATTCCAGCACCTATGGCTTTTTATTGGCAGGCTTGTTGTTATGGCAATAAGAACTGTACCTGTGTATGTGTATGGGCTTATATTTATAAGGGTTACAGGGACCTTGGCAGCTTTGCCGGAGTGCTTACAATGATGATGTGCAGTATCGGACTTCTTACAAAGAGATTCACAGTTGCAGTAGACAACTGGAATATGGCGGCATGGAATGCGTGCAAATGTGCAGGAACGGGATTTATAGCAAGATTACGGCATGTGGCGGTGCCTGAGCTTAAGTTCCAGTTTAAGGATGCTGTGATGTACAGACTGGATGTGAATGTGCGGTCGGCAAGTACATTAGGACTTGTTGGAGCAGGCGGAATCGGCACCCCACTGATTGTCTACATGAACAATTACAGATGGGACGCCGTTGGCTCAATTCTTATTGTATTGTTTGTTGTAGTTCTTCTTATAGAACTTCTTTCAAAATGTTTAAAGAGAATCCACTAAGCTTTCTTTAAACAGCTGTAGTCAATAACATATATGAAAATGTAAAGAACGATATAAAGAATTATTGCTCCGATTACATCGACTACAGAATGCTGCTTTAAAAATACGGTTTGCAAGACATATAAGGATGCAAAGAATGGAAGATAATGTCTTTGTTATTATATGTCCTTTTTAAAGCTTTTGCAACGCAGTAATGCAAAATTAACTGCCAGTGAGTTGTATACATGTATACTTGGGAATACATTTGTTGAAGTATCTATTGTATATAGTGCATTGATTATCTTTCCACAGAAGTTATCAGGGATATAATCAGGTCTTAATGTAAGACCATTAGGATATATCATGCATATAGTAAGAGAGTGACATACCGATTATGAGTGATAACGCAAACTGTATGAATTTTTTATTATCTGCCTTAAAAATACATATATATGCAAGCTGCAACCACATATAAAAACCATAATACATATGGAATTATAAAGTATTCACAGAAAGGTATCATATTATCAAAAAAGGAATATTGATGATATGAAGCCCGGGATAATCACTGTTAATTACTTTTTCAAGAGTTGAAAACCATGGAAGGTATATAAATATATATGCTGCAAAAGCATATTCTCCAGCCTTTTTTTTTAAAAAAATCTTTCAATACTGTACACCTCTACATTTTTTTTATATTATTAGCAAAATATTTCAAGATTATATCATTGTTGCTGAATAAATGCAATATAATAAGGTTTTGAAGGTTTACAAAAACCAAATAAATATGTAATATAATGATATGACACATTGGATGCAGGAGATTTATAAATGTTACATTTGAATCATTTGAAGAAAAGTTTTGGTAAGAACGAAATTCTTACTGATATTGAATATACATTTGAAGAAGGAAATATATATCCGGTTCTTGGCGGTGCAGGAGCAGGAAGAACAACTCTGTTTGAGTGTATCGCAGGAGATATTGCTGTAGACTCAGGCACTGTTGAGACTAAGGAGAAGTGCACGCTTTTCTTTTGCTGCAAAGCAGAGTGTTCTGCCTATGCTTATTACAGGATATCAGTTTATCAGTATGCTCTGTGATATGAATAAGAACAGCGAAAAGCCTGAATAATTATCTTGATAAAGTGAAGCTTACAGGGCTGATAAGAGACAGACATATTGCAGATTACAGTTTTGAGGGAGAAGAAGAGGCTTCCAGTTAGCAGCTTTTTCTTATTCAGAAACCATATGTAATGATGTTTGATGAGGCACTTGATTATTGTACTGATGAATATATTGATGATATGCTTTCAGTTCTTAATGAATATAAGAATGACCATATAATTCTTATATCAACAGGTTTGTTGATATTGCACATAGAATATCAAAGGATGTGCTGGTTCTTAACAATGGTGAACTCAATCCTATATCACATGAAACTATGCAGATTCCAGAGATAAAAGGAAGCTGTATTAGACATACTTGGGGAGGCAGACAATGAAATTATTTAGAAAGCTGTTTGCTGAGAAAATATTACGATATTATGAGGGAACAGAGGCAGGAATTAAGATGATAAAGAGTTTTCCTGTAATAAGGAAACTGGTGAAGGATGATGCTTTTGGTGAAAAATCAAAAAAAGCAGGGCTTTCGTTGGAACTATGGCACAGATATTTATGCTTGCATGGGAATTTATAAGAAAGTTCATGTATGTAATTCTTCTTATATATGTTCCCTATACAATACTTGCATATTTCTTCCCACTAATAAGGATTCATCAGGATATTTCTATAATATATCTGTTTATAATGCTTTCAACTATATGTGGAAGTCTTGCTAATACAACAATATTTGCAATGGGTGACAGGGATTATCTTATGATTCGTGTAATGCTTGTTAGTCCGTATATGAATTTTCTGGGGAAATTTATATATAAGATAGTAACAGAATTTGTATTCTATTTTATTATACTTATAATACTTGGAGAACCGGTATTTAATGCACTTATGTTGTGCATTGTTACAGCATGTGCAAGACCTGTGGGTGAGATGATGGCAATTATAACATTTGACCATTTCAGAGGTGTGTACGAAAACAGAAGTGTCCTTAATGGCACAATAATGGCTATATGTGTAATACTTGCATATGGACTGCCTGTGCTTAATGGCAGAATTGCAGCAAGCTGGATATATGCAATACATCCGTTTGTTGTCTGTGTTATGTTTCTTGTTGGAGCAGGCGCAATGTATTTTCTGTGGTGGTATAAAATATTATCGTGTGATAATAAGAGGCAATGCATAATAAAAGAGAATTTTAATTAAAGCAGGAGGACGATTATGTATCAGAAAAGCAGAAGATTTCAGACAAAAATAATTACATATGCAGTTCTGGTTATATTCAGTCTTCTTGTTATAGGAGTGTTTGTATACAGCTATGTATCTAAATATCAGGAAAATAAGCTGGATATCAAATCACGTTATACATTTTCAATAAGAATTGATGATCGATGGAATGTTGTATCTGATGATTATGTATCTGATTATGATAATGATAATGTGTCTAATTTTACTAATCCGGATATGGTTGGGCTTGGAACTAAATGGCTTGAAAAAAATATATTTCACAGTACAGTACAGACAAAAAATATGTGCCATATTCAAAGTATATTGTAAAAATCAGGTGTTGATTCGGTAAGTGTGCTTGACCTTTCAAGCAATACAGTTCTTCTGTCCTTCTGGGTTATTCCGCAGAATCTTAATTCGGATTATTTTTCTTCGTGGGAAGGTATTCAGGATGACGGAAGAATAAAATGTGAGTGGGTGGTTTCATTTTATCTTGATAACAACTATGATAATACTGCGAAGCTTTTATGTTACTTCAGTCATGAGTTCAGAAGACTATGGACTGAAACAGTATTATGCACAGCAGGGAATTGATTCAGGCGGAGATACAGAGATTACAAGTAATTCTAACAAGGATCAGCTTGCTAATTATTCAATAAAGGATAATTCACTTCTTGTCACTTATGATAGAGAAAAATATATTTCGGTTCCTGTATCTTATTCTTATCTGTTGTATGAGCCTAACAGTTCAACAACACTTAAAGAAGGCAGTTATATGATAACCACAGAAAAAACTGCTTTTTGTGTATGGAGGAAAGACAGTTAATAACACTAAAATTCCGGTTACTGTTGTTTATTCGGATGATAAAGGTGAAAACTGGACAACATGTGAACTTGATAAGATATATACGGCTGATTATTATTATGTAAAATTCTTTGATTCTGACAATGGTGTGATTGTCTGCGGATATGCAAAAGAGTAATGATACTAATGAATCATCAAGGATATACAGTACAAGTAATGGTGGAGAAAGCTGGGATATAGTTGGAAGCGGACCGGCTACTAATATAATTAAGGGTGTTGTTTATGTATCATCAGATGTCGGCTTTTTTTCTGTTATGATTACGTTGAAGGTATGGATAGTAATCTTTACAAGACAGATGATGGTGGTAAAAACATTTGCAAAGGTAATGCTTGAGGAGCAGGAACTTGATAGTTCAGCTGCGAATCCACAGGGGCAGGAGACCGAAACTAAGACTGATTCCGGAAAAAACGGTATAGATTCTTCAGAACAGTTAAAGATGGAGCGATGTATATAAGGAAGCTCTTACACCAGTTGTAGATTCTACCGGAATTATAACAATATATCTTACCCAGGGCAAAAATGCTGTTTATAATGATGGAAAAACGGCGGCAAAATATCAGTCATCTGATAAAGGAAGTACGTGGAAATATATTGGTCAGGTTGAGATAAAAGATTAAATGCTTATTATAGTGTAAAAAGTATTTGAATAATATGAACATGCATGGTATTATAATTATAGCAAAAGGAATTATAATATCACGCATGTTTTTTTGATATATGTATTTTCTTATGGACGCTGGACGTGAATGAGGATTATTCATAAGGAGATTGTAATATGAAAAGCAGACATGGAAAGAAAAAAGCGCCTGACAGCAGCGGTTGTATTATTAGGTATACTTGTTATTGGCTGGGCGGTGATATCATATGCAGCGGAAGACGAGTATAAGGTTCATCATAATATTACTATTGATCTTGGTGGAGGAACATGTGATAAGATATATTATCAGTCACAGATTGATAATGGAGATAATGCGGGACAATGGAATGATGATCTGAGAATTGGGAATATCTTGCTGACCGTTATGGAGAATACCATACTATTATTGATTATAAGGCATTTGTGCCCCAAAAGCAGATGCGGTAACATCTAATTATTATGACTGTGTAGGAGTTACACCATATGTAAGAATTGGTGCGGTAAGCAGGGATGGATATATTCTGAAAGGCTGGGAAGTTTCAGGAGACAAAGGATGGCATACTGATTATGGAAAGAATGGCATTCGGGTTGAAATAGGGGCTTATACGGAAGAAGATATTGTTATCAAAGCAATATGGGAAAGACAGACATTTACAGTTCATTATAGCGCAGGAGTTGCAGCTGACAGAGGCATTAAAGCTTATCTTCCGGATGATGAGGATGCTTATTATGGAAGAGGGATGAACTGACAGGTTTTACTGAGGGTGCATCTGCTGATAATGGACTTATATTTACCGGATGGTCCTTTGACAGATATGGTGACTCTGGCATATTAGAACCGGAAGATCTGAGTGATTATAACAAAGATGTGACTGTCTATGCTATATGGGATTATATAATTACATTTGATAATAACACAGACGCAGAGGTTACCGGTTATATGGAGAATATTACATCAAAGCTTGGCAGCAGAATCAGACTTAAAGGGAGCAGTCTGTCAAGAAAAAGGGTATTATTTGTCTGGCTGGAATACGAAAAGTGATGATACAGGAAAGTTTTATTCAACTATGTCTGTTGTTGACCTGACGCCTGATGATAGCGGAAAGGCTGTTCTGTATGCGATATGGCAGCCGATTTTTTATGAAGTACATCTGTATTGCAATAAGCCGGAAGAATCAAGTGAGATGATGAAGATTATTGATAATTCAGACTGGGACTGGTATGAGGATGAAGGTTATTACAGCAGATTCTATACATATGATGAAGAAGATGAACTTCCGTGTGTATCGCAGCTATATAGTCTTACCGGTTGGACAGGTTTAGGCTGGGAGACAGAAGACGGCACATATGTTGAAGGCGGCGTGCATGGAAAGCTTAATCTGGCTGATAAGCTTGGTGCAGTTGTTGATATGTCAGCTGTGTGGAAAGAGAATATATACAATATTAATATTGATTCTAATGGTGGATATGATGCCGGTTCTACAATTATCACAGGATATGAGAAAGAGAATGAACTTCCGGATCCGCCACTAAGACCTGGATATGATTTTTGATTCATGGAACACTGAAGAAGATGGAAAAGGGACAAAGTACGAAAATAAGGATGTAGTTTCGAAGCTTGTTGAAGATGATGGCGGTAATATGACAATATATGCTCAATGGAAGAAGAAGAAAAAGTTGTGTCTTAAAGTTTCTTCTAATTCATATCTTAAATCATTGATTAATCCCGCAGCAGAAGCTCTTGCAAAGAACTGGTTTGGAAAGAATAATAATACATTGGTGGAAAATATGATGAATAAGTCTGATAAAGACTGTGTTCAGGTGTGGTCAGTAAGCAGAGAAGGAATCTCAAGAACGAGATGATATAACAGAAGATTATAGATGACAGTCTCCTGTTTTGGGGGGCTGTTTTTTAAGGTATGTATTTTTTATGCAATATATAGATAAATATTTGTTTGAAAATTACATTTAATTATGGTAACATATTGTAAAGTTTGAGAGAAAAAAGGCATTTTTGTGTCTTTTTTTTTTGCGCAAAAGTCATTTTAGCGCCTCTTGGCATATGATTAAATTAAATAAACGAAAGGAATTAAGGTGGCATTCATGAAAGCATTTTTTGATACTTGAAGATGGAACGGTCTTTGAAGGAACCAGCATAGGTTCGACCCGTGAAGTTATTAGTGAGATTGTCTTTAACACATCTATGACAGGATATCTGAGGTGCTGACTGATCCTTCATACGCAGGACAGGCAGTAACAATGACATATCCTCTTATCGGTAATTACGGAGTGTGCTATAAGGATATGGAATCCCAGAAAGCATGGCCAGATGGATATATTGTACGTGAGCTTTCCAGAATGGCAAGCAACTTCAGAAATGAAGATCCTATCCAGAAATTCCTTCTTGATAATGATATCCCAAGGTATTTGTGGGATTGACACAAAGAGCCCCCTTACTAAGATATTAAGAGAAAAGGGTACTATGAACGGTATGATTACAACTAATGAGAATTATAACCTTGATGAAGTACTTCCTAAGATTAAGGAGTACAGTGTTAAGGGCGTTGTAAGAAAAAGGTTACATGTTCAGAAAAGTATGTTCTTTGGGAAAAGGACCTAAGGTTGCTCTTATGGACTTTGGTGCAAAGAAGAATATTGCAAAGATCACTTAATAACAGAGGCTGTGAAGTTACAGTATATCCTGCATATACTAAGGCAGAAGAGATTCTTTGAATCTAATCCTGATGGAATTATGCTTTCCAACGGTCCTGGAGATCCTAAGGAATGTGTAGAGATAATTGAAAGAGATTAAGAAGCTGTATAACAGCAATGTACCAATTTTTGCAATCTGCCTTGGACATCAGCTTATGGCACTTGCTACAGGAGCAGATACTCACAGACTTGAAAGTACGGACACAGGGGTGCTAACCATCCTGTTAAGGATTTAAAGACTGGCAAATGTTATATATCATCACAGAACCATGGTTATGTTGTAGATGAAAGCACATTAGACAGTAAGGTTGCAGTACCTGCATTTGAGAATGTTAATGATAAGACTAATGAGGGACTTGAATATGTTGGTAAGAATATATTCACAGTACAGTTCCATCCAGAAGCCTGCGCAGGTCCACAGGATACAGCGTACCTGTTTGACAGATTTATGGATATGATGAAGAAGGAGGACTAAGAACATGCCAAAGATTGAGAGTATTAAGAAAGTATTAGTTATAGGTTCTGGTCCAATCGTTATTGGACAGGCAGCAGAATTTGACTATGCAGGAACACAGGCATGCCGTTCTCTTAAAGAGGAAGGAATTGAGGTAGTACTGGTTAACTCAAACCCTGCAACGATCATGACAGATAAAGACATTGCTGATGGCTTCTCAAGTATACTATACTTAGCGATTCCAGTGTCAAAGCTTTCTGATTCAATTGAAACCTTTTCTATTCTTTCATCCTGTGAACCGGATAAAAGCTCTCTTAAATCAATTAGCATAATTGTCTCCAATTCATACTATTATGCCAGGAAAAGCATGCGCTAATCCACACCTTGTCAATTATACGCATGCTCCCTGTCTTTGTCAACAACAAATTCACTTAAATTCAATATTTTTCGCGAATATGTCAATTATTTTACTAATGCTAATGTTTCTCTTGCGATTGCAAGCTCTTCATTAGTAGGAATTACGCAAAGCTTAACCTTAGATTCTGGTGTAGAGATAATTCCTTCTACTCCACAAGCCTTCTCGCTTGCAGCTTCATCAAGTTCAACACCAAGGTATCCAAGATATTTAGCTACCATTGGACGAAGCCATGCAGCATTCTCACCAACACCAGCTGTAAAATGTAATGGCATCAACACCGTTCATAGCTGCTGTGTAAGCACCAATATGCTTAGCTACTCTGTAAGCATAAGCTTCAAGTGTAACCTTAGCAATTTCGTTACCGTCGTTAGCTGCAGCATTAAGATCTCTGAAATCACTTGAGATTCCGCCTGACATACCAAGTACACCAGACTTCTTGTTAAGGATATTGAGCATCTCGCTTATTGTAAGGTTCTCATGGTTGCATAAGAACTCTAAGATAGCCGGATCGAGGTCACCAGAACGTGTTCCCATGATAAGTCCTTCAAGTGGGTAAGACCCATAGATGTATCTACACACTTACCACCAACAGAAGCTGAGATTGAAGCACCGTTACCAAGGTGGCATACGATAACCTTAGCTGTCTTAGGATCAAGGTTAGCAAACTTGATTGTCTCTTTAGAAACAAAGCTGTGGCTTGTTCCGTGGAAACCATATCTTCTTACGCCGTACTTCTCATAGTATTCACGAGGAATAGCATAGAGGTAAGCCTTTGGCTCCATTGTTCCACCAAATGCAGTATCCCATACAGCTACATTTGGCTTGCCTAGGCATAGCTGCCTCAACGGCTTCAATACCGATAAGGTTAGCTGGGTTATGTAAAGGACCAAGGTCGAAGCACTCTCTTACAACCTTCTTAACATCTTCTGTTACAAGACAAGACTCGATATACTTCTCACCTGCGTGAAGTACTCTGTGTCCTACTGCTGCAATCTCATCTGTAGACTTGATTACGCCGTGCTCAGCATCCTGAAGAGCATCAAGAACAAGTTTTAACTGCAATGTTGTGATCCTTCATAGGTGTTTCAACAACATACTTATCCTTTCCTGTTGGCTTGTGTGTAAGAACAGAACCTTCAATACCGATTCTCTCTACAAGACCTTTTTTGCGATTACGCTCTCATCATCCATGTTAATAAGCTGATACTTAAGAGATGAGCTTCCACAGTTTAATACTAAAATATTCATTACAAAAATTCTCCTTTAAAAAATGTTAATTATGCATTCTGAGCCTGAACTGCTGTCATAGCTACTACACCAACGATATCGTCAGCGAAGCATCCTCTTGAAAGATCGTTAACTGGCATAGAAAGTCCCTGAAGAACAGGACCATAAGCTCCAGCCTTAGCAAGTCTCTGAACAAGCATAACCGATGTTACCAGCTTCAAGGTTAGGGAATACAAGTGTATTAGCCTTACCAGCTACCGGGCTCTCAGGTGCCTTAAGTGCAGCAACTTCTGGAACTAAAGCAGCATCTAACTGAAGCTCACCATCAACAGTGATATCTGGGTACTTCTCTTTTGCAATCTTAACAGCATCAGCAACCATGAGTTACTCTGTCATGCTTAGCACTTCCGTATGAAGAGAAGCTAAGCATAGCAACCTTAGCGTCCTTTCCTACAAAGCTCTTGAATGAATCTGAAGAAAGCTTAGCAACCTCAGCAAGCTTCTCTGAATCATAATCTGGGCTTACAGCACAGTCAGCGAATACAAAAGACCGTTCTCACCGAATTCGCAGTCTGGAACTTCCATAAGGGAAGAAACCTGAAACTGAGCTGATACCTGGCTTAGTCTTTAATAACTGAAGAGCTGGACGGATTGTGTTACCTGTTGAGTGGCATGCACCAGATACTGCTCCATCAGCATCTCCACATTTACACATAAGGCATGCATAGTACATGTAATCCTTCTCCATCTGTTCCTTAGCCATCTCAGGTGTAACACCCTTCTTGCTTCTTAACTCAACGAATTTATCAATATACTTCTGCTTATTAGGATCGTTAAATGGATACGATTGTGGCGCCAGAAATGTCATAGCCCTTACCATACTTCTCGATCTCTTCAGGGTACCAATGATAACTAAATTAGCAATGCCTTCCTTTAAAATCTTCTCAGCAGCTTCATAAGTTCTCTTATCCATAGACTCTGGTAATACGATAGTCTTCTTGTCTGCCTTTTGCTCTTTCTTTAATTGTGTCAATAAATGCCATGATTAATGACTCCTCCTTATAAAAAGTAAATTTTCAGTAAACATACTGAACTCTGACAAAAAAATTATATACCAATTTTTTAGTCGAAAACAAGGTCGTCTGGCACTTAAAAATGTTTTAAAAACGATACATTGACTAAATTCAGCAATATTTTTGACATAAATGTACGATTTCAGTAAAATATAATAAAAACATAAAGGAGACACTACATGAAAGCATGCGGAATTGTTGCAGAATATAACCCATTACACACAGGACATGTATATCAGATGAATAAAAGCAAGACAGATTTCGCAGGCTGACTGTATTATCGTTGTTATGAGCGGCAATTTTGTGCAGCGTGGTGAACCGGCAGTAATTGATAAGTATGCAAGAACAAGTGCTGCATTAAAAGCTGGTGCTGATATCGTTGTTGAACTACCTGTACACACGCATTATCAAGTGCAGAGAATTTTGCAAAAGGTGCAGTTCTTACACTTAATACAATGAAAGCCGCTTCAATCTGTTTTGGTGCTGAAACTGATAATGCAGATTGTCTGGCAAAAGATAAGCCGTACTATAATATCAGAATCGCCTGAATATAAGGCAATTCTTAACAAAGCTCTTGCAGAGGGGCTCTCATACCCTGCGGCAAGACAGACTGCTCTTCTGGAATATCTGCCTGAATGCAAATACATAATTACAGGTTCTAATAACATTCTTGCAATTGAATATATAAAAAGCAATTCTTTACAACAACCTTAACATGACATATTATCCGAGTGCTTCGTGAAGGTGCAGGCTACAATGACGACACAGATAACGCTGAATATGCAAGTGCATTTGGAATAAGAAAAAAATGCTTATGTCAGATGAACATGACAGATTAAAAAACATACCTTACTACTGGTATGTATGAAGAAATCAGCAATTCTAAGAGTTGTCCTTTATTTCCCCTGATGATTTCAGTAATATATTTAATCATAAAATGTTATTTATTAAGCAGCTATGTAACATTGATAATACTGACTTTGCTGACAGACTTGCTGAATATGAAGATATCAGTCCGGACATCGCAAACAGATTTGCAGGTACATTTACAGGAAGTGACACTATCACAGAATTTGCAATGAAAGTCAAATCAAAAGAATATAGTATATTCAAGAATATGCCGCTGCATTATGCATATAATTCTTGAAATAAGAAAATCCATGTCCGATTCATACAATAATATACCATATATAAGATTATTAGGTTTTAATAAAACCGGACAGCAGTATCTTGGAAGCATCAAGAAAGAACTTGATGTGCCTTTCATTACCAAGGCTGCTGATTATAAAAAAGAACTTATATTTGACCTTGCATGTTCTGGACATATATGCACAGGCTGTATATGAAAAGTATGGATATGTAATGAAGAATGAACTGCAACAGAATATAATACGTATATAAAAAATACACCGGCTGAACCATTAATCTGATTCAACCGGTGCATTTTTTTATATTAATTCTTAATTAGTTCTTAAAGCTGTGGATTGGTGCAGGAATTCTTCCCCACTCTGTTCACGAATGCAGAACAGTCAAATTTATTAACAGGCATAATAGGCGCATAACCTAAGAGTCCGCCAGAATTCCACTGTCTCTCAATACCCTTTCCTACAACAGGAATAACTCTTACTGCTGTTGTCTTCTGATTTACCATACCGATAGCTGCTTCATCTGCAATAATTCCTGAAATTGTTGTTGCAGGTGTGTCTTTATGGAATAGCTATCATATCAAGACCAACTGAGCATACACATGTCATGGCTTCAAGCTTTTCAATTGTAAGTGAACCTTCATTAACCGCGTCAATCATTCCCTGATGACCTCTGATACAGGGATGAATGCTCCACTAAGTCCGCCTACATAAGAAGATGCCATAACACCGCCCTTCTTAACCTGATCGTTAAGCATTGCAAGTGCAGCTGTAGTCTTAAAGGTGCTCCTGCTCTCTCAAGTCCGATTTCTTCAAGAATCTCTGCTACTGAATCTCCAACAGCAGGAGTTGGTGCAAGTGAAAGGTCAATAATGCCAAAAGGTACACCGAGTCTCTTAGAAGCCTCCTGTGCAACAAGCTGTCCTACTCTTGTAATCTTAAATGCTGTCTTCTTGATAGTTTCGCAAAAAGAACCTCAAAGCTCTTTCCTCTTACACTCTCAAGTGCGTATTTAACAACACCAGGACCACTGACTACCAACATTTATAATTGCATCATCTTCTGTCACACCGTGGAATGCACCAGCCATGAAAGGATTATCATCAGGGGCATTACATAACACAACAAGCTTGGCACATCCTAAAAATCTTTATCCTTAGTAAGTTCTGCTGTCTCTTTAATTATCTCGCCCATAAGTCTTACTGCATCCATGTTAATACCAGTCTTTGTTGAACCGACATTAACAGAACTGCATATAAGCTCTGTCTGTGCAAGTGCCTGTGGAATTGATCTTATTAAAAGTTCATCACTCTTAGTCATACCTTTTTGATACAACTGCTGAATAACCACCAATGAAATTAACACCAACAGTATGAGCCGCTTTTTATCAAGAGTTTTCGCAATAGTAACATAATCCTCAGGTGTCTTACATGCAGAAGAACCAACAAGAGAAATAGGTGTAATTGATATTCTCTTATTAACAATAGGAACACCGAATTCCTTTTGCAATCTCTTCTCCGGTTGAAACTAAATCCTTAGCAAGAGTTGTGATTTTGTTATATATTTTTCTCATTTACCTCAGCTAAATCAGGACCAGCACAGTCAAGAAGATTAATACCCATAGTAATAGTTCTTACATCAAGGTTCTCTTTCTCGACCATTTGTTAGTCTCTGTAACTTCCATAAATAATCATAGTATTTAAGTCTCCTCACTTTCTTAGATACGGTGCATCATGTCAAATATTTCTTCACGCTGGCATTTAATTACAACACCAATATCTTCGCCAAGCTTATTAAGATCTTCATTAACATTGTCAAAATTCTTTTTTGCAGAACCAGACATATCAACAATCATCATCATATTAAAATATCCTGAAACAATAGTCTGTGAGATATCAAGGATATTAACCTTTGTATCAGCAAGATAAGTACATACTCTGGCAATAATACCAACAGTATCTTTTCCTACAACAGTAATTACACATTTTTTCATAGCTTTCCTCTTTCTG
>VOFJ01001509.1_pt1 | contig 14242 bp, 27 predicted proteins | sample 5384081 | NCBI WGS metagenome assembly VOFJ01 (sample SAMN12384729, study PRJNA508395) | human gut metagenome | isolation source: healthy gut I | host: Homo sapiens
ATCATTGTGCTTTAAGTTTCAGTTACATTGCTCCCTCGATATACGCCGGTATTCGAGACAATTCCTACCGGTGTATCTACATCTGCAATAAGGTTTCTGGAAAACTTCAGATTTTCCAGTGTGTTTACCGACACATCCTCCTGCACAATACGCCTGCGGTCAAGCCCTTCACACTCCAGATAACGTGCCATTGCATACGCTTCTGTTACTTCTTCATCTTTTCCCTGTCCTCCGGAGACGATCACATGCACATCCGGATGCTCTTTCAGATACTCTGACGCACAGTCCAGTCTTCGTTTCAGTGAATCGGTAATCTTCCGGCCTCTTACCTGCGCTCCCCAGTACAATGATCCATCTTGTAGCGGATCCTGTTTTTTGTGTCTTCTTCAAAGTGTTCTTTTTCTTTTTCCCAAAGGTTTTCTGTGCATTCCTTTTATGATCTTTATCTCTGCGATCAGAAGAAAACATACCGAAATACCAATCATTGTTTCTACGATACACACGGCATTCCATATAAACGGATCAGCGCACTCCCCTGCAATTCCCACTATTCCGGTCGCCAGCCAGAATCTGGAAAAAGTAGAGTCCCATTTTTCAGTGCGATACAAATCGCACTGTAATAAATGAGACTCAGGATACCCGTAACCAGAAATATTATCTGCCACAGCATTTTTTATATTTTTTTCCTGATCCGCACGGGCATGGATCATTTCTTCCGATCTTTTTTAGGTTTGCGGATTGTTGTAGATTCCTTCTGTTCTTTTTGTAGAATTTCTTCAGTTCTTCTTCTGAGAAAAATCTCTTTCCACTGTGGAAGTTCATACAGCCAGTCAGCTTTTTGCCGCTACCATATTCTTATACAGTCTTTCCTTGTCAAATGCAAGACTTACTACTGTATCTTCTTCTACTGTATCAAGATCGATCTCGATCAGAAGACTTTCATTGATACCATCCAGGAAACCGATCATTGTCAGAACTTCCTGTCCGAATTTCTCAGCCAATTCTTTTTACTGTTCCTTTTACAACTTCATCCGGATTAGAAAGAAGCTTTTCATAAATTTCTTTCTCAATCTGGAAATAAGTTCCCCAGAATTTTTTCTAACTGACTTCTGTCTGCAGTTTCATCATAAGCGAGGTCCTGCCACTGCTGATATAATGTACTCATATTTCTATACTCCTTTGTACGATATTCATTTGCAATTTTTCACTGCTCTCTATATAATATACTAAAGTCTTGATTCATTGTAAAGGATGATTATTATGAAAAATGCAAAACGTATTCTGGCACTTGCCGCCGCCATTTTATTATTTGGTATGTATCTCAGTACATTAATATTTGCCCTGATCGGGAGTCCGCATTCCATCGACCTTCTCTGGGCCTCTATTGCATGTACGATTGTGCTTCCGGTACTTCTCTATGGTTATATGCTGGTATTCAAGCTTACCCGGCATAATACTCCATCTGATGATTCAGCTGACAGCTTTTCACAGGCCACAGCTCAGATGATGTATCTAAGTTGTCACAGTCTCATGACCAGGCAAGCGATGATACCATATAAAACTCAAAGGGCATCAGACTTTCTTCGCGATCGTCTGATCCTTTTTTCTTATGTTTTCTTTCATCTTCTCTGATCTTCTTTCTCTTAGCAAGGTATTCTTCCATTGAAATAACTTCTGCAGTCTTTTTGTCCAGTCTCTCGTATTCATGGTGCATACCTCCATCTTGATTATTTTTATCCCCTCTTACGTCTCTGGTGTCTGATTACACCGACGTTATTATTATATTTACGATGGTTTCATTATATGCATAGAATGTGTCAACATTATGGAAAAAATCTGAATAAAGCATAAGAAATTTCTTAAGGAAAACATAACAATCTACAGAACTTGCCACCGGCAACTTCTCTTTCATACTCTGGTATTAAAAAAACAGAGATAGAGCAGCTCTCCTGTCTTCAAAAAGACACATGGCCTGCTTTTTATCCCTGTTTTTTCATCTCATGATTCGAAATATTTTTATCTTATTTGGAAAGTTTTGACTCTCTGTAAATGATATCATGTCTTTCCGGACCATTCGATACCATTGTAATTGGGTATCCGATCTGCTCTTCTACAAACTCAATGTAGTTTTCTGCAGTTTTCCGGAAGATCTTCGTATTTCTTAATTCCACGGATATCACTCTTCCATCCCGGAAGTTTCTTAAGAACCGGTTTTGCCTTCTCTAACAGATGTGTGGTCGGGAAGTCTGTTGTTACTTCTCCATCGATATCGTATCCTACACATACCGGGATCTCGTCCAGGTATCCAAGTACATCTAATACTGTAAATGCAACATCTGTGGCTCCCTGCATTCTGCATCCATACTTAGAAGCTACACAGTCAAACCATCCCATTCTTCTCGGACGTCCTGTTGTTGCTCCGAATTCTCCACCGTCACCACCACGGCGTCTTAATTCATCTGCTTCATCACCGAAGATCTCGCTTACGAACGCTCCTGCTCCTACTGCGCTGGAGTATGCTTTTACATACAGTTACGATTTTCTTGATCTCATATGGAGGGATTCCTGCTCCGATTGCTCCATATCCTGCTAATGTAGAAGATGAAGTAACCATTGGATAGATTCCGTGATCCGGATCTTTCAGTGATCCAAGCTGTCCTTCTAACAAATACTTCTTTTTCCTTCTTTGATTGCATTGTTCAGGAAAGAGATGATATCACATACAATGGTTCGATCATCTTTTTATATTCTTGAAGTTCATTATATAAATCATCAGGATTGATCAATGGTTTATGATAAAGGTGCTCCAGTAATACATTCTTCTGTTCTGCCACACGGACAACTTTCTCTTTTAACAGTTCATCATCAAATAATTCACTGACCTGGAATCCAATCTTTGCATATTTGTCTGAATAAAATGGTGCAATACCAGATTTTGTAGAACCGAAAGATTTTCCTCCCAGTCTCTCTCTTCCTTCGTATGCATCAAAATTCTTATGATAAGACATTACCATCTGGGCACGGTCAGATACCAGAATCTTCGGCATCGGAACTCCCTGATCGATAATAGACTGCACTTCCTTGAATAACACCGGTACATCCAGTGCTACACCATTTCCGATAATACTGGTTGTATGACCGTAAAATACTCCTGATGGAAAGTGTGTGTAATGCAAATTTTCCATAATCATTGATAATTGTATGACCTGCATTCGCGCCTCCCTGAATCTTACGATGATATCTGCCTGCTCAGCCAGCATATCTGTAATCTTACCTTTTTCCTTCGTCGCCCCAGTTGGCACCGACTACTGCTTTAACCATATCCATTCCTCCTGCGTTATTAACATGACTTATCAGTCTTCTTTAGCGAGTCTAATCAAACCGCCTTAAGCATTATACTATACATTTTATCTTGGTTCAATAATATTTTTTTACAGAAAATACATATGATTTCCTGTATTTTTTACATTAAAGGCGCAACCAGTCTTAAACACCTGCCCGGCTACCTTCATAAGAACTCCTCTGTTTCTCACCTCGGTCACTGTCACTTTGTGACATTTTGCCAGGGTATTCTGGAAGTCTTCTTCTACTTTCTGAACCTCCGGATTATCATAAATAAATACTCCGTTTTCAAAATGCAGATACATACTGCGGTAATCCAGATTGATACTGCCTACTGTTGCCGTATCATCATCAGATACAAATACTTTCGCATGTACAAATCCAGGTGTATACTCATAGATCTGCACTCCGCCTTCAATCAATTCTTTATAATATGTCTTTGCTACCGCGAATGCATACCATTTATCCGGAATATGCGGCATGATGATGATCACTTCAATACCACTTTTGGCGCTGCACGTATAAGTGTTGTCAGCATCTCATTATCCAGTATCAGATACGGAGTCATGATATGCACATACTTCTTCGCATGATTCAGGATATGGAAATACACCTCTTCTCCTACGTTCTCATGGTCAAACGGACTGTCCGCATATGGGATCACGTATCCCAGTCTGTCATTCAGTGATTCCGCTTTTTTTGTAAGATATTTTCCATAAGGCTCAACACCACGCATATCTACATCCCACATCTGCAGGAATATCATTGTCAGGCTCTGGACCGCATCTCCTCTTAACAGAACAGCTGTATCTTTCCAGTGACCGAATCGTTCTTTTTTTCATTGATATATTCATCAGCCAGATTCACACCACCTACATACCCTGTCTGCCCATCGATCACACAGATTTTTCTATGATCGCGGTTATTCTGGATTGTAGACACAAAAAGGCCGGATCTTATTGGACATTTTGCACTTGATCCCGAATTTCTGAAGTTTCTTAGGGTAACTGTACGGCAAAGAGATCAAATGCACACATTCCATCATACATGAACCTGACTTCTACACCTTCGTTCACTTTCCGTTTCAGGATCTCCAGGATTGTATCCCACATAATTCCTTCCTCTACAATGAAATATTCCATGAAAAATGAACTTCTCTGCTTTTTTCCAGCTCTTTAATCATAGAAGCAAATTTATCCTCTCCCACCGGGGAAATATTCGACTTCCGTATTGCGGTAGGTCGGAAATCCAAGTTGATGTGACAGATAATAAGACAGCTGTGCATTTGCCGATTTGCTTGCCCAGAGTGCCTCTGTAACCTTCTCATCCTGATCCATATAAGGTTCTGTCTCCATACGAAGTGCCGCAAGTCTGTTCTGTACAAATCTCGTCTCCAGCTGCAGATGTACATAGATATAAAATACCGTTCCTATAACCGGAAGTGCCATCACACACAGCATCCAGGTCATTTTAAATGCCGGGTTCCCTTCTGTATTAATGATATATACAAGAACAACGATTTCCATCACGCTCATCGCACTGTATATAAAGGTTGCATACTCTTTCAGATAGTATGGAATTCCTAAGAATACCAGTAACTGTATCAGAATCAATATGACAAAAAATCCCGGCACGGCTGAACACCATTTTTAAAAATTTCTTCTTTTTGCCACCGTCTTTTTTGCTTTGTTCTTTCATACTTTTTCTCTCCTTTATCCAGGACCATACAATTCTCACCGGGTTTTTCCTGTCCCAGGCTCCCTTCAGGTACTGATACAGCCAGGATATGATACAGTGTATCATATTTTTTTTTTTTCTTCTCAACTTGCAATAATTTATTTTAATTTAATGGAAAAAAAGCATATAATATGTGCTATGATAAGGAAAAAGAACGGAAAGGAGTCAGATTATCATGGCAAAATGGAGCAAAAATTATTAGGTCTTGCAAAGAATCGGCAGTGCCTTAAAGAGGTCTGGTTTATTATTTAAAGAAGTCAAAGAAAAATGAGGACGATGATTTCAACGATGATTTTGAAGACGAAGACTTCGATCTGGATAATGACCTCCAACCGGTTGACCGTGGATATGTCGATCTGAATGCAACCAAAACAACTACCGAAGAGGACAATGCAAGCAGATGACAGTACAGAAGATACCTCTGCGGACAACACAGAAGATACTTCCGAAGATGCTGATGCTAAGGACACTCCGGATACTTCCGAAGACACTGACGAAGACGACGGAGATGACGAGGATTAATCGGTATTTATTACCTTTACTGCAGAAGACATTTCTGTATCCAATAGTCTTTTTGCATACACAAGTATAAAAGAGCAGTATATGATATCAACAGGGTAATCTTTTTTATTCTCCCCGTTTGATATTATATACCGCTCTTTTTTTCTTTCTAAAATGTTGGAAACACTTTCTATTTTCTCCAGCATTGATTCAGAATTGCCACAGCTTCTTTGATATCTTCTTCTCTCATATTCGCATATCCCAGAAGGATGGTTGCTTTTTTTCCTTTTCATCTTTGCGAATCCGGTAATCAGAAAGCCCATATACCCGGATATCTGCTTTTTTCGCCTTCTCGATCAGATTTCTTTCTTTTTTGTCCGTTTTTAAATGTTAACAGGATATGAACCCCTGCATGTTCCCCGATATCTCACAGATATCTCCCAGTGGTTTTCAAAGCTTCGATCAACACATCATGCCTGTTTTTTATATAACGCCCTGGTCTTATTCAGATGCCGCTCATAATATCCTTCTTCAATAAAGTCTTTGCACGATCGTCTGATCCACTTTTGATACCGTAGAATTCACAAAGCTTCCCTTCTTCCGATATGCTTTCAGAATATCTTTTGGCAATACCATATAACTCAGACGTATTGCGGGTGCGATGGATTTGGAGAATGTTCCAAGGTAAATGACTTTATCTTGCGCATCATATCCTTGTAATGCTGGGATAGGTTTCCCCTTGTAACGGAATTCACTGTCATAATCATCCTCTATAATATATCTTCCGTCTTTTTTCATATGCCCATTTCAAAAGCTCCATTCTTCTTCCTATCGGCATAACAATCCCGGTCGGATACTGATGGGATGGCGTTACATAAGCAATATCAGCTCCCGTACTTTCAAGATCCTGTATTTTCATACCATGTCTGTCCATCGCCACAGGAACCGTCTCATACCCAAGTGTATGGATCACTCTGTATGCCTGTTTATAAGTCGGATCTTCAAATGCGATCATATGTTCTGTTCCGAGGATCATACCAAGCAACATCAGAATATAATCACTCCCCGCGCCGATCAGAACCTGATCCGGTGTACAATCCACTCCCCGCGCCTGATACAGATAATTACTGATAGCACTCCGGAAACCATATTCGCCCTGCGGATCCCTGTACGGAATAATTCTGTCCTGTCATCCATCAGGATATCTTTTGACAGTTTTCGCCACACATTATACGGAAAGCTGTTCAGATCAACTCCATTCGGCGTGAAATCATATTGATACACTTTTTTCTTTTCTATTTTCCGTTCGGACTTCTTTTCTTCTTTTTTCAGTTGATATAATTCATCAATCTGAGCCACGAAAAAAACCGCGATATGGGGCAGATTCAATATATCCTTCTGATAATAATTGTTCATATGCCAGTTCAACCGTCTTTGCGGCTGACTTCCAGATGCTTTGCCAAAGCCCTTGGTAGACGGGAGTTTTTCCCCGTAAGGAATCCTCCCGTTCTGGATATCAGACTTGATATAATCATAAATCTGCTCATACAGCGGCTTCTTCGAACGACTGTCTAGATTTATCGTTAATTCATTCATTTTATTTTTTTCCATCTTATTCACAGTATCTTTATTAATGTATTCTACTGTTCATTATTTCTTATTTTTTTAAGCTTAAATGAACTCTTCAGCGATACGATACGATTAAATACCAGATTCTCCGGTGTAGAATCTTTCGAATCGATACAGAAATATCCGTTTCTTACAAACTGGAAGCTGTCATATCCTTTGCATCTGCTAAAGCTGTCTTCTACATAGCACTCTTTTTAAAATCTGCAGTGAATTTGGATTCAGATTCAGGGAACCGTCTTCTTTATTATATACACCCTTCTCTTCATCGATCAAGATTCTCATATAATCTTACTTCTGCTTTCTTTGCCTGTGGAGCACTTACCCAGTGGATTGTTCCCTTCACTTTACGTCCGGTAAATCCTGTTCCACATTTTGTTTCCGGATCATAAGTACAATGTACAACTGTAACATTTCCATTCTGGCATCCGTCTCAAAGCTTTACACATTTTACAAAATATGCGTGCATCAGACGAACTTCATTCCCTGGGAACAAGCGGAAATACTTCTTCGGCGGCTCGATCCATAAAATCATTACGCTCAATATAAAGCTCTCGACCAAATGGCACTTTTCTCATACCAAGTTCCGGATTCTCCAGGTTATTCTCCTACATCCAGATATTCAACTTCTCCTTCCGGATAGTTATCAATTACCAGTTTAATCGGATCAAGAACTGCCATCATACGAGGTTTCTTCATCTTCAGATCCTCACGGATACAGTACTCAAGCATCGCATAATCAACAGAGCTCTGGCTCTTGGAAATACCACACATCTATCAATAAACATCTTGATTGATTCCGGTGTGAATCCTCTTCTTCTGAGGGCGGCAATGGATAGAAACCAGTCTTGGATCATCCCATCCGTCTACGATACCATCCATAACCAGTTTCTTAATGTATCTCTTACCTGTAACGACATTTGTCAGATACACTTTGAAAATTCAATCTGTCTCGGTGCCGGATCAAATTCACATTCTTTCACAACCCAGTCATATAATGGTCTGTGATCTTCAAATTCCAGTGTACAGATAGAGTGTGTGATATGTTCGATCGCATCTTCGATTGGATGAGCAAAATCATACATCGGATAAATGCACCATTTATCTCCGGTGTTATGGTGTGTCATATGAGCCACACGGTAAATGATCGGATCACGCATGTTAATATTCGGCGATGCCATATCGATCTTTGCACGTAAGACTTTCTCTCCGTCCTGATACTTGCCGTCTTTCATCTCTTCGAAAAGTCTTAAGTTCTCTTCTACCGAACGGTCACGGTACGGACTGTTCTTTTCCTGGTTCTGTAAGCGTTCCTCTATATTCACGCATCTGTTCTGCTGTAAGATCACAGACAAATGCCTTTCCCTTTTCTTAATCAGCAACACAGCGTACTCATACATCTGATCAAAATAATCGGATGCAAAATAAAGATGATCCTTCCAGTCAGCACCCAGCCACTTAATATCCTCTTTGATAGACTCTACAAATTCCATATTTCTTCTTTCATCGGGTTCGTATCATCAAATCTCAGATGAAATGTTCCATTATACTTCTTTGCAAGTCCTGAGTTCAAAAAAGAATAGACTTTGCATGTCCAATGTGCAGATAGCCATTTGGCTCCGGTGGAAATCTTGTACATACTTCACTGTACACTCCTTCTGCAAGATCTTTATCTATTTCCTGTTCAATAAAATTTTTTGGAAACTGTTGTTTCTTCTCCCATGGTATCCTCCTTAGGGTTTTAACTATACATTATGCTCATTATCTTATCATAAAAAAATATGATGAAACAAGGGAAGATACTTTTATTTTATCCCAATTACCTTTAGCGCAAATGTACGGATTTTAGAACAGACGGATTTTGCCCGGCCTTACAGATCCATCCATTTTTTTCCTTACATACAAAAGCATCAGTAGCATTCCCAGAAGCCAGGACGTCGGATAACACATCATCACATGTCCGAGACTTCTTGTCCATGCCATTGTTCCCGCGATCCATATCACACGGAATCCACACAAAGATACCAGAAATACGACCATTGCCTGCATCGTCTTGCCTGTTCCTCGTATCGTTCCTCCCAGCACATGCAGAATTCCAAGCATCCAGTAAAACGGACAGAAATACCTCATAATATATACACCATACTCCACAACCTTCTGGTTCGTCGTAAAGACACCTATCACCTGTGGAGCAAATATCAGCAACATAATCCCGGTTAACACCGAATAGCCAGCCCCCCCATCACAGTAGATATATACATTCCTTTTCTGACTCTGTCCGGCTTTCTGGCGCCAATATTCTGTCCCGCAAATGTAGTTGCGGCCATACTGATGCTCAATACCGGAAGGATGTTAAATCCATCAATCTTTATATATGCTGCAAAATCCGGCCATAACCGTTGCCCTGAAAACTATTCACGCTCGTCTGTACGATCAAATTCGAAAGTGAAATTACAATATTCTGGATTCCGTCGGGATTCCGATACGGATGATTTTGGAAAGCAGATGGTCATAGCGATCGGATTTCCTTAATCTTCAACTTATATACATCTTCACTTCTGATCAGAAATCCCCATATAAAAAATGCATGATATCAACTGACTGATATCCGTAGCCATCTGCCGCGCCAACGATTCCAAGTTTCAGTCCGACAACCATGATCAGATCCAGGAATATATTTGAAATCGCCGCGATCATCAGGTATACCAGGGAACGTCTGGAATTGCCCACGGCATTCAGAACACCCGCCGACATATTGTAAACTACCGAAAATAAACTTCCGCCAAAATATACCTGCAGATAGATTACCGACTGTTCAAATACCTTGTCCGGTGTTCCCATCAGGCGCAGCATCGATGGTGTCACTGTAATTCCGATTACAGTCAGAAGCACTCCTGCTACCAGCGCGATCGCCATCGTAGTATGTACGGCCTTCCTCACGCCTTCTGTATTTTTTTAGCCCCATAAAACTGCGAGATCACAACACCTGCACCAGTCGATGCTCCTATGCAGAAACCGATCAGCAGGTTAATGATCGCACCGCTGGATCCGACTGCTTTGCCAGTGCGTTACTTCCCACATAGTTGCCGACAATAATCGAATCCACCGTATTATATAACTGTTGAAACAAATTCCCCAGAATCAGCGGGATTGCAAAAAAGTATTTCTTTCCAGATCACGCCCCTCTGTCATTGTCTTCATTTTTTTCATGTTTCTCTCCCTCTTCTGTCTACCATGTTCTAAATTACTATTCTATTCCTATTTTCATTTTCCGGCAATATATTGTTTTCTTTATATTTCTTTTGATTTTCTCCCGGTATCACAAAAAATGTATTGACAAAATCACCTGATTCATTGTATAGTATCAATGTTGCATATCACTTATGCATGCTGCCTTGGCTCAGTCGGTAGAGCGTCGCCTTGGTAAGGCGGAGGTCGGCGGTTCGATTCCGCTAGGCAGCTTAAAAGAAAAGCTCTGTAAATCATGATTGATTTACAGAGTTTTTTATTTTTTAGTTCTTCTTTTCTTTTGCTTTCATTCTGTTCCTTCCGCTTTAACGATTGCCTTCTGGCGTACTATACCACACTTTCTGATATGATCCTGTATCCTTTTTTCAAAATTGCCTGCATCAGCCGGCATATTTCCATTACCTGATCTTCCATCTTATTGTCAATCGTTCCATACATTTCACCCGACATAATCTTCTGGTGCATTTCTTCACTGTTATTAATCCCGATGATCACTGGAAGTTTCAGATTTTTTTCTTTGTAATAATCATATACCCCAAGTGCCATATCATCGTTATTGCAGATAACAGCCTCTACGTTCTGTACTGCCTCGTCATCTAATGCCGCAAACTTTTCATAAGCCAGCTCTCTCTTCCATTCAGCCAGGATATTTCCCTTCTGATTCAACGGAAGTTCTGCACCCGTTTCCAGGAATCCGCTTGTTCTGCGGATTGCATCAAAATGTGATAAACGATCAGTATGAGGGTGTATTTATCTATCTTGCATTTTTACCGTGTTTCATCTTCCGATCACCTTGAAAGCAGCGCATCATATTCACCGCTTTCCATCCTTTCTTTATCCAGTCTTACCGGCTTCAGACAAATATTCTTCATATCTTTTTGTCTTTCCTTTCTTTTCTAACATCTGCATGCTTTCATAGCCAAGTCTGTATGTATTTTCTACATAAATGAATGGTTTTTCCCCCATTTCTCACCTGCTCCAGCACTGCATCTTCTACCGGCAGACGATATTGTTCTTTCTTACTTTTTAAAGTAGTGCATAATACTTAAACTCACTCTGCATCGTATCTGTCACTGCCAGAAGATTATTTTTCTACCTTGCATCATCGGTTTCCTCCATCTTTGAATTGTAATGGTCGCTGTCGTTCCTTCATCCAGTTCGCTCGTGATGGTTACGCCATAATCCTCTCCGTAGATCAGCTGGATCCGTTCGTTTACATTCCGCACACCAATCCCCGATCCGCGTTTGCTCGAAATTACTTTGTTGTGCATGATATGATCTATGGTTTCTGTGCCATTCCAGGTCCGTTATCTGCTACATCAATTCCAATATCTCCATCCCTATCATAGATCCGGATAGTAATCTCTCCGTCCTCATACATTCCCTCCATGCCATGATAAATCGCATTTTCAAGCAGCGGCTGAATGGATAATTTCGACACAAGTATTTTAACAATGCCGGATCTGCCTCTATCTGATCGAGTTTACGAGTACCACATTCCATCCGGTATATCCAATCTGCTGGCGCTCAATCAGCCATTTTCCTCCGCTTTGCTCTTCTATTTTATAATTCTTGCAGGCCATTGCCTCTTTCACCGTTTTTTCCTGATACATTCCTGAAACGATCTCTTTTTCAAATGGATGATACAGTAATCGCCGGTTTGTATCCAGAAGGTAACAGTATGCCGATTTTTGACTCTTATAATGCAAACAATACCTCATCTATCGAATCCGTATAATACTCCAGAAGCAGTACTCCGGACTTCATATTGCCATTTTCCACATATCTTCACACCTGTCAGATGAAAATCTGTAAATACAGTTACAAATACGAACGCATTGATCAGCGTTCCGATTGCAAGCCACGGAACAAACTTTCCAAAACGGCTTCTCGTATTATCTACGATCATTCCATAAATCAAATCCTTACCCAATGCCCCAAATGCAAATGTATACTTTACTCTTCCGGGAATCTTTCCCTGGTATACTACACTGCTCTTACTGTTATTTCCCATTCCTCTTTACTCCTTCTTACCATTTTTCTGCACAGCTCTTTAGCATGAATAAAGTTTAACATTTGGGAATGCATATGAACATTTGATATTCTATTCAAAAAATATGAATTTCTATTTGGTATCTACCGAACCTGCCACCGGCAACTTCTCTTGCATACTTTTGATATCTACAGGACCTGCCACTGGCAGCTCCTTACGAATACATGGCAATAAAAACAGGGGCAGCCTGCGAAAAGACTGCCCTGCATATAAATTGTATTTCCAACTTATTAAAAATTTCTATTTTTCATATCCGTTTGATTCTGTGACTGCCATCTCCATGTATCGGCACACATCTCATCCAGCCTTTTTTCAGCCTTTCCAGCCAAGCACTTCTTTCGCCTTTGGCAGGATCTGCATAACACATCGCGATATCTCCGGCTCTTCTTGGTTTGATCTCATATGGAATCTCTTTTCCACATGCTTTTTGCCGAATGCTTTTTTTACCATATCAAGCACGGAATATCCAACACCCGTTCCAAGATTGATCACATCAAGTCCCGGATTGCTGAAGATATAGTTAATTGCTTTTACGTGTCCTTTTGCAAGATCTACTACATGGATATAATCACGGACTCCGGTTCCATCCGGTGTATCGTAATCATCACCAAATACTCCAAGCCTCTCAAGCTTTCCGACTGCCACCTGTGAAATATATGGCATCAGGTTGTTTTGGGATTCCCTTCGGATTCTTTCCGATACGGCCGCTTTCATGTGCTCCAACCGGGTTAAAGTAACGAAGCAGGATAACATTCATATCCGGATTCGCCTTCTGTACGTCCGTCATGATCTGTTCCATCATAGATTTTGTCCATCCGTAAGGATTCGTGCACTGTCCCTTCGGGCACTCCTCTGTGATCGGCATCTCCTCCGGACTTCCGTATACAGTTGCAGATGAGCTGAATACGATATTCTTAACCCCTGTCTGTTTCATAACATCCATAAGTGTCAGGGTTCCTGTTATATTATTACGGTAATACTCTAATGGCTTCTGTACAGATTCTCCGACTGCCTTCAATCTTTGCACAGTGAATCACCGCATCTACACCCTCTTTTTCCATCATTGCCTTCAATGCAGTTTCATCCATTACATCTCCTTCATAAAATGTAATGTGCTTTCCAGAAAGCTCTTCTACTCTCTTTAAAGATTCTTTTGATGAATTGCACAGATTGTCATATACAACAACTTCATATCCTTCATTCAAAAGTTCCAGTGCTGTGTGACTTCCGATATAACCGGCGCCTCCGGTGATTAATATTTTCTTTGTCATTACGATACCTCCTATTTTTACCTTTACTGCATATATCATTATAAGAATCTGTAATTTTCCTGTACATACAAAAAACTCTACAAAATATACACTTTTTTCTTCTGGACATATCGTATTTTTAATTATATCTATTTTTCCTTTTCCAGAATCTTCTGCATCTTCCCTTTGATCCTCTGAAGTGCATTATCAATCGTCTTCGGACTCCGTTCCAGAAAGCTTTGCGATCGTCTTATAATCGGTCCCCATCAGGTGTAAATACAAGACTCTGCGTTCCAGTTCACTTAAATCCTTTTCCAGCCGTTCTTCCAGCGACTTTGCATGTTCCTGACTGACAAGCAGTTCTTCCGGATTTGTCTCATGTTCTGATTCCATCATATCGATCAGAGAACCTTCGCCATATAAACGAAGAGATTCTTGCCATTGAGTGAAATTTCACGAACGATAAAGGTCTGCCAGCTGCCCA
>VOFJ01003180.1_pt1 | contig 14229 bp, 24 predicted proteins | sample 5384081 | NCBI WGS metagenome assembly VOFJ01 (sample SAMN12384729, study PRJNA508395) | human gut metagenome | isolation source: healthy gut I | host: Homo sapiens
GCCATACGCCCATGCCCACCTTCATTAAGGTCCCGGCAATGATCCGAACCATGTTGTAGAGGAATCCGCTGCCCTTTAACCGGATGGTGATGATATCATCCGCTCCCCCGGTCCACCGAAATATCATAAAGAGTCCGCACCGCTCCCCCGCCTGATGGCCGGAGGAACAGAAGCTGGAAAAATCATGCTCTCCCAGAAGATATGCGGCTCCCTGACGCATCTTTTCCACATCCAGGCTGTAATAGCAGAAATGGGCATACAGCCGCCGGGTGGGCACGCTGATGCGGCAGTTTAAGATCCTATATTCATACGTTTTACGCTGTTCTGCTTTCTGGGATGCCAGTCAAGAGGAACCTCCTCCGACTCCAGCACCCGGATGTCCTCCCGGCAGCTTCTGGTTCACCGCATAGCAAAGCTTTTCTCCAGGGATCCTGCTTTCCGTGTCAAACACCGCCACATTCCCCAGGGCATGGACGCCGGAGTCCGTCCGGCTGGCCCCGATAACGCAAACAGGCTCTTTCAGAAGTTCTGAAAGAGTCCCATTTAAGATTTCCTCAATGGTAACGCCGTTGGGCTGCAGCTGCCAGCCGCAGTAGCCCGTCCCGTCGTATGCCACAGTCATTTTTATCCGTTTCATAAAATGATCCCTCAAAATATTCTATATCGATCCCATCTCCCGTTATACTGCGGCTTTGGCCGCCAGGAACAGAAGGAAATATCCGGCATAGACCAGATATGTGATCCTGTCTCTCTTCTCATAACGGAGCGGCTTCATCTTCGTGCGCCCCTCGCCGCCGCGGTAGCACCTGGCCTCCATGGCCATGGCCAGATCCGTGGCCCGGCGGAACGCCGAGATGAACAGCGGCACCAGAAGCGGCACCATGTTCTTTGCCTTCTGGATGAGATTGCCGCTTTCAAAATCAGCCCCTCTGGCCATCTGGGCCTTCATGATCTTATCGGTCTCCTCAATGAGGATCGGGATGAACCGCAGGGCAATGGACATCATCATGGACACCTCATGGACCGGGACTCCCGATCTTTCCCATAAAGCCCAGGCTTTTTTCCAGGCCGTCGGTCAGCTGGTTGGGCGTGGTCGTAAGGGTCAGGATCGTGGAGCCCAGCACCAGGAAGATCAGACGCACCGCCATAAAGGCCGCAAATTCCAGGCCCTCCCAGGTCATTCTGAAGAAAGCCGATCTTAAAGATCGGTGTTCCCGGCGTCAGGAACAGGTTGAAGCTGACGCTGATGAGAAGCAGGATCATAATCGCTTTCAGCCCGCGCACCATAAATTTCATCGGCACCCTGGACAGGCGGATGGCGGCTGCCAAGAACAGGGCGGCCAGGCCGTAGGCCCACACAGAATCCGCAATGAACAGCGTCACGATATATACCAGGGTCCCAAACAGCTTTGTCCTGGGATCCATCCGGTGGAGCACCGAGTCCACCGGGTAAATACTGGCCCAGCGTAATATCTCTTAACATGTCTTATCCTCCCCCTGCAGCAGCTGGTCCCTTTGGCCTTTTTTCCATAGGGCCAGGATCGCATCCCGCGCTTCCTCCACCGTGGTGATATCCTCATCCACCGGGATCCCCCCGCTCCCGCAGGGCATGGACCACATAGGTGATCTGGGGAGCCGCCAGGCCCATGGCCTCCAGCTCCTTATAGTGGCGGAACACCTCCCCTGGGCGTCCCATCGAAAACCTTTTTCCCCATGGTTCATGACCACCAGACGGGATACGTACCGGGCTACGTCCTCCATACTGTGGGACACCAGGATCACCGTCATGCCCTGTTCGGCATGGAGCCTTGCCACCAGGCCCAGGATATCGTCCCGTCCTTTGGGGTCCAGGCCTGCTGTGGGTTCATCTAAGATCAGTACCTCCGGCTTCATGGCCAGGACTCCCGCAATCGCCACGCGGCGCTTCTCGCCGCCGGAAAGCTCAAGGGGGACTGTTTATAAAAAGCTCTCGTCCAGGCCTGTTAAGGCCAAGGCCTCCCTTGCCCGGGCTTCTGCCTCCTCCTGGGACAAGCCTTGGTTCTTCGGCCCAAAGCATACGTCGGTAAGCACATCCACCTCGAAAAGCTGGTACTCCGGATACTGGAACACCAGGCCCACATAGCTCCGCAGCTCCTTCATGGAAAAGCCTTCTCTGTAAATACTCTCTCCATTATAGAGGATATCGCCGCTGCTGGCCTTTAAAAGCCCGTTTAAATGCTGGGTCAGCGTGGATTTTCCGGAGCCCGTATGACCGATCAGGCCGATAAACTCCCCGTCTCTGATGGTCAGATCCACGTTTTTCAGCGCGTACTGTTCAAATATGGTATCCTGTCCATAGATATGGCACAGGTTTTTTTACTTCGATTGCCATTTTAAGCCTCTTTTCTTTTTTAACAGCGGCTCCAGGGCCGCCACCAGCTCGTCAATGGTCAGGATCCCGCAGGGGATCTCCATGCCGGCGGCCTTCAGCTCATCGGCCAGCTCCGTCACCTGGGGCACGTCCAGGCTGTATCGTTTCAGTTCCTTCACCCGGGAAAACACCTCCCTGGGCGTTCCGTCCATGACCACATGGCCTGCATCCATGACCACCACCCGGTCCGCGTCGATGACCTCCTCCATATAGTGGGTGATCAGAAGGACCGTGATCCCTTCCTGTTTGTTGAGCTCATGGACCGTTTTTATGACTTCCTTGCGGCCGTTGGGGTCCAGCATCGCCGTAGCTTCGTCCAGGACAATGCACCTCGGCCGCATGGCGATGATTCCGGCGATGGCCACCCGTTGCTTCTGCCCGCCGGAGAGCTTGTTGGGCGACTGGAGACGGTACGCCGTCATTCCCACGGCTTCCAGGCTCCGGTCCACCCGCTTCCAGATCTCCTCGGTCGGAACGCCCATATTCTCCGGGGCGAACCCCACGTCCTCCTCCACCACATTTCCGATAATCTGGTTATCCGGGTTCTGGAACACCATGCCGGCGGTCTTCCTCACGTCCCAGAGATGCTCCTCGTCGCTGGTCTTCATGTCGGAAATATAGACCGTTCCATCCGAAGGAAGGAGGATCCCGTTCATCAGCTTGGCAAAGGTGGATTTTCCAGAGCCATTATGGCCCAGAATGGCCACAAAGCTCCCCTCCTCGATATCCAGGTTCACCCCCGGACGGAGGGCATGACTCACCTCGTCCTTATCTGTCTCTTCATCGTGTCTGATATAGTCAAATATCAGATTTACTGCTCGTATGATTCCCATAGCTGGCCTTTCTTTCCAGGCAGGTCCCGGCCGGAACGCCGCAGGCTGCCTGTCTGATCCGTTTTCCAGATTGTTTACTCGTTCCTAAAGTGTAGTTGATAATTTCCGGTTCGTCAGAGATTTTTACAAAACAAATCGCAACAGTGGGCCGCACAGCTTCCGCCATACCGCCCACGATTTATTTTTCATATTTCCTTATTCCACCCAGAGGCCGCTGGGATCCAGCCTGCAGCCGTCTATTACCGTATCTGCCGCCATGGACCGTCACTGTTTAAGTAGTACCACTGGCCTGGAGAATCCATGATCCAACCCACGGCCATGGAGCCGTCCGGATTCAGATAATACCAGGCGCCGTCCACCTTCTGCCACCCGGTGAGCATCACGCCCTCCGGATCCATCCGGTACCAGATCCCGTCTATCTGTCTCCAGCCGGTAGCCGCAGTTCCATTCTCATCGAAGTAGTACCACTGGTTCATGATCTTATACCACTGGTCCTTTACTACCTCACCGTCGGCGCCTTCATATTTCTTCCCATCCGTATAGGTTCTCCAACGGCCCTCCGTATCTCCCATATCGTCCAGAAGCTTTCCTGATGATGTGAGATATTCGCTGGACTTCATATATTTCCTATCGGAATCGTCTTTAGCCATGGAACGGATTTCATAGTAATAGCTGCCCTCTTTTTGTCATATATTCCGAAAGATCCTTTGACGTTCCTGTGGCAGTGATGTTCCGAACCAGATATCCGTCCCGGTAGAGACGGATCCCATAAGCCGTGGCATGATCTGCTTTCTTCCAGACTGCCTTCTGGGGATTTTTCCGCACTCCATCCGGCCTCCTCGGGGAGTCCAGCTGGACCACCGGGTAATAGCTTGCCTTTATAATGGCCGTATCCCCGTCTCCCTTTGCAGAGGTCAGCCTGGCTCCGGAGATCTTGCAGGACTCCGCTCCATAGCTGGAGAGGAACTCCCGGCCGCCGTCACTGGAGACCTCAATGACAGCCGTTACCTTCTTTCCAGGCTTCCACTGATCCGTATCCTTTTCCCAGGTAACGGAATCGATGGAGATCCCGGCGCTCACACAGGTGATCTCCGGCTCCACGATCACTCCCAGCTCATACTGATCCTCAAACCTCAGGTTCAGAGAGCGGACCGTTCCAGCCGCCAGCACCGGTACTGCCGCACAAAAGCAGAATACGCCGGCCAGCATAATGCTGGCCAGCCCTTTATCCTAAATCCCTTTTACCATAAGTTGAAACCTCCTATTTTACGGCCGTTTCACACGCCGTTCATATCCACATAAAAGCCGTCGATGACCTCGTTGACCGCCTTATGGCCGTCGGGATAAGTAATAGATCTGGTCGTCGATGGTCTGCCAACCGGTCACCATGGCTCCGCTTCCATTCAGATAGTACGCCTTATCGCCAAGCTGGATCCAGCCCACAGCCATGGCCCCGTCATCCTTCAGGAAGTACCAGACATTTTTATCCAGAAGCCAGCCGGTCCTCATGGCTCCGCTGGTATCCATATAATAGTAGATCCCGCTCCGGAGCTGCCAGCCGGTCAGCATATCGCCGTTGCCGTCAAACAGATACCAGGCGCCGCTGATCTTTCCCCAGCTGTCACGGATGTAGGTCCCGTCGGGATACCGGAAGCGCCACCGGCCGCTTCTCTCGATCCAGCCCACCTGGTTTCCGACGTTATCCCAGCCGTCCCGGTCGTACCAGTCTTCCCAGTCGTTTTTATCATCCTTATCCTGACCGGAGCCATCGGATACCTCATCCTCATCCACATAGAGCTCGTCAGAGGTGACCCAGTCGCTCTTTTTCGCATATTTGGAAACTGAGCTGTCCGCCGGTACGGCCCGCACACGGAAGGTATACGTTCCTTCAGATGTCATATAGGGATAAAAGTTATAAGAGGAGGTGTGCAGGTCCGTTACCTTTTTTATGGTCTTGGAACCCCGGTACAGATACACGTCATAAGCCGCATCCTCCACCTTCTCCCAGTCTGCATAACCGAATTTAGAGCTGGTGTATTTTCCGCTGCTCCAGTATGCTTCCTCAGGCTCCTCCAGGTCGCCCTTGGCCGGATCGGTTTTTACCGTCACCAGAAGCTTGCCGCTTCCCTGTCTCTTGGCACTTACAAAATCTCCGCCTCTTACAGTCACCTTGGAAGAAGAGTAGCTGGAGCTGAACCGGTAGTCGTTGAGTGTTTCCAGAGTGATCTTAATGGTGTAGGTACCTCCAAGTCTTTGCCTCGTCCACCTTGGATCCCCATTCTGCTGAAACGATCTCATATCTTTCGTTGCTTGGGATTTTTTACCTCATAGCCCGTATCACCTGTATATCCATAATGAAGGGCTGGAAGATCCTCTCCGGGAACCGGAGCCACATCTAGGGGGTAATGCTGATACTCTTTACATAATCCGTAGACGCAAGGGCCGTCTGGGCTCCCAGGGCTGTCATAAGAACTGCGGCAAAGAGCACTCCCATCCATTTTCTGATCCTCATATTTTTTTTAATGTCTGTTTCATGGTCGTCCCCCCTGTTCACTGGTTATCCTTTCCTTATTTTCTACAATCATTATACCTTCCAGGGCCATACTCCGTCAACTTAAGATATTCTTTTTTCATTCCTGTGGCAAAAGTGTGAAAAATCGTGGCAAAAATAAGGCAGACGGCCTCCGGGAAACATTTCCCAGTGAACGTCTGCCTTTGATGGTACGATATGAACTATGATTAAACTAACTCAAGAAGAACTGCCATAGCCTTACGCTGGCCGATCTTAACGATTCTGGTGTAACCACCCTTACGGTCTGCGTACTTGGGAGCGATTTCATCAAATACCTTTGCAGGCATATCGATCTTCTTGGTGTTTTTCTTCTTACCGGCTGCTGCGGCAGGAACCTCAGTAACAGGATAGAATACTTTCAGCATCTGACGTCTTGCATGCAGTCTGGAAGGCTTATCTTTCTTGATCTCCTTCTGAACTTCATCATAAACGGTAACTTTCTTGCCGTTTACAACTTCTTTTACTCTCTTGCCGTCTTTGTCCTTGCGGGCAACCTTAGCAGTAACAGTAACGGTATCGAAGTTATCTTTCTCCTTGATGCCCAGCGCAATGATGCCCTCAGCGATCTTACGGATTTCTTTTGCCTTAGCTTCAGTGGTAACGATTTTACCTCTGTACAGCAGGCTGGTTACCTGGCTTCTTAACAGAGCCTTTCTCTGATCAGATGTTCTGCCCTAATTTTCTATACTTTGCCATTGTATTATTTTCCTTTCAATCCTGGTACATCCGGCCATGCCCTTTGGTCTTACTCACCGAATGTTTGTTTACGCCAATCATGTTTTACGACCGGACGTGCCTTTTGGACTTACCGCCGACCGAACTTTCCCATTTATAAAATGCGATATAACTTTTAGAGCCAACCGGTGTTCACCGGCTGCACAAACCCATTTCTGAATTTGCCTTACTCCTCACTGGGTCTGAAATGGAAACCCAGCTCGCTGATTTTTGCCTGTACTTCTTCGAGAGATTTGCGGCCCAGATTACGAACCTTCATCATGTCTTCCGGAGTCTTATTGATCAGCTCTTCAACCGTGTTGATACCAGCACGCTTCAGGCAGTTGTAAGAACGAACAGAGAGCTCAAGCTCATCGATGCTCATCTCCAATACCTTTTCCTTCTCGTCATCTTCCTTCTCTACCATAACCTCTGCGGTCTTGGCATTCTCCGAAAGATCGATGAACAGGCTCAGGTGCTCGCTGAGTACCTTCGCAGCCAGACTGACAGCCTCATCGGGAGCCAGTGTGCCGTTCGTATAAACATCCAGGGTCAGCTTATCATAGTCTGTCACCTGACCGACACGGGTATTCTGTACTGCCATATTTACTCTCTCAACGGGAGTGTAAATGGAATCAACAGCGATAACACCGATCGGAAGATCATCGCTCTTGTTCTTGTCAGCACTTACATATCCTCTGCCCTTGGTGATTGTCAGCTCCATGTAAAGCTTGCAGTCCTTGCCACCGCTCAAATGAGCGATGACAAGATCCGGATTCAGAATTTCGATATCCTGATCAGCCTGAATATCGGAAGCGTGTACCACGCCTTCGCCCTCAAACTCAATGTATGCGGTCTTAGGCTCATTGGTCTCGCTGCTGTTCTTGATTGCAAGATTCTTGATGTTCATGATAATCTCAGTCACATCTTCCTTTACGCCGGGAATGGAACTGAACTCGTGGCAGCACGCCTTCGATTTTCACCTGGCTAACTGCTGCACCGGGTAAGGAAGACAACATGATTCTTCTCAGCGAATTGCCCAGGGTAATTCCATATCCTCTTCCAGAGGCTCCACCACGAACTTGCCATACTTCTTATCTTCGGAGATTTCTGCCACCTCAATATTTGGTCTCTCAAAATCAAACACTGTAAATACCCTCCTTTATGAACAATCTGAGATGGACAGTTATCTTCTAATTATTTGGAGTACAACTCGACGATAAGCATCTCGTCTACCGGAACATCGATCATTTCACGGGTAGGAAGCTGCTTAACAGTGCCCTTGAATGCTTCTTTTTCTACATCCATCCATTCGGGAGTCAGTCTGCCTGCAGTTACCACAAGGATGTCCTTGTATCTCTGCATGGTCTTAGCGCTTTCCTTCACTTCGATCACGTCACCAGCCTTTACCTGGTAAGAAGGAATGTTTACGCACTTGCCATTTACCAGAATGTGCTTGATCTGGTCAACAACCTGTCTTGCTTCTCTTCTGGGTCTTGCGAAGCCCATACGGAAAACAACGCTGTCCAGTCTAGCCTCAAGCATGGTCATCAGGTTTTCACCAGTCATGCCTTTCATTCTGTCTGCCTTCTTGTAGTAGTTACGGAAAGGCTTTTCCAGAACGCCGTAGATGAATTTTGCTTTCTGCTTCTCTCTCAGCTGCAGACCGTACTCACTCATCTTCTTGCCTGTTCTGGCGGTTCTGTTAGATTTCTTATCATAACCCAGGTATGCGGGCTCCAGTCCAAGGGATCTGCATCTCTTTAAAACAGGTACTCTATTTACTGCCATTTTTATAATCCTCCTGATTATTGTTTACAGCACGGCTCCTGCCGTGTCTTCACGTGATTTTGTCTATTCCAACGATGGGAATATGCAGCAGCCATCTGAAGCCGGGAGCTTCCCGGTCAATTCTGCAAAGCGTCGATTAAACGCGACGACGCTTGGGCGGGCGGCAGCCGTTATGCGGAACAGGAGTCACATCCTTGATGCTGACTACATCCAGACCGCATGCGGACAGCGCACGGATTGCAGCCTCACGGCCTGAACCCGGTCCCTTTACAAAAACATCTACGGTCTTTAATCCATGGATTAAAGCTGCCTTTGTAGCTGTTTCTGCAGCCATCTGCGCTGCATACGGAGTAGATTTCCTTGAACCCTTAAATCCCAGACCGCCGGCAGAAGCCCAGCTTAAAGCATTACCTTCAGCATCTGTCAGAGTAACGATTGTGTTATTAAAAGAAGACTGAATATGTGCCTGTCCGTGTTCAACGTTTTTCTTTACACGCTTTTTTGTCACTTTCTTTGCAGTGGACACTTGTTAGCCATTTAAACTAACCTACTTTCGAATTGCCTTGTTTGTATTATTTTTTTCTTGTTTGCAACAGTTTTACTCTTAGGACCCTTTTCTTGTTCTTGCGTTTGTCTTGGTCTTCTGACCACGAACCGGAAGGCCTTTACGATGACGGATGCCGCGGTAGCAGCCGATCTCCTGCAGTCTCTTGATGTTAAAGCTGCAATCTCACGACGTAAGTCACCCTCAACCACCTGGGTCTCTGCGATCACTGCTGCGATGTTCTTCACTTCGTCATCGGTTAAATCCTTGACACGGGTGTCCGGATTCACACCAGCCTCAGCAAGAATACGGTTTGCACTTGTTCTACCGATACCGTAGATATAAGTTAAGACCGATTTCGACACGTTTTTCTCTTGGTAAATCAACACCTGAAATACGAGCCATGAGTGTACCTCCATTTAATTTAGTAGAAATAAAAATTTGCCGGCACGAACAACGCATCCTGGCGCGTCATGCCAAAGCCGCGCGAAAAATACAGATGATCTGCGGCGATCAACCCTGTCTTTGTTTGTGTTTAGGATTCTCACAGATTACTCTGATGCTGCCTTTTCTCTTGATAACCTTGCACTTTTCGCAAATCGGTTTTACTGATGATCTTACTTTCACAGTAATTCTCCTTTCCTTCGTAGTCCATTTCCTTCCGGCTCAGATACACACCACATTCCGGAGGCCCTGGGATAACGGCATTACGGGTTGCATACCTGTATATAAAGCTCTCTAAAAAGGGCATAATACAAGCGTTCCAACAAAGTTCGCTTGAGCATTATACCATCTTTGTCCTGGAAAATCAAGTGTTTTTTAAATTTTCAGCCTACTTGTCTCTCCAGATGATCCTGCCCTTGGAAAGATCGTAGGGGGACATTTCCAGAGTCACCTTATCTCCGGGAAGGATCCGGATATAGTTCATGCGGAGCTTTCCGCTGATGGTGGCTAACACTTTGTGTCCGTTCTCCAGCTCTACCTGGAACATGGCATTGGGAAGCTTCTCAACAACAACGCCCTCAATCTCGATCACATCTGCCTTAGACATATTTTTCTTATTACCTCCTATATGACGGTTCGCCTTATTTTTTTATAACCTGAATGTGTTTCTTGTTCTTCCCGCTGTATTTTTCCGTTTTCATCCGACAGGAAAACATATTCCCCGCAGTCTTCCTTTATGACGTATACCCGGCCCTTATCATTTCCGGCCAGGGACACCGCCCTCCATCCGGCGAGCATTTCCATGGAACCCCCTCCAGTTTCTGCTATTATAAGGACAGGATCTCCGGCTCGCCCTCTGTTATGAGAATGGTATTCTCATAATGGGCGGACAGGGAATGATCCTTGGTCACAACGGTCCAGTCATCGTCCATCCAGACCACCTCATAGGTCCCCATATTGATCATGGGCTCCACTGCCAGGGTCATGCCCGGCTGCAGCAGAAGTCCCTTTGCGCTTCATGGCAAAATTGGGCCCCTCCGGGTCCTCATGGAGATGGGTGCCGATGCCGTGGCCTACCAGGTCGCGGACAACGCCGTAGCCGAAGCTCTCTGCGTAAGACTGGATCGCCGCAGAGATCTCTCCCAGGTGGCAGCCTGCCTTCGCAAACCGGATCCCCTCAAAAAGCACTGCTTCGTTACATCCATCAGCTTCTGCGCTTCCGGAGATACCTGGCCTACGGCCCAGGTCCTGGCTGCGTCAGAATGATATCCCTTATAGATCACGCCGGCGTCCAGACTGACGATATCCCCCCCCTCCTTTAAGATCCTGTGACGGTTTGGGATCCCGTGGACCACCTCGTCGTTGACGGACACACAGATGGAAGCCGGGTATCCGTTATAATTCTTAAAGGAAGGAATGCATCCGTGGCTGCGGATGATCTTCTCTCCCAGCCGGTCGATGTCCAGGGTGGACATTCCAGGCCGAAGGGCTGCATGAAGCTCCTCGTGGGTCTTTGCCAGGATCTCCCCGGCTTTTCTCATCAGTTCAATCTCTCTCGGCGATTTAATCGTTACTGCCATTTTCTTAAGCTCCTAAAGTCTTCGTGATATCCAGAAAAACCTTCTCCATATCCTGCGTTCCGTCCACGGTGCACAGGACATTTTCCCTTCTGTAATAATCGATCAGCGGCTTCGTCTGTTCGTGGTAAACAAGGAGACGCTGTTTTACGGTCTCCGGCTTGTCATCCTCTCTCAGCACAAGGCTGGCTCCGCATTTATCGCAGATCCCCTCCTTCGCCGGCTTCGCATATACAGTATGGTACGTGGCTCCGCATGTAAGGCATGCGCGGCGGCCGGACATCCGTGCGATGATGCTTTCATCGGGAACATCCACATCAACGGCATGATCGATGGACGTTCCGCGGGCCTTTAAGGCCTCTGTAAGGCTCTCTGCCTGGGGAATGGTCCTGGGGAATCCATCCAGGATATAACCGTTCTTACAGTCCTCCTGGCTGATCCTGTCCATGACCAGATCCACTGTCACGTCATCCGGTACCAGGAGTCCTTTATCGATATAAGCCTTTGCTTTTATGCCCAGCTCAGTTCCCGCCTTGATGTTCGCCCGGAAGATGTCCCCGGTAGAGATATGCGGGATCCCGTATTTTTTCGAGATCCGCTCTGCCTGGGTCCTTTTCCGGCACCAGGGGCGCCTAACATAATTATTTTCATGCTCTTTCCTCCTGAACTTCACGATCAAGAAACACATTATCTAAAAAACGGACGAAAAAAGTATTTCCGTCCGTTTTTGACTGCTATCCATATTGAACTGCCGTTTTCCAGCTAGTCGTTTAAGAATCCCTTTATAATTTTCTCACCAGCATCATGGAATCCACTGCTTTGATGGTCTCCAGGATAACGCCGGCAATAATGATCAGGGATGTGCCTCCAAAGGGAGAGGCTTCCAACGTTGAACAGGCCGGATGCGATGATCGGGACGATACATACGATCACAAGACCTGTGGCTCCGATGAAAAACAATGTAGTTCAAAATATTATTCAGAAAATCAGACGTGGGCTTGCCGGGACGTACGCCCGGGATAAAGCCGCCGGATTTTTTTTCATATTGTTGGCCACTTCCAGCGGGTTGAAGGTAATGGACGTGTAGAAATACGCGAACAGTACCACCAGCACGATGTAGAGATCAAGAGGCCAACCGAATAAAACCGGCATTTCCGGTCTGAACCAGTTGGCGGAACTTAACGCCATAAGGATCTTTCCTCCAAATGTGGAATAGTCCACATTGAAGAACTGGGCGATCATTACCGGCATGGACATGATCGAGGATGCAAAGATCACAGGGATCACGCCTGCGGTGTTGACCTTTAAGGGGATGTGTGAGGACTGTCCGCCGATCATTCTGCGTCCCTGCATTTTCTTTGAGTACTGCACCGGAATGCGGCGCTCTGCACCGTTTAATACAAGAACGAAAACGACGGTTGCAACCACCACTGCAAGAACGATGATGGCTGCCACTGTTGCCACTGCAACAGACTTGCCGGCCATAAAGCGCTCATACAGCATCAGCACATCCTGCGGGAGACTGGAAACGATATTGATCAGAAGCACGATGGAAATACCGTTGCCCACTCCCTTTTTCTGTGATCCGTTCACCAATCCACATAAGAAGGGCAGAACCTGCGGTCATTGCCGCGATAACGGTCATATAGCCCCAGATGTTCTGGGCGTCCTCATAGAGAAGGCCCTGCTTTCCGAAACCAATGGCCATGGCTGAGGACTGGAACAGGGCCAGCGCCACAGTCAGATATCTGGTATACTCTGCGATCTTCTTTCTTCCATCTTCGCCTTCCTTCTGCATCTCCTCAAGCTTGGGGATCGCAATGGTCATAAGCTGCATAATAATGGAAGATGTGATATACGGGGTAATGCTCAGTGCAAACAGCGACATGTTGGAAAAGGATCCGCCAGTGATCGCGTTGACAAAGCCCATGCCGGAATTCTGAAGATTCGTGAAGAACTCCTTCAGAAAGCTGGCATCTACCCCAGGATCGGCAGACAGGAACCGATCCGGATCACAATCAGCATCATGAAGGTGTAAAGAAGCCGCTCGCGGACTTCTTTCACCTTAAATGCTTTTTGTATCGAATTTAACATATTAGATCACCTCGCAAGTTCCACCTAATGCTTCAATTTTTTGCTTTTGCAGCTTCCCTGAACGCATTAGCCTTCACGTTAAGTTTCTTTGTTAACACACCGTTTCCAAGAATTTTAACGCCGTCCTTCGGGTTCTTTACAAGACCGCACTCCATTAAAGTCTCAACAGAAACTGTGGAGTCGTTGTCAAATCTCTCAAGTGCGCTTACGTTGATACCAACGATGGTCTTAGAATTTCTGTTTGTGAAGCCTCTCTTAGGAAGACGTCTGTATAACGGCATCTGGCCGCCTTCAAAGCCCGGTCTCGGAGCACCGGAACGTGCTTTCTGACCCTTGTGGCCCTTACCTGCTGTCTTACCGTTACCAGAAGCATGGCCACGGCCTCTTCTAAAACTATCACTATGCTTAGATCCTTCAGCAGGATGTAAATTAGATAAGTTCATCACTGCACCTCCTTACTTTATATCAAGATTAGATTTCTTCAACTTTTACCAGATGTCTAACATTCTGGATCATGCCCCTTACTGCTGCATTATCCGGTAATTCAACTGTTTTCTGAAGTCTTCTTTTTAAACCAAGGGCTTCAACAGTCGCTCTCTGCTTTGGAATAGTCCGATAGGGGATTTTACTAATGTGATCTTTTAACTTCTCTGCCATTTTTTTCTATCCTCCTATTAGCAAACAACTTCTTCAACAGATTTGCCGCGGTTCTTAGCAACCTCTTCCGGAGTCTTTAAGCTGAGAAGACCTTCGAGGGTAGCTAAAACAACGTTTGTCTTGTTGTTGGAGCCTAAAGATTTTGTACGGATGTTCTTGATACCTGCAAGCTCAACTACGGAACGTACCGGGCCGCCTGCGATGATACCAGTACCTTCCGGAGCTCTCTTTAAAAGTACGGATGCGCTTCCGAACTTTCCAAGGAAATCGTGGGGGATACTGTTGTTCTCTCGTCCATGGGGATCTCAACCATGTTCTTGATGGCTGCTTCTTTACCTTTGCGGATAGCCTCCGGAAACCTCGCCGGCCTTTCCTAAACCTGCGCCAACGTGGCCATTGCCGTCACCTACTACTACCAGAGCGGAAAATCTCATGGTACGTCCACCTTTTACAGTCTTGGATACGCGCTTGATGGCAACAACTTTGTCATTCAGTTCTAACTGACCTGCATCAATGATTGTACGCTTCATGCTGTATTCTCCTCTCTATTAGAAATCCAGACCAGCCTCGCGGGCTGCATCTGCTAATGCCTG
>VOFJ01001998.1_pt1 | contig 14187 bp, 17 predicted proteins | sample 5384081 | NCBI WGS metagenome assembly VOFJ01 (sample SAMN12384729, study PRJNA508395) | human gut metagenome | isolation source: healthy gut I | host: Homo sapiens
CACATGAGGAACTTATGTTTCGGGGATGCAGGGTGCGGGAATAATATCTTTAGAAACTGGAGCCAGAATGCAATGACAGTGATGAAACGGTTTATCAATGTGAACGTCTTTTTGGATGGAATGCAGTCGCCCCTACGCGCTAATGTCCTTGAATCCCTCGCCGAAGGCTTCCGTAACGTCAGCGACCGTCACAATGGCGCGAGGATCGCGCTCGCGCACAATCGTCTTGAGGGTATTGAGCTCTCGACGGCTCACGATGACCATAATCACCGGCTTCTCGGCACCCGAATACATGCCAGTCGCCTTAAACTTGGTACAACCACGACCCAGGCCATACATGATATCGGCAGCGATATCAGGGAACTTGTCCGAGATGATGAGTACCATACGGCGTTTGTTGCCACCATCGACCACGGCATCGATCACGTAGCCGCTAATGACCATCGAAAGGCCTGCATACAGTGCGTTTTCGATTGAAAAGACCGGAGCCGACAGCGCGCATACGGCAACATCGATCGCCATGACGGTCGAGCCCACGGGCAGTGAGGTATTACGCGAGATGATTTGGCCAATCGTGTCCGAGCCGCCGGTGTTGGCGCCGGCGCGCAACACCATGCCGTAACCGATGCCCGTAATAATGCCGCCCCACATGGCAGGGAGCATCAGGTCCGCATCCGCCAGAGGTGCTACAAACGGGGCGAACAGATCGGTAAAGAAGCCCAGCAGCACAAAGCCCGTCGCGGTCTGCACCACGTAGAACATGCCGCCCTCGCGCATAACGACCAGCAACAGCAAGGCGTTCATCACGATCGTCTGAATACCAACGGGAAGCGATAGGCCGCGCGATGCGCCGACCGCCTGGATAATGGTGGCAAGGCCCGTAACGCCACCGGCGGCAAGGCCGTTGGGAATCAAAAACAGGTCGGTCGCAATAGCGGCCAGAGCGCACCCCAACATAATCTGGGGCAGGTCGTGAAAGAAGTTCATCGAAAGAATGCGCTTGATGTCCAGACGATATGCCATACTGCCTCCCTCAAAAAAGCGCACCCCATCGGATGCGCTTTGAACTTCTTCTTGTATTCGATTCTACCGATTCGCCGGACAAAAAACCACCCCTGCGCAGGGTTTATTCTGGATACAAACCCGTCCAACCGTTGGGCTTAGCATCGGCTTGAAGCCGCCCGATGTTTTAGACCTCCGAGCCTTCTGCATCGGCGTTGCCGGTGGCCCAGCGATGGTAGCCAATAACAAACGGGTCCAGGTCGCCATCGTCAAGAACGGCCTCGACATTGCTGGTCTCCACGCCCGAGCGCAGATCCTTGACCATCTGGTATGGGTAGAGCACGTAGCTACGAATCTGGTTGCCAAAACCAATCGTGGTCTTGGGTCCGCGAATCTCATCGAGCGCCTCGGCGCGCTTTTCGAGCTCAATCTCGTACAGGCGAGCCTTGAGGATCTGCATGCACGCGGCCTTGTTCTGGATCTGGCTGCGCTCGTTTTGGCAGGTAACCACAATGCCGCTGGGGAAATGCGTCACGCGTACGGCGGAGTCGGTGGTGTTGACGCCCTGACCGCCCGGGCCGCTCGCGTGGTACACGTCCACGCGGATGTCATCGGGGCTGATCTCGATGTCGATATCATCGGGTAGCACGGGGATGACCTCGACGCCGGCAAACGTGGTCTGGCGGCGCTTCTTGTCGTCGGTGGGGCTAATGCGCACCAAGCGGTGGACGCCGGCCTCGGCGCGCAACATGCCAAATGCGTCCTTGCCCTCGACGGTAAAGGTCGCGCGATCGATGCCGATGACCTCGGCCGCGGGACAGTCGTTGATGGTGACTTTCCAGCCGCGACGCTGACAGTACTTCATGTACATCTTAAAGAGCATGAAGGTCCAGTCCTGGGCCTCCAGGCCACCCTGTCCGGGCTTGATGGTCACAATGGCATCGCCGTGATCGAACTCACCGGTAAACCAGCTCGAAAGCTCAAGCTCGTCGATGGCGCGGGCCAGGCGCTCTGCCGTAGCCGCAGCCTCCTCACGAAGGGCAGCGGCGTCGGGGTCATCCCCCATCTCCTCGGCAAGCTCCAGCGCCGCGCGGGCATCGGAAAGCTCGCCGCGCGCTGTATCCACGGCGGCGATGTCTTCCTTGGCGCGCGCGATCTCCTCCATGGTGGCGCGAGCGGCGTCGGCGTCATCCCAAAAGCCGGGAGCCACGCTTTTGGCCTCGAGCTCGGTCACGCGGGTGCGCTTCTCGTCCAGATGGAGATACGACTCGACCTCGCCGAGCCGGTCCGCAAACGCGTCCAGCTCGGCGGGCGTTACCTCTAAAGCCTCTGCCATTAACGATTCCTGCCGTGGCAGTGCTTAAACTTCTTACCGCTACCGCAGGGGCACGGATCGTTGCGGCCGACGTTGACGTACGGATCGTCGCTCTCGGACTTGCGATAGGTGGTCACCTTGCCACCATTGTTGACGGCAGCCGGTCCACCCTGGACAGCCGTGCGGGCCTGCACCTGTGCCTGCTTACGAAGCACGGAATCGCCGTTGTCGCCATCGACCTCGGCAGGACCCGAGAACTGGGCGCCCTCGAGCGCGGGCTCCTCCTTGTGCTCCACGGCACGCGGGGCAGCCTTGATCTCGATGCGCAAGACGGTGCGCAGGTAATCCTCGTACATGGTGTCGACGAGCATCTGGAACGCGCTGTAGGCCTCGGTCTTGTACTCGACCAGCGGGTCGCGCTGGCCAAAGCCGCGCAGGCCGATACCGGTCTTAAGGTAGTCCATCTCCTGCAGGTAGTTCATCCAGCGGGTGTCGATGACGCGCAGCATAACCTGGGTGTTGAGCTCACGCATCAGGTCCTCGCCCAGACGCTCGGCCTTTGTGTTGTAGCACTTCTCGACATATGCCAAGACGTCGGCGGCCAGGGCCTCAAAGTCCTCGTCGGGGAACTCGGGCGTATCGATGTGGCCGGTCAGCTCCACGACCCATTTGCGCAGGCCGTCCAGGTCGCGCTCGCCCTCGTGGCTGTCCTTGGTGCAGAACTCCTGCACGCAGCGGTACGGTGTCGTGCATGACCTCGGTAATGTGGTCGGTCAGGTCCTTGCCGTCCAGAATCTTGTTGCGCTCGGCGTAAATCACCTGACGCTGCTTGTTCATAACGTCGTCGTACTCAAGCACGCTCTTGCGCATGGAGAAGTTAATGCTCTCGACCTTGTGCTGTGCGCTCTCGACGGCCTTGGAGATGATCTTGTGCTGGATGGGCATGTCGTCGCCCATGTCGGCGGTGACCATCATCTTGGAGACGCGGTCCATCTTGTCGCCACCGAACAGGCGCATCAGATCGTCCTCGAGCGACAGATAGAACTGGGTCTCGCCCGGATCGCCCTGACGGCCGGAACGGCCGCGCAGCTGGTTGTCGATACGGCGGGACTCGTGGCGTTCGGTGCCGATGACGGTCAGGCCGCCGGCGGCAAGCACGCGCTCGCGCTCGGCCTTGCAGGTCTCCTTGGCCTCGGCGTTAAACTGCTCGAGTTGCTCGGGCGTCACGTCCTCCATGGTCAGGCCCTCGTACTCCAGGCGCTCGCGCACCAGCTCGCCGGGGTTGCCGCCCAGCAGGATGTCGGTACCACGACCGGCCATGTTGGTGGCGATGGTCACGGCACCGTAACGTCCGGCCTGGGCCACGATGTGGGCCTCGCGCTCGTGGTGCTTGGCGTTGAGGACCTCGTGCGCGATGCCGCGCTTGGTAAGAGCGGCCGACAGCTTCTCGGAGCTCTCGATGGAGACGGTACCCACCAGGACCGGCTGGCCCTTGGCGTGACGCTGCTCGACATCGTCGGCAACGGCGTTGTACTTGGCCTGGATGGTGCGGTACACCAGATCCTCGTGGTCAACGCGCTGCACGGGCTTGTTGGAGGGGATGACCTCGACGGGCAGTTTGTAGATCTCGCGGAACTCGGCGTCCTCGGTAAGCGCCGTACCGGTCATGCCGGAGAGCTTGTCATACAGGCGGAAGTAGTTCTGCAGGGTGATGGTGGCAAGGGTCTGGTTCTCCTCGCGCACGAGCACGCCCTCTTTTGCCTCGATGGCCTGGTGCAGGCCCTCGGAGTAACGGCGACCTTCCATGATGCGGCCGGTGAACTCGTCAACGATCTTGACCTCGCCGTTGGTGACCACGTACTGCTTGTCGCGATGGAACATGTACTGGGCCTTCAGCGCCTGCTGCAGGTGGTTGACGAGCTGGCCCGAGAGGTCGGCGTAGATGTCCTCGATACCCAGGCGGCGCTCGATCTTCTTAAGACCGCGCTCGGTGGCGGCGATGGTGTGCTTGGCCTCGTCCATGACGAAGTCGCCCGTGGGCTCGACGTCCTCGGTGGCGGTGAGCATGTCGTGCGATACGTCCTCACCGCGCTCCAGGCCTCGCACGGCGCGCGCGAAGTCCTTATAGGTGCTGGCGGACTTGGTGCCGGCGCCCGAGATGATGAGCGGCGTTCTGGCCTCATCGATCAGGATGGAGTCGACCTCGTCGACGATGGCGTAATGGTGGCCGCGCTGTACGCGCTGCTCGGGGCGGGTGACCATGTTGTCGCGCAGGTAGTCGAAACCGAACTCGGAGTTGGTGCCGTAGGTGACGTCTGCCTGGTAGGCCGGGCGCTTGAGTTCGAGCGGCATGTTGTTCTGGAGCAGACCGACGGTCATTCCCAGGTACTTGTAGATGCGGCCCATCCACTCGGAGTCGCGCTTTGCCAGGTAATCGTTGACGGTAACGACATGCACGCCCTTGCCGGCGATAGCATTGAGGTAGCCGGCCAAGGTGGAGACCAGGGTCTTACCTTCGCCGGTCTTCATCTCGGCGATATGACCCTCATGAAGCGCCATGGCGCCGATGAGCTGTACGTCAAAGTGACGCATGCCCGTGATGCGCTTGGAAGCCTCGCGCACGGTGGCGAAAGCCTCGGGGAGCATGTCGTCGAGCGACTCGCCGTTGGCGTAACGCTCGCGGAACTTATCGGTCTGGGCGCGGAGTTCCTCCTCGGTCATCTTCTCAAACTGGGGCTCAAGACCGTTGATCTGGTCAACGATCTTGTAGTAGCGCTTAAGGTCCTTATCGGATCCAAAGGACAGCAGCTTTGACATGAATCCCATGTGGTTTTCCTTTTTGGCCATCGCCCACGCCGTGCAGCTGCGGGCGAGTTAAACACAGATGATTTTACTTTAGCCAAACAAGGCGCGGCCTATACGGTCGAGCTCGACCGCCACGTAATAACTACGACCAACCTGCCACAATGGGACAGGTTAATTTTGGCAGGTCTATCTGGGCAAACGCCGCCTCTCTGCCATGTGGTGCCATGGGGACAGGTTAGTTTGCACTAATTTAAAAAGAAAAAGGGCCGCGCACCCAAATGGATGCACGGCCCTCATGCCATGAATGCGAGCGATTCCGCGGCGAGCTATTTACTCAGCAGCCTCGGTGGTCTCGGCCTCGGCAGCGGCCTCCTCGACGGGAGCCTCTGCGGGAGCCTCGGCGGCCTGCTTGGCAGCCTCCTCGGCAAACTTAGCAGCACGCTTAGCCTCTCGGCAGCCTTAGCCTCAGCGGCGGCCTTGCGAGCGGCCTCGGCCTCAGCAGCCTTGGCGGCCTTGGCAGCCTTGGCCTCCTCGGCCTTCTTGAGCTGGGCGGCAGCGGCGCCACCGAACTTGTCGGCGAAGCGCTGGACGCGTCCACCGGTGTCGACGAACTTCTGCTGGCCGGTGTAGAACGGGTGGCACTCGTTGCAAAGCTCGACCTTCATCTCAGACACGGTAGCGTGCGTCTTGAAGGTGTTGCCGCAGGAGCACGTCACCGTGCACTCGACATACTGGGGATGGATACCCTGCTTCATGGTAGGACTCCTTATTGGTCAGGCGCTGGTTACCGATCAGCGCATAAGGCGTCTTGGTTTCCGACCAAGACAACAAACTCGGCTATGGTACCACGGCGCCGCGTGTCCCACAAAAGGTTCACGGTCTTTTCGGCACGACATGAGCTGGACCTTAAATATCAACTTCATCCGAACACTCCCCCACATTCATCTCTCGTATGTATCGAGGTATTCCCGCTTGAGCGTCTGCGAGGACGACTCGATCTTTTCCACGAGCGTGCCGGCCTCGATGAAGTAGAACGAGTTGGTGAGGTCTGCCAGGTCGTCGAGTAGATGGCTTGAAATGAGCACGCTGCGTCCCCGCGCCACCTCGCTGCGCATCGCGTCGCAGGAGGTTTTCCGCTTTCCCGGATCGAGGCCGTTCAGCGGTTCATCGAGGATGAGGTACGGGCAACCGGTCGCTATCGCCATGGCAAGCTTTACCTGCTGCTTCATTCCTGTCGAGAGTTTACGGGTCGGCTTGTCGAGATATGGGGAGATTCCGAGGGAGTCGCAGAGCGAGTCGATGTCGGCGGCCGATTTCACGCCTCCCTAACGAAAGCAAGGTGCTCGAGGGCCGATAGCGTGGGGTAGAGATCCGCGCTGCCCGAAGAGCTCAGATAGACAAGTTCTGCGAATTCGGCTGATCGGCGTTGGCAGATTCCGTCTGCCGCCAGGCTTCCCGAGCGGATGCGGGTGGGAAATTGGCCCGAAAGCGCTTCAAGAAGGGTGGTTTTCCCGAGCCGTTGGGAACAGCAACGAGGCCCGCCGCCGTTCCCGGGCTCAGGAAAAGCGACCCGATTGAAAGTATCGTCGCGCTCCCGTATCCCACGCTCGCGTCCAGGAGCTCGAGCCCATGGTGCTTTTTCGCGGGTCCAGGCTGTTTGGGGGAACGTGTCGCAACGGCGCCGACCGTAAAAAAGACCGCGACGTATGCCAGGGCCACGGCAAGCATCGATGCGCTGCTTGAACCGGAGCCAATGAATTCCGTCGGGAAGCATCCTACGTAACCCGTTGCCTCGATAGGCGAGAACACGGCCAGCGGCAGGAGCTCGACCGCGGCATTGTGCTCCAGCGCCGAATCGGACAGCAACGGGAATGCCGGGGCCGCGACAAGCAGCGCGGAGGCAAGGGGGCCCGCGAGGACGCGCCTCGTTGCGGTCGATAGGACGGCGGAACAAACGGATATCAAGGTTCCGCCCGCAAGCAGCGCGAGAAGCAGGGTAGTGAAGACGTCTCCCGCGGTCGTGGCGGCAAGCGCGCCGTCATGGAAGAAGGCGATCGGGTACCCGATTTGCCCGAAGCCGTTTAGGGCCAAGGCGTAAATGCCCCCGGGTGCGAGGCCGGCGAGGAGCATCGCGGTCCCCGCGACGATTATCGAAAACACGGTTTGGATAAGGCGCCGGAATTTGGGCGCGGGCGCCTTCGCCGCCAGGGTCGCGGGCCTTGTGGCGCCGAGCACGAGTATCGACGAGAGAAGGAAGGGGATGAAGGGAAGGAAAGACGGCGCCGTGGCAATGGCGTAAGGCAGGAAGGAAAGGAACGGCAGGTCGTTTGCGGAGGCCGGGATATCCGTGATGCCGGAGCCGCTCAGGGCACGGCAATATGCGAGCGCCGCGTCATTGGTCTCTCGGTCTCACACGATGGACCCGGATTGGAAGCCCTCGTCCATGAGCGCGTAGTAGCTCTCGGCAGAATCGAGAAAGGCGGCGTCGGTTTGAGCGGCAAGGGCGGCGTTCGCGTATCTTGCAAGCTCCGCGTCAGCTTGCTGCTCTGGCGATAGGTCTGTGCCGTTGGCCTGGGGCGCGCGCGTATTGAATGCGTCGACAAAGCCCTGCATGCCCTGCTTCATAAAGAAGGGGCCGTAGATGGGTGAATTGAACGCGATGGGGACGGAGAAGGCTGCAGCGAGAACGAGCGTAGAGATCCATACGGCCCTGTCTCTTAGGATTAGTTTGAGAAGAAGTCGACAGTACATTTGGAAGCACCTACATTTCTCAAGGCATCGTTAGATTAATAATGACAGACCGAATGAAGATGCGTGCGAGCGCGGGGGCGAGGCGAATGGCTGGGCCGGTATCGATATGCGGGTTCAACGGTATTATATTGACCACATAGATTTTAACTTGCATTTCTACCCGCCCTTTTCGTAGAGTCGCCGATACGTGCTTAGCGCACCCTCGGCGCGTCCGGCAGGCTTTGCGAAATGGGATCCAGGAGACTTCGGCGCAGCATCATCTTGCGGAATGCTTCTAATGAGCCTCCCATCCTTCAAAAACAGAATCTCATCGCACAGCCTATCGACCGAATCCAAGATGTGGGATGACATGATGATGCACGTACCAGAATCGGCCAGCTTCCTGAAAATCTCGGAATGCAAGTCCACCCTGCTGGGGTCGAGCGCGTTCATGGGCTCATCTAATAGAAGGTACCGCGCATCCGTCGCATACGCAATCGCCAGGGTAAGCTGCTGCTTCATGCCCTGGCTCAGAGTGCGGATCCTCATCTTCGCGAACTCGCCTATCTGCGTTTGTTCCACTATCTCTTCGATATCGCGAGCATGCGGCCACATATCGCAAACCATCTTGAGGTGATCTTCCGCACGCAATCCGGGATACAGCAGCGTCCCCTCACCAGGTGCATAGAAGATCATAGAACGGACCTCTCTCGCACCCGTACCCTGCACCTCATCCAGAACGATGCTCCCGTCCACGCGAGGACCCGGCAAACCTGCCATCGCACGTAGCAACGTCGTCTTTCCATGCCCGTTCGGAGCGACGAGACCGTAGACCGTACCCGGGGCAAACTCAGCGTTCACCGAATCTACGAGCACCTTCTTTCCATAAGAGATCGTCAGCGTATGAAGGCCAATCATCGAGATCATCCCCTTTCGATCTTTGGAACACTCAGGCGCACCATCAACGGAGATACGGCGCCCAAGACCACCAGCAGAGCGCCCGATGCGCCGACGACCTCTCCAAAAGGCATCGCGTTCGTCCCTCGCCCAAGGAACCCAATCGTCCCCACCTGGGAAGCGGAATCAAACGAGGCGAATGGAGCCAGCAGCGCGACGCCCATGCCCGCGCTTTCAACATGAGCGCTCAACGAACCCAACACCAGGAGAACCGCGCAAACCACTCCGGTGACAACGGGGTTGCGGCTAATCGCTGCTGTCAACGCAGCGACGACGGAAATCACGCCGTATGCCATGACCAGCAACGGAATACTGCACAACACCGCCTCCCCCACCATGGACGTTGTCGAAGCTCCCGCCCGAATGAGAGCGACGGGATACTCCGATCCACCCGCACCGTTCTTAATCAAGGACACAACCGCAGCGGGAACCATCGACACCAAAAGCAGCGCCAAGCCAAGCAGGAGAGACAGCGCAACAGCCGTCAGAAAACGCACATGCGCCGTTGCGGGGACTTGGAAAACCAGAAGGGAACGGCACCGCAGGTAGGTGCACGCAAGCGATGTGACAACCACGGGCAACAGCCAAAACAAGGAAGGAAGCGCTGCCTGGAGATAGGAAAGGAGGATTAACGGGGGGCATCTTCGTACTTAACTCGTAAACCTTGGGGTCCGGCAAGCTCGCGATCGACTCGAGCAGAAGGGCGCGCGCCTCCGCACGAGAAGGAGTCTCCGGCTCGATTCCGATCGATTGCAGGAGGGTCGCATCTGCCGCGCCCAGCTCGCCTCGAGCGCGCTCGTACGTCGCAAGGCTTCGAAACCCCTCCGCAGGCGTGGGCGCGTACACGAAACCCGAAAGAGCATCTCGCATGCCTTCCAGGGCCGCTTTGCCCTCGACGTCCATATTCGCAGCGTCCTGCTCTAGATACCGATCTATTGAACGGAGCTCCCCATCCCTATACCGAACAGCGGAAACGTCACCAGCGTCAGGAAACACCTCGACCAGAGCCGGGGCCAGCATCGCCGTCGACATTGCAATCGCGCATACGGCGAGGGCAGGAGAATGCAGGAGCAGCTTCCCCCATCGTTCTTACGTATGCAACGGCGGAGGCACAAGCGCTCGAACGGGCTGTCGTTCTCGATGCGGTGAAGGAACCTCTCTCAAGACAAATCGGGGACATCGGGCGCGCAGCCGTCTTTCCAGCAACGCAAAGCAGGCTAATTGCCAGCACCTCGATCCCGATTGCGCATACGAGGGTAATCGCGCCACGCTCGAAGCAAAGTCCAGGCAGATTCACTATCTGCGTTGTCGGGTACGGGCTATAGGCGCCGACGGTCAACTCAGTGTTCGCATACGTAAGGGGATTCAACAGGGCGAACTCACGTAAAGCGATGGATCTTCCGTAATACCCGGGAACCATCGTCGCCCCCATCAGGGCACATACGAACACGATTCCAAGCGTAGGGTTATTGGCAATCTTCACGGCAAGGTGAACGACGAGCGAGATGAACGCCGCCACCAAGAATTGCAAGATGGCCGTCTGTGCGAACACCAGCCAAGCCGGTTTGATAACCGGAGTCGCATATTGAACGTAGCCTATCGGATAGAACAGCGAGCCCGGGCCATTCTTCACAAGTGCGGCGATTATCCCTGGAAGATTGACGGCGAAGACGGCAAGCATCGCAAAAACACTCGCCCATACGCTCGATGCAACAAGTCTACCCAGCTCGCCCATCGGTGCCTGGATGATGAGCTTTTCACGTTTGTTAAGACGCGCGGCAAGGAACGAGACGGCAACGGCCGTTGCGACCCATAGCAAGTACTCCTTCGATCCGTCATAATAGGTGTACTCTCCATCCGATATCTGCAGAAACGGAAGTAGGGGAGAGAGCGGTGCCAAGATAAGACGTCCCGCGGCAAGAGGGTACAGAAGCGCGGGCATGCTTGATGAAGAGGTATAGACACCGTCCTCCCCCGCATTCACAAGCGCATCCGCATAGGATGCTGACAATTCCTGCTCAACACGGGTTATTCCCGACTCGAGGTATTCGACCCGTCCGTCGATGCCAGCCGCGCTCCTGAAGACGGGCAGAGCACAAAGAACCATCAACGCAACAACGACAACACAGAGCGACCTGGAGGAGAGAAGCACGACCTAAAAGATCGCCTTCGAGATTTTGAGCATATTCATCGCCAACCTTAACCTCATCCAGTCGGAACAGAGGGGCCGAACAAAATGCTCGGCCCTTATTACTTGCCGGCAAAGTCAATTTAACATAAACTGTTAAAAAGTAACCTGAGTTTTTTTTAAATTCTTCGGAGGTTATTATGAGTTCCGACAATCGCACTCCCCGGCTTCATTCCTTCCGCATCGCATGTGCGATAGCCTCTGCGACCCTTTGCGCCACCGCCATCGCACAAGTGGCGTTCTCCTTAAAGCCAGCAATCGAAGTGCTCGACAACCCTGTAATTGCAGACTCCCCCGCGTATCCAGCCCTTGCGATCTCGACATTGGTCCCTGCCGTCATCGGTATCGCTACGACCATCCTCAGCGCCGTTCTCGTGTGGACGATCAAGAGCGGAGACCCCTTCAGAAAGGGTCTGCGACATGCTTGAAGGTGCTCGGCATTCTCTTCGTTGTTCAAGCTGCCACCAGCCTCTACGCCGGCTCACTCAAAAACCTCCGTTTCGATGTTTGGCGGCGAGGGGGCCGTCGGCGCCCAAGAGATCGCTTCATCATTCGATTGGACCTCTCTGGTTCTCGGCATCGTCCTGTTCATGCTTTCCCAGCTCTTCTTGTACGCCCGAGAGCTGTACCTCGACTCCGACGAGATTGCGTAAGGAAACGCCATGCCCGTAATTGTTCGCCTCGACAAGATCATGGCCGAGCGAAAGATTTCCTCGAACGAACTTGCCGAAAGGATTGGAACCACGCCCGTGAACCTGTCCCGTATTAAAAAAGGGCATATTCGCGGCATTCGCTTCAACACACTCGAGCAGCTATGCCTCGCCCTTCGTTGCCAACCCGGAGACCTTCTCGAAGTCATGAGCGAAGAGGATGCCCGAAAGGAGTTCGGACTCGATTGGTCCGCCGAGGATTAGAGGGCGGTCGTACTCGCCCTGCACACGGGGATGCGAATCGGCGAGGTCTGCGGCCTTCGGTGGTGCGATGTGGATTTCGAGACGGGCCTGATCTCGATCAGACACTCGGTGGCGTACGCGAAGGGAATGGGTTCGTTCATCAAGGACACCAAGACTCATGACGCCAGGGGTATCCCCATCGACCCGGTCGGCCTACTCCCCTTCCTGAAGGAGACCCACGAGATCGACTGCGGAAAGCTGCGCTTGCGCGGCCTTACCGGGGCGGTCGAGATCGGGGACTGCTACATCCTGTCGGAGCCGGGCGCGACCTTCGCGACGACAAGCTATATCCGCAGGGCGTTCAAGACGTTCTCGGAGACCAACGGCCTCATGGGCACCAACGACGAGCTGATCACGTTCCACGGCCTTCGCCACACGTTCGCAACGCAGTGGATCCGCCAAGGCGGCGATATCAAGGCGCTCCAATCGATCCTCGGCCACAAGGACGCCATGGCGACGCTCAACGTCTACGCCGACATCGAGCCCATCTCCAAAATCCATAACATGCTGCGCGCCACGCCGTGCCTTTGGCGCGGGCACCTCGGGCCGAGGGTCGATCCGGGTCCCATGTTCCAACAGAGGATCCAGGAGTCCATCGAGACGCTCCAGGCGTTCGGCTACGGCATCACCGAGCTGGACGACCGAAATATCGCCATACGCGACGTGAAGACGAACAGTTGGCTCTAGCTCACCGAGTACGCGGCAGTGCTGGGCCCATCCCAACTGAGGTCACGGTGGTCCGATAGGGGCGCCGCCCGCGGCATGCGCCGCGGAGCGGTATCCCCCTACCGAAGGGCGGGGATGCCCTCCGCTTCCAGTTCGGAATCAGCCGTCGGAGGCGTTCGGCTAGCTGCGGGAACGGCCTGTCCGCCTAATGTGTTCGGCTGAGATCGGAAATCAACCCAACACGAGCCGGACACGCGCCAGACGGCTCTTCCCCGTACGGCCTTCCCCCTTACGCTCATGTTGCAGGCATGTAACGCCGCAGCGAGCACGCCCCTTTTAGCGCCAGACAGGTACAATGATGAACACTGTACCGTAGCGGAGCGCCCCGCGCGCGCCGCAACCACGCGAAAGGGTTTCCCATGGCCGAGATCTCGTCCTCCCGTATCGTCATCACCGTCCTTGGCAAGAACCGCCCCGGTATCGTCGCCGGCGTCACCCGTGTTCTGGGCGAGGCCAACGTCGACATCCGCGACATCACGCAGTCCATTATCGAGGACATCTTCACCATGACCATGCTGGCCGACACCGCCGAGTCCAAGCTCGACTTCGCCGAGCTGCAGAAGGCCCTGGCCGAGGCAGGCGAGCTTTCGGGCGTCAACGTGTCCATCCAGCGCGAGGACGTCTTTAACTTTATGTACCGCCTGTAGCGAACAAGCCGCTCGGGGCAGCCTGACGTCATATCGTCCAAGCGCGCCGCCCCAAAGCGGACCGGAGAGGAGCACGCATGGCCTACGACGCCAAGAAAATCTACTACCGCTTCGACGATCACCTGAGCCGCCTGGTTCTGGATTACGAGGCGAGCCGTCAGATTTCGCCCGAAAGCGAAAACCTCTACCACGGCCTGCCGACCGCCCCGTACGACGAGGACCTGTTCGTAGAGCACAACGTCAAGCGCGGCCTGCGCAATGCCGACGGCTCGGGCGTGGTCGCGGGCCTTACCCGCATCTCGGACGTGCACGGCTACAACAAGGTCGACGGTAAAGTCGTGCCCGATCAGGGCAAGCTCACACTTCGTGGCTACAGCATCGAGGATCTGGTCAACAACGCCCAGGCCGAGAACCGCTACGGCTACGAAGAGGTCGCCTATCTGCTCATCACGGGCTCGCTGCCCACCAAAGAGGAACTCGACGGTTTTTGCGGACGCCTGGGTGCTTTTAGGCACCTGAGCGACGAATACGTCCGTGAGTTCCCCATGACCACGGTGTCGTCGAGCATCATGAATGTGCTTCAGCGCGCCGTGCTGCTGCTCTACGCCTTCGACGCCGAGCCCGACGCCATTACACCCGAGCACGAAATCGACGTCGCCATCTCCATGCTCGCCCGTCTCCCCCGCATCGCCGCCTTCGCGCATATGGCCTCGGTCGCCAAGCGCCGCGGCTCCGAGGTTCATGTACCGCACCCCACACCCGGCCTCTCCACCGCCGAGACCATCCTGCAGGTGTTGCGCGGCGGCATGGCATTCACCCGCGACGAAGCCATGCTGCTCGACGTGATGCTCATGCTGCATGCCG
>VOFJ01002603.1_pt1 | contig 14170 bp, 23 predicted proteins | sample 5384081 | NCBI WGS metagenome assembly VOFJ01 (sample SAMN12384729, study PRJNA508395) | human gut metagenome | isolation source: healthy gut I | host: Homo sapiens
ATTTCTGTAAAAATACCTGAGATATACAAAAGAAAAAGTAATGAGGGAAAATTAAATATTGACATTCGGGATGAAGTATAATACTATATTAACCAGAGGACGAACACTCGTTCGGTGAACGGAAAAGGAGAATTATAATGGCAAATGAAGATAAGAAGCGTGCATTAGATGAAGCAATTGCAAAATTAGAGAAGGATTTTTGGTAAAGGAACAGTTATGCGTCTGGGAGATCCGGCAGCACAGGTGGCAGTTGAGACGATTCCGACAGGATCATTAAGCCTGGACCTTGCACTGGGGCTTGGCGGAGTTCCCAAGGGACGTATCGTGGAGATCTACGGACCGGAGTCCAGTGGTAAGACAACGGTAGCCTTACATATGGTCGCTGAAGTGCAGAAGAGAGGCGGAATCGCAGGATTTATCGATGCGGAGCACGCTCTTGATCCTGTTTATGCGAAGAATATTGGAGTAGATATTGATGAGCTGTATATTTCACAGCCGGACCAGTGGAGATCAGGCTCTGGAGATTACAGAGACAATGGTAAGATCCGGAGCGATGGATATCATCGTAGTGGATTCGGTTGCTGCGCTGGTACCAAAGCAGGAGATTGAAGGAGATATGGGAGACAGCCATGTCGGACTTCAGGCAAGACTGATGTCCCAGGCACTCCGTAAGCTGACACCGGTAATCAGCAAGTCCAACTGTGTGGTCATCTTTATCAACCAGTTGCGTGAGAAAGTAGGTGTGATGTTCGGTAATCCGGAGACAACAACCGGTGGACGCGCGCTGAAGGTCTACGCATCTGTCCGTATGGATGTCCGCAGGATCGAGACGCTGAAGCAGAGCGGAGAGATGGTCGGCAACAGAACCCGTCAAGATCGTGAAGAATAAGATTGCGCCTCCTTTTAAAGAGGCGGAATTCGATATCATGTATGGTAAAGGCATTTCCAAAGAAGGAGATATCCTTGATCTTGCAGTGAAGTGTGATCTGGTCAGCAAGAGTGGTGCTTGGTTCGCATACAATGGAGACAAGATTGGACAGGGAAGAGAGAATGCGAAGACATATCTTTCTGAACATCCGGAGATCATGGAAGAACTGGAGCAGAAGATCCGTGCACACTATCACATTGGAGCGGGAAGGTGACGTGGAAGAGAACGAAGAAGCTGCAGAAGGAATTACAAAAGAGGGAGAATAATCTATGATGACGGTTACGAAGATCGAACCGCTGTCAAAGACGAGATATAAAGTATATTTAGACGGACAGTTTGCTTTTTTACATTGTATAAGGGCGAACTGTCCCGTTATCATATAGCGGAAGAATCTGTGATCGAAGACGATATCTATGACAGTCTTCAGCAGATTATTACCAAAAGGGCGAAACTCCGGGCAATGCATCTGCTTTCTGATATGGGAAGAACGGAATCGCAGCTTCGGACTAAATTGAAACAGGGCGGTTATGCGGAAGATGCAGTTGAGGCGGCAATCCGGTATGTGAAGTCATTTGTTGGTTATATTAATGATGTGGAATATGCGAGAAGTTTTATTGACAGCAGGAAGGAACGGAAAAGCAAAAGAACTCTATTTAAGCACTTGTGCAAAAAGGCGTTTCATCAGAAATTGTAGAACAAGTATTTGAAGAAGCGGACTACGGGGAGGAAGATTCCAGACAGGCGATCGAAGCGCTGATGCGGAAACGAAATTATAACCCGGAAACAGCGGATGCGAAGGAAAAAGCAGAAAATGATGGGCTATCTGATGCGTAAAGGATTCAGTTATCAGGATGTCCGCAATGTGTTACAAGTTTGCGAGTGAAAGCTTGACATATTTGTGTAAAAAGTATAAAATTGAACTGTTGTAATAATCGTACAATGAAAATTAAATAAGGAGGTGCTCCTGTGCCGATAGGAATAGTGATTGCTGTAGCAGTCGTACTTATCGTTGTGGCCGTTGTGATCAGTCATTTTTGACAGTCTCAAAACCTGAAGAACAATGCAGAATCCAAAGATTGGTAATGCAGAGGCAAGGGCAAGAGAAATCATTGATGATGCAGTAAAGACAGCGGAGGCAAAGAAGAAGGAGTCTCTTTTTAGAAATCAAGGAAGAGTCTATCAAGAATAAGAACGAACTTGAAAAAGAGACAAAGGAACGCAGATCGGAATTGCAGCGTTACGAGAAGCGTGTACTTTCAAAAGAGGAAGCTCTTGACAAAAAAATCAGAGGCCATTGAAAGACGAGAAGCAGGATTTACAGCGAAGGAAGAAGAGCTGAGACAGCGTGAAGCGAAAGTAGAAGAGCTGAGTCAAAAGCGTGTACAGGAACTAGAAAGAATCTCAGGACTTACCTCCGAACAGGCAAAAAGAATATTTGTTAAAAACTGTTGAAGAAGATGTAAAACATGACACTGCAAAGATGATCAAGGAATTAGAAGCGCAGGCAAAGGAAGAGGCAGATAAGAAGGCGAAAAGAGTACGTCGTAACTGCAATCCAGAGATGTGCAGCAGACCATGTCTCTGAGACTACAATTTCCGTTGTACAGCTTCCAAGTGATGAAATGAAAGGAAGAATTATCGGACGTGAAGGACGTAATATCCGTACTTTAGAGACACTGACGGGTGTGGAACTCATTATTGATGATACACCGGAAGCAGTTGTCCTTTCCGGATTTGATCCGATAAGACGAGAAGTGGCAACAATTGCGCTGGAGAAGCTTATTGTGGATGGACGTATCCATCCGGCCAGAATTGAAGAAATGGTAGAGAAAGCACAGAAAGAAGTTGACACGATGATTCGTGAAGAGGGGAAGCAGCGGCACTGGAAGTCGGTGTGCATGGAATTCATCCGGAACTGATTAAACTTCTCGGACGTATGAAGTTTAGAACAAGCTATGGACAGAATGCGTTGAAGCATTCGATTGAAGTGGCTCAGTTGTCGGGACTTCTTGCGGGCGAAATCGGTATAGATGTCAGAATGGCGAAACGTGCAGGACTTCTTCATGATATCGGTAAAATCGATCGATCATGATGTAGAAGGATCACATATTCAGATTGGTGTGGATCTATGTAGAAAATACAAAGAATCTCCTACAGTTATCAATGCTGTAGAGGCACATCATGGAGATGTAGAACCGGAAACTCTGATTGCGTGTGTGGTACAGGCTGCAGACACGATTTCGGCGCAAGGCCGGGCGCAAGACGAGAAACATTAGAGACATACACAAACAGGTTAAAACAATTAGAAGATATCACCAACCAGTTCAAGGGTGTTGATAAAATCTTTTGCAATTCAAGCAGGTAGAGAGATTCGTGTTATGGTAGTTCCAGAACAAGTATCTGATGCAGATATGGTATTACTGGCCAGAGATATTGCGAAACAGATTGAATTTGAATTAGAATATCCAGGACAGATTAAAGTTAATGTAATTCGTGAATCACGAGTTACAGACTATGCCAAGTAGAAGATAAATGAAATGACAGGAACCGGTTGATTTTTTGGTCAACCGGTTCTTATTATTTTGTGTACAAAAGTATGTATGAGAAACAGCCGGTTACCAAAACATCGAAAGATGTTGCCACGGGCAAGTTCTACGGGTGGCAGATCTTGTAGAGTGGCTGGAGTTAAAAAAGATACTTTTTGAAAGAATAGCAGGAGGAAGTAAGAATGAGTGAAGATGTAATACGTACAGGAAGAGATCTGGCGTATCAGGGAACGGTTTTAAAAAGTATACAAGGATCATATGAAATTTTCAAATGGAAATACAGAAGAATGGGACTTTATTCATCATGACGGCGCCGCTTTGCAGTTATCGGTTATGGAGGATGGAAAGATCTTGATGGTAAAACAGTACCGAAATGCGTTGGAACGAGACACATTGGAAATTCCGGCTGGAAAACTGGATGATCCGAATGAAGAGGGGATTGTATGCGCAAAGCAAGAGAGCTAAAAGAAGAAACGGGATACAGTTCTGAAAATCTGGAATGGATACTTACAATTCGGACAACGGTTGCATTTTGCGATGAAAGAATCGAAGTTTTTTGTCGCAAGAAATCTGATACCGGGAGAGCAAAGCCTTGATGAAGATGAATTTGTGGATGTAAAAGCTATGAATTGGATGAGTTGAAACAGATGATTTTTGAAGGAAAGATACAGGATTCAAAACTATGGCAAAGCAATCCTTGCATATGAATCAAAGTATCTGCACGGATAAAATCATATCCACCCAAAGAGCACATATAATAAGATATCTGAATCTGAAAAAAAGGAGAATGATATGTGAAGATACAGACAAAACAAAAATATGTGCTTCTGGCTGGAATGACAGGATTTGTACTGGGAATATGCAGTGCGAATCTCTGGATGAAGGATTATATACTCGACATTGGAATTTTTAATCAGTTTTTTTCTGGAACAATATAACCGGTTAGAGATCGTATATGAGGAGTATTTCTGGTACCTGATAAAAAACAGAGGGGTATTTCTACTGATTCTTACGGCGGCAGCTGGAACAAAAGGTATAGAAAAAGTGCGGTGATATTAACAGTAATATGGCTGGGTTTTGCGTTGGAATGGTGATCTGTACGGCCATTGCCAGACTTGGAATTAAAGGGATTGTCCTTTGCGTGATTGCTGTTATGCCACAGGGCGTATTCTATATTTTGTCCGGGATACTATTGTTTGAATATATGCTGGAATATCCTGTGGTCAGGTGGAATTCCGGAAAAACTATAAAACTGATAATGCTGGTGCTGTTGGGAATGATAACAGAATGTTATGTGAATCCTGTCATTATCAGAATGTTTCTGAAAACATTGTGGGTGATCTACAGGACCTGCCACTGGCAGCTCCTTACGAACGCATGGCGATAAAGATCGACACATAGTATGAAATGTTTCAAACATACTGTGTGTCGATCTTTTTATGAAAAATTCTTTATGTAGATTACGAGACGAAGTATACAGCATAAAAACAAAAAAGATCTGGCTGATCAGCAGACCTGTAAGATATCCGTTTATGCCCCATATAGGTATAAAAAAAGACATACACCTGCAATCCGTATGCAAAGACTTAAAAAAGTTGATAATAAAAAGAAAAAGTAGTTTTTCCCAAACCATTGATCATGCCAAGAAGAACCGTGTTAGTGTATAAAAACGGACAAATCAGGAAAGCGTGAGAATAAAACTACCCGCAAGCGGACTTTTTGAACAGAAAGATTCAATCCATTTCCCGGATATTAGCAGGAAAATACAACAGAAACATCAAGAAATATGCAGGAACAAGCGATTTTTGAAATGATAGCCTGAAGTCTGCGCTTCTCTTTCATTTCCTGAATTTCGGCCACTGTAGGAAGAAGCATGGAGGATACAGCGTTGGTAATAGCAGAAGGAAACAGAATACAAAGGAAGTGCCATACCGGTCAGAACTCCATATACCTGCAAAGACAGAGAAGAAGACATTCCGGAATACTGAAGAAAAAACGGGGATGGATACGGCTTCTATACTTTGCAGAATGTTCAATACCCGGCTGGCAGTAAGAGGAAAGGCGTGTCTGAAAAGCCTGGAAAGATGGATGCAGAAAGTACTTGCAGAAAGCAAATTCTGCACTTGTTTCGAAGCTGTGTGGTGTATAGAGTACAGGCAATAGCAAGATGCAAAGATCTCCCCCATAGCAAGACCAACAACGGCAAAGAGATGGAAAGATCCAGCTGATGGCTGGTGCGGTAATAACAGAAAAGAAACACGAATAAAAATACGGAATGTCTGTTCAAAAAGTTGGGAAACAGCAGGAATTTTTTGTCTGCTTTAAGCCAAGCGAATAGCCGCAGATGCAGCTGTGGATTGAAGCAAAAGGAAACGTATAGGACAATAAAAATCAGCAGTTCTTCGCATCTGGAATCATGGAGAAAAAGAGATGGCGGTCATATGTGCATTGTGCTGTAAAAAAATGGTCAGAATACAGGAAAGAACAAATGTAAATATCAGGCCGGTTTTTAATAATTCTTTTGCTTTTTCGGATGGCCTGCAGCATTTTTTCCTGTGCAACGCAGCGGGAAAAGAGCAAGTTCGGTTCCGGCACAGGAAAAAAGATGCCAAGGGCATATACAGGAAATACAAGGTGATAAAGGCCTACATTTTCTTCGCCAAAGGTATGACCCAAAAAATGCGATAGAAAAATCCCATAAAACGGTGACAAAACTTGTAATGGTCAAAATAGCTGTTCCACGGATGAGAGCGCGCTTTCCGGACATAATCGGCTCCTTTATATATGAGAATTGTATCTTTATAAGTTATTCGAGAATAGTGCTTGACAGAACTAAAAAGCAGTGATATTCTACAGGAGTAAAAATCCTAGTAAAATACTGGGGATTAAAAAGAGGTGATAAGATGAAACTTTCCACGAAGGGTAGATATGGACTGCGTGCCATGATAGATCTGGCCAGATATAGTGAGAAAAGAACCGGTGTCGATCGGCAGCGTGGCCGCAAGACAGGAAATTTCAGAACGCTATCTGGAACAGCTTGTTGCACTTCTGAAAAAGGCAGGGCTGGTGAAAAGTATTCGTGGAGCCTCTGGCGGATATGTACTGGCGAAAAAACCGTCGGAAATCTCTGTCGGAGATATCTTAAGAGCACTGGAGGGAAGTCTGGAGCCGGTCAAATGTGCGGCATTTGATACTACAACAGGAGAAGGCTGCATGGCATCGGACGGATGCGTGACAAAGTATGTATGGCAGAAGATTAATGACAGTATTAATGATACGGTGAATCAGATCATGCTGGATGAGCTGATACAGGAGAGTAAAAGCATTAATCCGGACGGAGAATGTGAAAATCCAAAGTGCAGCCAGTAATCGGCAGACAAAAATTCTGATAAACAAAAACATTACAGAATATACAAAGAAAATGGAGGAGATAAAATGAGTAAATTATTATATCTTGATAATGCAAACAACAACAAAGACAGCACCGGAAGTTGTAGAAGCAATGCTTCCGTATTTTACAGAAAAATTCGAAATCCATCCAGTGTTTACAGCTTTGCCGCCGCAAACAAAGAAGTGATCAACCAGCAGAGATGCAATCGCTGAAATGATCGGTGCAAAATCAAATGAGATCTATTTTACAGGCGGTGGTTCTGAATCTGATAACTGGGCATTAAAATGTACAGCAGAAGCTTATGCAAACAAAGGAAAACATATCATCACAAGTAAGATCGAACATCATGCGATCCTTCATACAGCAGAGTATCTTGAAAAAAGCGGATTTGAGGTAACATACCTTGGATGTAGATGAAGACGGAAAAAGTAAAACTGGATGATGACTTAAAGGCGCGATCCGTCCGACAACTATCCTGATTTCTGTCATGTATGCCAACAACGAGATCGGTACCATCCAGCCAATCAAAGGAAATCGGTGAGATCGCTCATGAACATGGCATTCTGTTCCATACCGATGCAGTACAGGCTTTCGGACAGCTTCCGATCAATGTAGACGAATGCCACATTGATATGTTAAGCGCCAGCGGACACAAGTTCAACGGACCAAAGGGAATCGGAATCCTGTACATCCGTACGGGCGTAAAGATCCGTTCGTTTATCCATGGCGGAGCACAGGAGAGAAAACGTCGTGCAGGTACAGAGAATGTTCCTGGAATCGTAGGAATCGGAACAGCAAAGAAAACGTGCAAATGCAACATGGAAGAAAGAACAGCAAAAGAAAGAGAAGTCAGAGACTATCTGATCGATAGAGTGCTGAATGAAATTCCATACTGTCGTCTGAACGGACACAGAACAGACCGTCTTCCAAATAATGCAAACTTCAGCTTCCAGTTCGTAGAAGGTGAGTCGCTTCTGATCAAACTTGACATGAAAGGAATCTGTGGATCAAGCGGATCTGCATGCACATCCGGATCATTAGACCCATCACACGTTCTGCTTGCCATCGGTCTGCCTCATGAGATTGCTCACGGATCATTAAGACTGACATTGAACGAAGAAATTGAAAAAGAAGATATCGATTATGTTGTAGATAATCTGAAAGAGATCGTTGCGCACTTAAGAGAAATGTCTCCTCTGTATGAAGACTTCATTAAAAAACAGAAAAAAACAGGGCGAGAAATAATTCAGATTGTGTACAGAACACATTCGGACAAAACAGTCAAAACATTTAGATAAAAGACAAAAGGAGTAATTTAGATATGTATTCAGAGAAAGTAATGGACCATTTTCAGCATCCCAGAAATGTGGGAGAGATAGAGAACGCCAGCGGTATGGGTACCGTGGGCAACGCAAAATGCGGTGATATTATGAGAATGTACCTGGATATCGATGACAACCAGATCATCCAGGATGTAAAATTTAAAACATTTGGCTGCGGCGCAGCCGTTGCGACCAGCAGCATGGCGACCGAGCTCGTAAAGGGCAAAACCATCCAGGAAGCGATGGAAGTTACCAACAAAGCCGTTATGGAGGCACTGGACGGACTTCCGCCGGTAAAAAGTGCACTGCTCACTGCTTGCAGAGGAAGCAATCCACGCAGCTTTATGGGATTATGCAGAAAAGCATGATATCAAGATTGAAGGACTCAAGAAACCGAAGTCTGATATTCACGAAGGTGAAGAGGCGGAAGAGGAAGAATATTAAGCCGGAGAACTTTATATGGAAAAGAAAAAAAGTTGTAGTCGGGATGTCCGGAGGGGTTGACTCCTCCGTGGCGCCTGGCTTTTAAAAAAAATCAGGGATATGATGTAATAGGAGTCACGATGCAGATCTGGCAGGATGAAGAAGAAGCCACGATGGAAGAACATGGCGGCTGTTGTGGACTCAGTGCAGTGGATGATGCCAGAAGAGTGGCGGCAGCGCTGGATATTCCGTATTATGTCATGAATTTTAAAAAAGAATTTAAAGAAAATGTCATTGATTATTTTATCGATGATTATCTGCATGGCAGAACGCCGAACCCGTGTATCGCCTGTAACCGATATGTGAAATGGGAATCATTGTTAAAAGCGAAGCCTTGATATTGGTGCGGAGTATATAGCAACGGGACATTATGCCAGGGTAGAGAAGCTGTCGAATGGAAGATATGCAATCCGTAATTCTGCGACTGCGGCAAAAGATCAGACATATGCACTTTATAACCTTACACAGGATCAGCTTTCGAAGACACTGATGCCGGTTGGAGAATATACAAAAGATCAGATCCGTGCAATGGCAGATGAAATAGGCCTTCTTGTTGCACATAAGCCGGACAGTCAGGATATCTGCTTTGTGTCAGATGGAGATTATGCGTCTTATATCGAAGAAAATTCAGATGCAAAAGATTACGCCGGGCAATTTCGTGCTTTCGGATGGAACGGTTGTCGGAAAACATAAAGGAATCATTCATTATACGGTGGGACAGAGAAAAGGTCTGGGACTGTCTCTCGGACATCCTGTGTTCGTATTGGAGATCCGCCCGGAAACCAATGAAGTTGTAGTGGGATCAAATGAGGAATCTATGTCCCACGTTATGTGCGCGCAGATCAGGTGAATTTTATGACGGTAGAAGATCTGACAGAGCCGAAAAAGAGTGTGGGCGAAGATTCGTTATAATCACAGAGGTGCATGGTGTACCGTTGAAAAGACAGGGGAGAAGATGAGATCCTCTGTACATTTGAAGAGCTGCAGAGAGCGATCACACCAGGACAGGCTGTCGTATTATATGACGGAGAATACGTACTTGGCGGCGGAACGATCATTGCGGATAAGTAGGAAACATAAAGAATATTGATAAAATACAAAAATAAAGAGGAATAAGTTATGATACAGGCGGATATGCATATGCACACATGGTTTTCAACGGATTCCGAAGCCTGTCCATGCGATATGGCGGATGAGGCAGTCAGAAAAGGGTTGAAAACCATTTGTTTTACGGATCATTTTGACAAGGATGATCTGGAATGGGGGAGAAGAAGGTATCTTTGATGTAGATGCTTATTTTGTGGAAATGCAGAAACTTCAGGAAGAATATGCAGGAAAACTGAATATCAGGATTGGAATAGAACTGGGACTTAGGACATATCTGAAAGATTATTATGAAGAACTGACGAAGAAATATCCGTTTGATTTCGTGATTGGATCGGTTCACAATGTTCCGTATAAGAAAGATGCGGAAGGGAACATATTATATACTGATCCTGGCAGAGAAAGCTTTTTTACAGACCGTACTGACAAAGAGGCGTACCGTCTGATGATGGAGACAACGCTGGAAAATGTGAGAACTTCGGACTGCTTTCAGACACTTGGTCATCTGGATTATGTTGTAAGATATGGAAAATCAAGGGAAAAAAGAATATTCGTATACAGATTATGCGGATATTATAGACGAGATTTTGAAACTATTGATTGAGAAGGAAAAGGGTCTGGAAGTGAATTCGGCCGGATTGAAGTATGGACTTCCGTTCGCACATCCACATCCGGATGTATTGAAGCGTTATCGTGAGCTTGGCGGTGAGATCATATACGATTGGAGCCGATGCACATAAACCTGAGCATATTGCGTATGATTTTGCAAAGGCAGAAGAAATTTTGAAGTCCTGTGGCTTTAAATATTATACAGAATTTTTGAACAAAAGCCTGTTTTTAAGCAACTTATATAAAAATAGGAAAACCTCTTGAAATTTTGTATCAGATAAAGTACAATTATTAGCAGTTGAGAGGTCTTGATAGAGCTTCTAAAGGGCTTGAGAAAGATTTCACAATGTAGACTGCATAAGTAGTTAATAAACAAACTTTAGGAGGAATTAATCATGGCAGTAAAAGTAGCGATTAATGGATTTGGACGTATTGGACGTCTTGCATTCAGACAGATGTTCGGAGCAGAAGGATATGAAGTTGTAGCAATCAACGATTTAACATCTCCTAAGATGCTTGCACACCTGTTAAAAATATGATTCTTCACAGGGAAAATACGCTTTAGCTGATACTGTAAAAGCAACAGATGATTCTATCATCGTTGATGGAAAAGAAATCAAAATCTATGCTAAAGCTAACGCTGAAGAACTTCCTTTGGGGAGAGATTGGTGTAGACGTAGTTCTGGAGTGTACAGGATTCTATACATCTAAAGAAAAAGCATCTGCTCATATCAAAGCAGGAGCAAGAAAAAAGTTGTTATTTCCGCACCAGCTGGAAACGACCTGCCAACTATCGTTTACAATGTAAACCATGAAACACTGAAACCAGAAGATACAGTAATTTCTGCTGCTTCTTGTACAACAAACTGCCTGGCTCCAATGGCAAAAGCTCTTAACGATCTTGCACCAATCGAGTCTGGTATCATGTGCACAATTCACGCTTACACAGGAGATCAGATGACTCTTGACGGACCACAGAGAAAAGGTGATCTTCAGAAGATCTCGTGCAGCAGCAGTTAACATCGTACCTAACAGCACAGGTGCTGCAAAAGCAATCGGACTTGTTATCCCAGAACTGAACGGAAAATTAATCGGATCTGCTCAGCGTGTGTTCCAACACCTACAGGATCTACAACAATCTTAACAGCAGTTGTTAAAAGGACATGTAACAGTTGATGAAATCAACGCAGCTATGAAAGCAGCTTACAGAGTCATTCGGTTATAACACAGAGCAGATCGTATCTAGCGATATCGTTGGTATGAGATTTGGTTCATTATTCGATGCTACACAGACAATGGTTCTTCCATTGGAAAACGGAACTACAGAAGGTTCAGGTTGTTTCATGGTATGATAATGAAAATAGCTACACAAGCCAGATGGTTAGTACAATCAAATACTTCTCTGAATTGGCATAATTTAGAGCATGAATTAAGAGACTCACAAAGGGTCCGGTCTTTTGGGCCGGACCCTTTTTTGCTATAATATTATAAAAATATATGGAGGCGAGGATCATGGGAATAAAAAAAATCAGTAGATGATATTAAGGTAAAAGGGCAAAAAAGTGCTCTGCCGCTGTGATTTTAATGTACCTTTATCGAAAGACGGCGTGATTACGGATACGAAACCGTCTTGACAGCAGCGCTCCCTACAATTAAGAAATTAATCGGCGACGGCGGAAAAGTAATTTTTGCTCTCATCTCGGAAAGTACCGAAGGGTGAGCAAGAAAGTTCCGGACTTTCTCTGGCCCCTGTTGCGGTAAAGCTTTTCTGAGCTGCTCGGACAGGAAGTAAAATTTGCAGCCGATAATGAAGTTGTCGGCGAATGCCAAAGCGGCTGTGGAAGCAATGAAAGACGGCGATGTTATTTTGCTTGAAAATACACGTTATCGCATGCAGAGGAGACTAAAAATGGCGAAGCATTTTCAGCAAAGAACTGGCTTCCATCTGCGATATTTTTGTAAATGACGCATTTGGTACGGCTCACCGGGCTCATTGCTCCAATGTCGGAGTTACAGAATATGTGGAGACAAGCGCTGTCGGTTATCTGATGCAGAAGGAAATTGATTTCCTCGGAAATGCAGTCAATAATCCGGTACGCCCATTTGTCGCCATTTTTGGGCGGTGCAAAAGGTTGCGGATAAATTAAACGTTATTTCCAATCTTCTGGAAAAATGCGATACATTAATCATCGGCGGCGGTATGGCTTATACATTCCTCAAAGCGAAGGGCTATGAAATCGGTACATCTTTAGTGGATGATTCCAAACTGGATTACTGTAAAGAAATGATGGAAAAAGCATGAAAAACTCGGCAAAAATCTCTATCTGCCGATTGATACGACATTACAAAGATGATTTCCCAAATCCAATCGATGCGGAAGTGGCTGTAACCGTTGTTCCGTCCGATGCAATTCCGGCGGATATGATGGGACCCGATATCGGACGGCAACTGCTGAAAAAAATATGCAGAAGCGGTTAAGACGGCAAAAACAGTTGTATGGAACGGCCCGATGGGGGTATTTGAGAACCCAATCCTCGCTAAAGGAACGATTGCCGTGGCAAAAGCATTGGCAGACACCGAAGCGACCACGATCATCGGTGGCGGCGATTCTGCAAAGCAGCGGTCAACCAGCTTGGATTTGGCGACAAGATGACCCATATTTCTACCGGCGGCGGCGCTTCTCTTGAATTCCTTGAAGGAAAAGATTTGCCGGGGGTTGTGGCAGCAGACGATAAATAAAAAAGAAAAAGAGGAATGGAAATCATGGCAAGAAAGAAAATTGTTGCAGGAAACTGGAAAATGAACATGACGCCTTCCCAGGCAGTCGCTTTGATTGAAGAATTAAAGCCGTTGGTTGTCAGTGAAGATGTGGACGTGGTATTTTGCGTGCCGGCCATTGATATTATTCCGGCGGTTGAGGCTGTAAAGGGAACAAATATCCATATCGGCGCTGAAAATATGTATTTTGAAGAAAAAGGGTGCGTTTACCGGTGAAATCGCACCGGATATGCTCACCGATGCAGGCGTGGAATATGTCATTATCGGTCATTCGAACGCCGCGAATATTTTGCTGAAACCAATGAAACCGTAAATAAGAAGGTATTGAAAGCATTTGAACATGGTATTTGACACCGATTATTTGCTGCGGTGAAGTTTGACACAGAGAAAACAGGGGATTTACGATCGACTGGATTCGTATGCGAATTAAGATTGCCTTTTCAAACGTGACAGCAGACCAGGCGGCAAAAGCGGTTATCGCTTATGAGCCAATCTGGGCCATTGGAACCGGGAAACAACGACAACCGATCAGGCGAGGAGGTTTGCAAGGCAATCCGTGGCTGCATTAAAGAAGCTTTATGACGATGCGACAGCAAGCAGAGATCCGTATTCCAGTACGGCGGTTCTGTAAATGCCGGAAATGCAGCAGAATTGTTTGCAAAACCGGATATCGACGGAGGCCTCGTAGGCGGTGCCTCTTTTGAAACCGGATTTGGCAAGATTGTAAATTACAAATAATGTAAAATTATTTGCAATAGCGGCGGCACAGGAATGAATTGTTCATTCCGTGCTGCCGTTTTATCGTTGGAGGTTTCATGGAAGAGTTGAAGTATTATATGTTTCACAAACCGCGTGGCTGCATTACGGCAGTAACGGATCCGACACATAAAACGGTGATGGAATATTTTTGCCGATGAAAAGTAGAAGGACTTCATCCGGTCGGGAGATTGGACAAAAGATACCGAAGGACTTTTTACTCATTACCAATGATGGAAAATGGAATCAGGAG
>VOFJ01001060.1_pt1 | contig 14154 bp, 27 predicted proteins | sample 5384081 | NCBI WGS metagenome assembly VOFJ01 (sample SAMN12384729, study PRJNA508395) | human gut metagenome | isolation source: healthy gut I | host: Homo sapiens
AGTGCTTTCTGTAATAAGTGTGTTGCAGAATGATTCTTACAAGTCTTGCCACGAAGATCTGCGTCAACAGATAACGTAACTTTATCACCGGACTTGATCATGCCGCTTGTCATTTTGCCGACATGTCCTCACTTTTCCACCTAATAACTTGATGGTATCTTCCACTTTGAATGTACCATCAGAAGTGTAGATCACACCTTTATCTCCCTGCTGTCCACCCATGGTAGCATAGAATGGTGTCTCCTCTACGATGATCGTTCCGATCTCACCATCGGATAATGCTTCCACGATCTCAGTCTCAGAAGTAAGTACTGTCACCGTAGATGCTGTCTCTAATTTATCATATCCGACAAACTCTGTTGTGACGGAAGGATCGATCTCATCATAAACAGTCGCATCTGCTCCCATATAGTTTGTAGTCTTACGATTCTTTTCTTGCTGTTGTACGCTGTACTTCCATCGCCTTTTTTGAAGCCGTCTTCATCAATCGTGAAGCCTTTTTTTCCTCTAAGATCTCGGAAGTCAGATCCATTGGGAATCCATAAGTATCATAAAGCTTGAACGCATTGTCTCCGGATAATACTTTGGAACCGGATGCGATCATCTCTTTTTCCATTTCTTCTAAGATGGCAAGACCCTGATCGATCGTCTTGGCAAACTTCTCTTCTTCCTGTGCAAGTACTTTTAAGATAAAATCTTTCTTTTCTTCTAATTCCGGATAAACCGTCTTTTTGCTCTCGTTGATCACAGTCTTTGCAAGCTCTGCCATGAAAATGCCGTCGATTCCAAGCATTCTTCCATGACGTGCGCAAAGACGGCGGATGATACGGCGGAGTACATAGCCACGTCCCTCGTTAGATGGCATAATACCATCGGAGATCATGAATGTTGAGGAACGGATATGGTCTGTGATCAGACGGATCGAAACATCATCCATTGCATCCACTTCATATTTCTTGCCGGACAGCTCACAGACTCTTGTCGCGGATTGCTTTCATCGTATCAATGTCGAATACGGAATCCACATCCTGCATGACAACCGCAAGACGCTCAAGTCCCATACCGGTATCGATGTTCTTCTGGGAAAGTTCGGTGTAACCACCCTTTCCATCTCCCTCAAACTGGGTAAATACGTTGTTCCATACTTCCATGAAACGGTCACAGTCACAGCCGACCTTGCAGTCCGGCTTGACCGCAGCCGTATTTTTCTCCGCGGTCATAATAGATCTCGGAGCACGGACCGCAATGGACCAGCGCCATGCTCCCAGAAATTGTCACACTCTCCGGTCTCGGGGTCGCGGTAGAATCTTGTGATTCTCTCTGCCGGAACTCCGACTTCTTTTGTCCAGATATCGAATGCTTCATCATCCTCCCCGTAGATCGACGGATAAAGTCTATCCTCCTCCAGTCCGAGCACCTTTGTCAAAAACTCCCAGGACCATGCGATCGCTTCATGCTTAAAATAATCACCGAAAGAGAAGTTACCGAGCATCTCAAAAAAGGTAAGATGTCTTGCTGTCTTACCAACGTTCTCGATATCACCGGTACGGATACACTTCTGGCAGGTCGTCACTCTTCTTCTCGGCGGGATCTCCTGTCCTGTAAAATACGGCTTTAACGGTGCCATACCTGCATTGATCAGTAATAAGCTGTTATCATTGTGTGGTACCAATGAAAACTGTTCATTTTAAGATGTCCCTTGCTCTCGAAAATTCAAGGTACATTCTTCGTAATTCGTTTTCACCGTAAAATTTCTTCACGACTAAGTTCCTCCAAAATCTTTTGTACAGGCACTTCTCTGCCGTACATTTTTTATTTAATAAAATTGTAATTACCAGCTGTTTCCTTCTAAGAAACTATCTATATAGTTACAAATTATTTAACCTCGTGTTCTCTTTGCCGTATCAGCTTCCGCCGCTGCTTTTGCATCTTTGTTTTCCCGCGAGCTTTTTGCCTGCAAAAAATCCCGCCAGAGCGATTGCGCCAAAATCACCATAATAATTGCATACTGTAAAAATGATCCTAAAAATGCCATTTCTTCTACCTGCCTTTCTGCTATGGCTGACACTTATGCACTGCAAAAATGAAAGCCGGCTCACAATTTAAATATTATAGCTCACTTATTTGTTTATCGTCAAGTATTCAACATCTTTTTCTTCTAAAAGCTGTCATCTTTTATTAAAAAAAAAATGTCATCTTTTCCAGCAAAAACTACCATCTTTTATTCTTCCCGGATTTCAAATACCTGATTCTCATGGACGATTGGCACGATCCGGTCCGCCATCGCCTGATTGCTCAGTCTTTTGATAAAAGGCTGTATCCCGGAATAATCCTGCCACATATGCATTGGAAACACATACTCTGCATTCGTGTTCTCCAGAAAATATTCCATGCCAAGTGACTGATACATCCCAAGTTTTGGATCAAACGGCACAAATGCCAGGTTGATGTCTTTCTTTTTGCAAGTTTTTTAATCTGGTTCTTATAATTGATTACATCCATAATGCCATTGACAAGTTCCCCTGCTCCATCCCATTTCCAGTTGTTGAGATCCCCGGCATGATAAAAAACTTGCCCCGTTTGTCTTCACATAAAAGGCAACGCCTGCATCCGTGGAGCGCAGCGTCTCAATCTCAAGTCATCCACCTGATATTTTTTTCGCACGGACTAACGTATTTGATCAATTCCCGGACAGACAGGTCAAACCCGTGTTTTTCCAGAAAATGAGGTGTCATCCTGCAGTCTTTTGAAAAAATATAATGTATGTTGCTGTAACGCTCTGCCCAGTGGAGCACGTCCATGTCAAAGTGATCTCTGTGCTTGTGGCTTGCAAACACATAGATTGGGGTATCCGGCTCATACTCCGGGATTTGTCCGCGGAACGTATAACCGTTTACCCGGTCTCCCGCAAACCAGTCAAAAATCAAAACTTTCTCGTCCACTTCCACTAAGAAGCAGCTGTGATGTATAAATATTACCTGCATTCCTTCATCCTTCCAATTATCTCATTTGCTTTTGTATATATTTCTGCCGGATCAAATCCAATGAGAAATATTCCATCCTCGTAAAAAGTACTTTTCCGTTTACCATCGTCAGTTTCACATTCTGCTTCTTTGCCACTGTAAACCAGATTTTTTCACAAGGTTGTTCTCCATTTTGCATATTCGGCTGTCTCAGATCGATCATGACAAGGTCTGCCTTTTTTCCCGACTGCAAGACAGTCACAATCCGGCAGTCCCATCGCATATGAGCCTCCGGCGGTCGCCATATAAAGCACCTCATCCGCCGGCATGCAGGAAGCGTCCCGTTCCCTTAGTTTTTGCCAGTCCTGTCACAAGAAACATCTCCCGGAACATGTCCAGACAGTTGTTGCTTGCCGGTTCCATCCGTACCGATTGCAAGATTGATCCCCTCATCCAGCAGTCTTTTGACCGGGCAGATACCGGAAGCAAGCTTTGTGTTCGAACCTGGGTTCGTCACTACCGACATGTGGTGTTTTTTTCAATATCTCAATATCTTTCTCCTCCAGCCAGACACAGTGATAACCGCCGCCACCATGTTCATACAGCCCCAGACTTTCTGTAAACTGCATTGGTGTCATTCCCCAGCGTGCCTTACACTCTGCCACCTCGCGCTCTGTCTCAGAATTGTGCGTCAGACCGGTGCGTGATACTTGTCCGCAATCTTGGCAACCCCCTCAAGCAGTGGACGCGATGTTGTGTATTCTGCATGAAATCCCGGCACATAGGAAGTGAGATCACTCAGCCCGTTGATTCTTAAATAATTCTCCTCCAGCACTTCCAGACTGTCGGTAAAATTGTTCAATCCACTGGTAAAAACAGTCCGGAAACCTGTATCCACATAGGCATTGATATGATAGTCCTGCATAATGTACATATCAAAATTTGAGGTGATACCACTCGTCAGGTACTCCATAATTCCGAGGATTGCAAGCCAGTAAGTATCCTCCCCCTTTCAGCCTTGCCTCGTTTGGGAACACTTTCTGCTTTGCAGACCATTCCTGCAGTGGAAGATCATCTGCAAAAGATCGTAAAAATGTCATCGGCGTATGCGTATGTGCATTCTTAAATCCCGGCATTAAAAGATTTCCCTTCGCATCGATCTCCCGGTCCCAATAATGATATCATCTTCTTTGCAGACAGCAGAAGTATCTGTGCCATCCCCGATATAACAGATATGGTCTCCTCTTACCCAGAGTTCCCCCTCCGTCACCTCAAAGGTGTGATCTGCTTTCGTCAATAATATTTTTGCATGATAAAAACGAATGTTCATACCGATCCCCCACTTTTTTATCACTGCCTGTATCCTGCAGCAGAATGCCCCACTTTGGACATCCGATCGTCATAAATTGCAGTGTGCGCCGGAAAATCTATGATTTTCCCGACGATAAACGCTGCTCGTTATTCTTAAATCTTACCAAATTTCACAGGATAATGCAAACCATTCCACCGTTATTATCATTCACGATTTTCTGCATGGTATCCTGTAATTTCAGCTGGCATTCATCGTCCATCATGGCAATTTTATTCGGATTCCATCCTCCATCAGCTCACCGATCGATTTACCGAAAATATTAGTTTTCCAGACACCCTCCTCACTCTGCTGTCCCTCCCGGATGTAACGGATCAGGTCATTCGCCTGCTCCTCGCTTCCGACGATCGGCGCGATCTCGGTCTCAATATTGGCACGGATCATGTGGATGGATGGGGAAACTGCCTTAATTTTTACACCAAACTTGTTTCCATGGTGGATCAGTTCCGGCTCCGCAAGTTCAATGTCCTTTAACCCCGGATTCACAACACCATATCCTTTCATCTGCACTTCCTCAAAAGCCCCTGCGACTTTCTCATAAGATTCTTTCCTCGCCGCCATCTCGCGGATCATCGAGATCAGTTCATACTCACCATGGATAGGAACTCCTGCAAGTTCACTCATATTTTCATAGTAATACGGCTCTGCAACCTCCATCTGTATTTTTCACACAGCCGCAGGCGAGATCCATCTCATCCATTTTAATCTTTGAAATGCAGTCTCCCGGTTCTGACTGCTGCTGGTAAACGTCTTTCGTGCGCTCCATCTGGCTTAAAATATCCGATGCCTGTGCAATGATCTCACTTTTTACCGGATGATCTGCGGAGAGCATTTCCGTCCATTTTCGGGATAAAAAATTCCACCCGTTCAATCGGAAATTCATACAGCACACTCTCTAAAATTTTTAAGACATCCTCTGCGCAGTCTGCTCACAGTTGACCGGCACAACCGTTGTCTGATAGTTTTCCTCCATCTCCGACGCAAGTTTTATTGTCTCCTGCGCATAAGGTTTTGCCGAATTTAACAGGATCACAAACGGCTTTCCGATATTTTTCAGTTCCTGAACGGTTCTCTCTTCTGCATTTATGTAATTTTCCCGTGCCAGTTCTCCGATTGTTCCGTCGGTCGTCACTACAATGCCGATCGTCGCATGGTTCTCTGATGACCTTCTCGGTTCCGATCGATCCGCCTCCGCAAATGGGATTTCCTGGTCTGACCACGGTGTCTTTACCATTCTGCTTCCATTTCCTTCCATATGTCCCACTGCCCGTCCGCCAGAAAAAACCGACACAGTCGATCAGTCTTACACGCAGCTTTAATGGCTCTTCTTCCGTCTTAAAATCAGAGAGCCGGATCTCCGCCGCCTGCTGTGGAATGAATTTTTGGTTCCGTCGTCATAATGGTTTTTCCGGCTGCCGCCTGCGGAAGTTCATCCATGGCTCTCTCTTTTTCTGCTTCTCCTTCCATAAAAGGAAGTACCATCAACTCCATAAACCGTTTGATGAAGGTGGATTTTCCAGTGCGCACCGGACCTACGATCCCGAGGTAAATCTCCCCGTTGGTACGGTTTCTGATATCCCTGTAAATGTTATACTCTTTATTTCCGCTATAATTGTCCATAAAAAATTCCCTCCATATGTTATCACATTGTATGAAGGGAATTTTTGTTTTATTCGTATTTATTCGATCACCACATCACATGCAGTTTTTTTGGCAGACATTGAAAGTGCATCTCTGTGACATCCCCCCACAGTACTCTCCGTCTGCATGAAGTACCATAGGTGTTTTCAGCTTCAGATCATATTCCTTACAGTTTGTCACCTCAAACCCTCTGATCCGCAGATGATTGGCTGTCACAAGCAATGGCAGACATAAAAAAGTGCGCCATTTCGGGATTCCCCACGCCATACACACCGAAAGCTTTCCGTCCTGCGCATCTGCCCCCGGTGCCATCGGCACACCGCCGCCCTCAGCCCGGAAATTCATTGCCGCAAGCGAAAATCATTTTCTTATGGTTTTTCTGTCCTTTTCCATCAAAAACTGCACCTGCATCTGTTGTCTGCATGGTAAATAACGACTGTACCGTCAGAAACAGATAGGTAAGCTTTCCGAGATGCGGCTTATTCAAAGCGTCTTTTACCTTGGACTTCAAAGCCTTCTTGCAGACTAATGCATCCAGTCCTGCCCCGGCACTGATTGCAAATAATCTCGGCTTCTCACAGCCGTTCCAGCTCACCTGCCCCAGATCCATCACATAATCTTCCCTGCAGTTTAAAATATGCCCGATCACCTCTGTAGGCGTTCCTGTGATTCCAAGTCCCCTTGCGAGGTCATTGCCGGAACCGGTCGGGATCACACCAAAGCGTACCTTCTCAAAATGCGTCATTCCGTTGATGACTTCATTTGCGGTCCCATCACCACCTACCACGACAAGTTGAATGTCATCCGCCCCCATTCACAGATGTCATGTGCCAGTGAAAAGGCATGCCCCTCATATTGGGTGACGTATGATTCGTAAGCAATGTTTTTCTTTTTTAAAACTGCTTCCGCTTCTTTCCAGATCTTTGCGCCTTTACCACTTCTGGAATGCTCATTCACTATAAAACATAGCATATTCGCGGCTCTCCTTTCCTCTCTTCTTATCCTCATACATCCGTTCATCCGCGTCATGTACTATTTTTAAGATATCGATTCCGTTTCCCTCCGCTGTACCGGTTGCACTCGAAACCCTGAGACCGCCTTCTTCCCTGTGTCTTGCAAGTTTGTCCCTGACATTCTGGATGATCTGCTCTGCCTCCTGTTTCTCCGGATTTTCGATGAGCATGGCAAATTCATCCCCACCGATACGATATGCCTTTTTCCGGCTATCTGTCTGTGCATAAATCGCACCGGACATTGTCTCGATCAGTTTATCTCCCATGCCATGTCCCATGCGGTCGTTGATTTCTTTCAGATTATTGATATCCCACAAAACCACGGCGACACGCTCCACCATCGTATAGTAATTGGCAAGCATATCTTCATATTTATTCTTATTATAAAGCCTTGTTGCAGAATCGACCTCCTTGCGGTAGGTAAGTTCTGCAATCCTGTAAGCATCCTCCCGCATGCTGCCAATGGTATGCTGGATGATCATCACGAACACAAATAGGATCAGAAGCTGCGGTAATATCCGGTAAACTATAATGACCACAACCGGCATCTTCGAAAAAGGGATCCTCGCAAATCCATCTGCCAGTTCAGACAAATACCATGTTCTGGTATGATTTCCCTGCAGCAGCAGGTTCAGATCACAGATCCCGTAATAAAATCCCACGATCATGCTGACCGGCAGCAGAAAAACTTCCAGTGCATAAGACAGCCATAATACGTTTTTCTCTTTATACTGAACTGCCACGATGAGTGGAAATACATACACCAGAACCATGTGGTAACTGAACATAAGGTTCATTCTTTGCTGAAATTATGCAGATGCCGGTCACAAAAAACACTTCATACGCTCATCCGATGGATCTGCTTTAAAAAATAAGATCACAGACGCAATAAAAAAGCCAGCAGAAATTGCATATGTCACACTGAACACAATTGCATTTACTGTCGGAAAACGGCCAAACGCCAGTCCCCAGACCGCCGTCAAAACAATAAACGCTCCGACCATCTCCCTCAGGGTCTTCTTATTGATCTCAATCTCCTCTTTGCGCTAATTCCTCATTATAATGTTCCCCAAAATTAGTCATCTTCTGCCCCTCATACTCTCGTAATTATCCCATACCTGTCATTATCCGGTACTTCTGATCACTTTCTGTTCAACTATAAGTACCCCGATACCTTAATCTCCACTACATATAGTAAAGTATAACACAAAACGTTATATTTCTGTGAACTTTTTTTATATTTTTTCTGTTTTTTAACATTTTATAGAGTTATCGTGGAATACTATTTGCCGTACACAGTGCTCCCCAGCCTAACACCGGATTCGGGTAAACTGTAAAAACCCGGCAGTTTGCGCGCCCACGGATCAGGTAAGCTTTCATTTTTTTCCCCGTAAAGATAGGCATCGTTGCCGTTTACAATGCCCACTGCATCAAAAGTCTTTGCACTTCCGGTCACAAACGGTGTCGCCATGGATGTTCCGGTACGCACCTGATAGCCGCCGCCCGGTGCGCAGGACATGATCTCCACCCCGGAGCCACAAGATCGGGCTTTACCTGATTGGTTGCCCTCGTATAACCTCTCCCGGAAAATGCAGCTGCCTGGTCAAATCTCGCATCGTATGCCCCGACAGTGATCACTTTCGTCGCTGTAGAGGGAATCGTGAGAGTTGTCTCCTCCACCGGATTTAAAAATCCCGTTCCGCTGTTTAACACATTTCCTGCCGGAAGCCACATGTCAAACGCGCCGTCTGTAATCCGGATGGGAGTGAGCCTGATCTTCCAGATTCCATCGTCAATGTAACTGCCCACTGGGATAAAATCCAGATAAATTTCCTGGTAGGGATTGTACGGACTTGGTTCTCCATAATACACCAGAAGGTTTGTTTCTCTAACTGAAATCTCTGGGTTCCCTGTATCCCAGCGCAATGGTCGATCGCAGTTCCGCCCGGATGGATCACAGAGACACCGATTTCATCCACATAATTTTTCCAGATCTGCAAATTTAAAAAGGATGCCTCATACGCGCTCACCGCGATCTCAACCTCCTGCTCCTCATTCAGCGTCAGTTTTCCCGCTGTATGGACTGCTGCGCTCCCTTCATTGCCACTGCCGATCACAATAGACGTTTTCCAGTAATTCGCCATGTCATCCAGATAGGTCTCTATCAGTGAATTCCCGGAATGGGAACCGTAATTATTGCCAAAGCTTAGGTTTAATGCAATTGGTTTTCCATACTGCCTTGCTCTCGCAATACAGAAATCCACAGCACTCATCAGTTCCGTTGTTTTCGGAAACGAAGTCTCTCTCGGCACACCAAGTTTCACAACGATCAGTTCACTCTCATATGCCACGCCGCGGTACCGCCCATTGGAAGCCCCTGCCATTTCCTGCCGCAATGCCTGCAACATGCGTACCATGCCCGGATGCATCCCTGCTCGGGCAGATTGCGTACCGCTCCTGCTCACTCTCCTGCCTTAACGCCAGATTAATCGTCTCACGCTCGTAGACCGTGTCAAGCGTCTGATCCCACAGCACAGCAATTCTTGTCGTTCCGTCACTGTTGCAAAAATCCGGATGCGCATAGTCAATTCCGGAGTCAATGACTGCCACAAGCACCTCTTTTCCTGTCAGATTACTTGTCGGACTTGTACCCTGCCCGGTCTGCGCGGATTGATGCAGGAACTTCTTTTTCCGTTTTCCACCGAAAAAAAAAGTCGTTTTGGTTTCTCCATATATTCAATTTCAGGCATGGATGCGACAAGCTCTACCAACGGCTGCGGAATCCTTAAAATAGCATATTCATTTGTGAGGTTATAAATTCCAATCTGAGCCTGTTCCTCCGGGAAACGCTCCGACAGCTTCTGCCGCAGTTCCTCTGTCGTTCCAAAAAATTTTACGATCACCTCCCAGCTATCATCTGCAACATCATATCCTACATCCAGATTCAGGGACTTTTCCCGTTCCTCCCGCGTGGCATCAATGCCAGATTTAGTATATTTTCTATCTTTCCACAGTTTTCCTTCATGCGCTTTTCCGTTTTTTTCTCTATTCTATGCATGAATCCATCCCTTAGCATAAACTAAACCAAAATAGAATGCGATCAGAATGTAAGGAAAAATATATGTGTGGAATTGCAGGTTTTTATAACGCCAAAGGAAATTATCAACAACAGAAAGAAAAATGGGCATCTGTGCTGACTTCCATGCACGAATGTCTTGCGCACCGTGGAAATGATGAGTCCGGGATCTATCTGTCGATATGACCGGTCTCCCACGCGCGCTTAAGTATCCGCGACATTGTCACCGGGAAACAGCCGATTATACGCCAAAAGAACGGAAAGGAATACGCGATTGTATACAATGGCGAATTATATAACACCGAGGAACTCGCCCGTGACCTGCGGCACTCCGGCTATGAATTTTCGACGACTACGGACACCGAAGTCATTCTTTATGCCTATATGCAGTACGGCGCCAGTTTTGTCCGGAAACTGAATGGAATTTTTTTGCCTTTGCCATCTGGGATGACAGCAAAAAACAACTTCTCTTATACCGTGACCGCGTAGGAATCAAACCGCTTTTTACTCGTTTGTATCCGGACAGCTCCTGTTTGCCTCTGAGCCAAAGGCACTTTTTTTGTTTTCCGGGATTCACTCCGAGGGTTTCTATGGATGGCATGCGCGAAGTTCTCGCGATCAGATTATGCCCAGACCATGGGAAATGGAATTTTTTGATGATGTAAACGAAGTGCTTCCCGGACATTATCTCATTTTTTCTAAAAATACGATGTCCGATCACACTTACTGGGATCTGTTCCGCGCCCCGCATACCGATTCCTATGAACAGACAGTGGAAACTGTCTCTTTTCTTCTACGCGATTCCGTGACCAGACAGATGGTATCCGATGTTCCGGTGTGCACGTTTTTGTCCGGCGGCATTGACTCAAGCATTGTCACCGCGATTGCCTGCCGTTACATGGAAAAACACGGTGAAACCTTAAATACTTTTTTCCTTTGATTTTAAGGACAATGACATTTATTTTAAATCCAACGCCTTTCAACCGGAGCGTGATCTTCCTTATGTCAGGATCATGTTAGATCACTATCACACAAACCACACGTATCTGGAATGCGATGAAAACACGCTCTTTTTCCGCACTCAGAGATGCCGTCGACGCAAAGGATTTTCCGGGTATGACAGACGTGGACTCCTCACTGCTCTACTTCTGTTCCCTTGTAAAAAAACACAATAAGGTCGCACTGACCGGTGAATGTGCCGATGAGATTTTCGGCGGATATCCGTGGTTTTACCGGGAAGATCTTTTATCCAGAGATGGCTTTCCGTGGTCGCGGATATGTCTGTGCGAACGCTGTTTCTTAAAGACTCCTTCATAAAAGATCTCGATCTTGCCGCCTACTCCCACGACCATTACCAGACTTCTTTTAAACCAGGCACCACACCTTTCAGACGAGACGGAAACCGAGCGGAAACGCTATAATATCGCTTATCTTATCTGAATATCAAGTGGTTCATGCAGACGCTCCTCGACCGCATGGACCGCACCAGCATGTACTCCGGTCTGGAAGCGCGCGTTCCATTTGCCGACCACCGCATCATCGAGTATGTGTTTAATGTTCCGTGGGAAATGAAATACCAGAACGGTGTCGAGAAAGCACTGCTCCGTGACGCATGTAAAGACCTGCTTCCAGAGGAGCTTTTGCACCGGAAAAGAGCCCTTACCCGAAAACCTATCATCCCGGCTATGAGAAACTTCTGATTGCAGAAATGCAAAGACATCCTTGACCAGCCGGATGCACCGGTCAAGACCTTCATCGACACAAAAAAACTCGAAACCTTCCTAGAGGCACCGACCGAATACGGAAAGCCGTGGTTTGGACAGCTGATGGCAGGTCCGCAGCTGCTCGCCTACTTCATCCAGATCAACTACTGGATGCAGAAATACCACCTGAATCTGTAATTTCCGGATGGGTGGAAGCGCAGCCCCGGCTGGTCCGGTCTGGCAGTCTGCCGGGTTATATCATTTATGTATGCATGGAAAGGAAGCGGGGCGCAGAATGAAACTTGTTCAAATTGCTTATTTATCAATATTTCCTTTTTGACTGCTCTCATTGTTTATATTCATTCAGCAATGGACAGTCCACAATATGTCCGTTTCATGACACACACACTCGTCTTAGGTTTCTCGTGTGTGCGTTACATGCCAGAAAATCAGCAGAGAAGTAGGGCAAAAATTATCCGGGTATTCCCTTTTAATTTTTGCCCTACAATAAACGATGCTGATTCTGGCATTTACGCACACTAGAGAAAGCTAACGAGTGTGTGTCTGAAACGGACATATTGCGTGGACTGTTCATTGATGAATGTACATAAACCAGCAGTCAAAAAAGAAACATTGATAAATCTACGCAATTTTTCACGAAAGTTTCATTCTGCGCCCCGCTTCCTTTCCATCATCTCAGTTACGAAAATCCGGCAGACTGCCAGACTGGACAGCCGGGACAACGTTTTTATTTATTCGGAAAGTACTTTGTTCAGGATGTCTGCGAGCGGAACCATGGCGTTTTTTGCCTCCTGCACGGTGTTGGTCTGCGCCCCGACCTCGACGAGCAGTGTTTTCGGACAGTAATGCATGTTGAAGCGGTAACCTTTGAGGTAAATTTTTCTTGTGTATCCTGGGTAGTATTCTGTTGTGGTAAGTCGCATCTGAAACGAGAATGCCAGATTATCCGCTATGTATGGATTGTACAGATAGCCGATATCCCCCAGTTTGGTCGTTCTGCTCAATCCGTTAAAAAACATTACTTTTGCCATGTCCGTTCCATTCACATTCGTGACAAGCCTTGTGTTCTCCCCCACGCCATCCCGGTGCAGATCTATGACCACGTCAATGCTCGGATTGTCTGCCAGTATCTGCTCTAATGCCGGTGCTGCTTTGGAATACGCCTTATCACGGATGGTATCATATTCCCCGGTGTCGTGGATGACATTGTATCCATATTGCTGTGTCAGCAATTCTGTCAGATAATCCCCAACGCCCACAACCGTAGTTGAGCGGTCTCCGGGAATAGAATCCGCATACCCTTCCAGCGAATGGGTATGATAAATTAAGATTTGTGGCGTACTCGCATCATGTGCGATTTTCATATTTTTTCCGGTGAGTGCTGCCACATTTAACTGATCACTTTTTACAGTTGTAGTACTGTCCACCTGATAAAAAATTCCCTGCACAAGATAATCAAAATCGTTTAATTTATCCAGAGAATATTCGACTGCTTTCTGTGTTGCTGCTATGGGCGGTGCAACTGTGAGAGATGTCTGCTCTGCGGAGTTGGATGTTTCCTGCGAGGTGTCCGGGTTCTGTGCATTTTAAATGCTTGTGGGAATTGTCGGTGCTCTGCGCACCGTCTGCCGCCTGTGGATTATCAGCGTTCTGTGTGCCGTCAGCCGGCTGTGGACTGTCTGTACCACCATTATTTTGCATCACAAACCTGTCCGTCTTCATCCACGTAGTTCTCGTCCAACGCTTCCATCGCAAGGATCATCTCATAGGAAAGCGTGCTCTCTGCATCAGTTTCATAAGATTGTATCTGAACCATATAATCTGCAATTGGAAATAATATTTTCTCCACTTTGGCAAGAAAATGGTTACCGTTTTCCTTCTCTTCATAGTGAAGTCCCGGTGCCAGCACATCCACCACTTCCGTCCCTGCCATTTTTACTTTGCTTTTTTCCCGATACTCCAAAGCTCCTGCCGCTGTACAAAAATGTTACAAGTGCTGTAACTACCAGCATTCCCATCAGATATTTTCCATATTTATTTTTCAATCTTTTTTTTTTTGATAACTTCTATAACCATGAAAATAGATAATACAACTTATGCCAGTTTCCATTCATTATGCAAAAATGTTGTGATCGATCAAAGCGATATTTAACCCCTCTGATATAGTAAAACTTAATCTTTTGACAGATTCATCAATATATCTTTTGGTGTCACAAACATGGTGTTCAGATTCGGAGACAACAGCTCCCGGATCAATTCATATTTCTCTGTCTCATTGAGTTCTCCAAGAGTGTTGCTTGAGTTCATTTAGCTCACATGTCTTACGTGATCGAAGTTGCGTAAATATCTGTTTATAATTGGCACAACA